>Ga0123519_10000665_pt1 | contig 60414 bp, 51 predicted proteins | sample YelNatPaOPRAMG02_FD_87396 | JGI IMG/M metagenome (GOLD analysis project Ga0123519, IMG submission 87396) | Hot spring microbial communities from Yellowstone National Park - Yellowstone National Park OP-RAMG-02 (version 2) | ecosystem: Environmental > Aquatic > Thermal springs > Hot (42-90C) ...
CGGAGGCTGCTCCGATGTCAGAGTCAAACACAACGAGTGAGCCTGCTTCGCTCATAACGACTATCCGTCCTGCCGCAGTAAACGCGGTTTTCGCGCTGGCGTCGAGTCTTACGATTGTCCCTGTTGCAGCAACGCGCCTTACATCTATTATCTCTACGGAGTGGATATAAAAAGCCTGTTCGACGGCGACTGCAAAGTGTCCTGTTCCGAAGAATGTGTTTACTCTTTCGATAGCAGATGCGACACGCCCTTGTTCGTTTCCTGTATTTATGTTGAGGATGAGACATTCGGTCTGTTTGTCCGCTCTTCGCAGAAGGACGGCGAGTTTATCGTGACATTCGGCGGTTCTGACCCATTGAATTTGAGAATCAATCTCGTAGGACCACTTCTTTTTGCCATTCGGTTCGATGGCGCAAATAGTGGGCTTTGCTCCGAAGTTCGCTGGAAGTGTAACGATGGAGCCATCGGAAAGGACGAATATTTCGGATGTGGCAGAGTCAATGCGAGTAGTCCAGAGCAGCGCGCCTGTGCTATTATATGCTGAAAGAGAGCCTCCTCCACTTGAGTGGGTAAGGCAGAAGACCGCCTTATCGCTTGCCCTTATGTCGAAGAAGAATTCGTTTTTCCCTGCCTCTTGTCTTTTTACAACGACGGCTTTCGAAGCATCGAACAGGATGAGTTTTTTGAAATCGCCTGAAATAACTCCGATGATGTCGTTATTTGACGCAACCTTTCCGACGAGGACGCCGGAGAGAGATTGTTTTAATATGGTTTCACACCTGATAACACGCTCGTTCTTCAAATCTATTATTGTGGTGTTGCCATCTTTATCAAGGAGACAGACCTTGTCGTCTTTAATAGGAAGAATCATAAAGGAAGCTTCTTCTTTCCACTTCTCGTTTAGGTTTTCGATTTTGATTTTTTTGAGCAAGTCGCCTGTTTCGGAATCGAGCACTGCAAGGAGTTCGTTTGAAAGGACTGCGATTTTTCCGTCGGGCAGTTGCACAGGGGAGGAACAACGGTTAAGCCCAACCCTCCATAAGAGGAAGCCGTTTTCTGCATCGACGGCATCCATTACGGTTTTTCCGAACCGAAGGATAGCGGCTCTGTTGCCGTTTTTTATCAGGATTGCATCCATTGGTTCATCAGTGACGAGGTAAGGGAGGGTGCGCCAAGCGATTTTATTAGGAAGCCAGAGAGGCGCATTCTGTTGAGGAATGGGCTTTCCGTTTTTGAGCGCTTGGGTAGCGGAGTTTGCCCATTTGAGACGGATCTCGTCGCCGACCATCTGGTATATACGGGCGACTATCTCGAGCAGTTTCAGTCTTAACTCGTCGTCTATTCCAAGACGGAGAAGCGAGAGAATCCATTTTTCGGCTTCTTCTGTTCTTTTTTCGGCGATGAGTTGTCTTGCGGATTCGAGCGCCGCTTCTTTTCCCGTTTGCGTGTAAGGATAAGAATAAAACAGTTTCATTAGGTCGCTTGAATTGTTCGAGTCTTTGCGGGTCTTTTCAGCGCGCTCTTCGAATTTTTTGAGAACATCTTTTGGCGAGGATTTTGCGATAAGAAGGGAAAGTGCCGTTGCTGTCTGCGGCATAGGCAGAATATTTAATGAGCGGAGTTCGATAGCCTCTGCGGAACGCGAAACCGACAGGGCGAGTGTTTCGAGCGATTTTTCATACTCGTTTGCGGAGTGGTAAAGGAGAGCGGCATCGAGAAGAAGTGAGCCAGAGCGTTCGACCGACGACCGTTCAGAAAGAGCAACGAGAACCTGCGCACATTTAAGAGGATTGTTTTTCCTTAAATGTTCGATGATTGGTGCGAGAATGGCGTTCTCGTCAAGGTCTGTGCGTTGTAGAGATGTTCCAAAACTCCCCTGTTTCAGAGACTCAAGCAGTGGCTCGATGTTGCCTTTGCGAATGGCGAGTAGTTCCTTCTCTTCTTTTAAGGGTTGCCAGAAGACCGCCGAGTTTGGAGAGACGGCGACGAGGGAACCGCCGGATTCCGCGAGATTCGAAGTCTCATTCAGTTCGGGAAGGAAGAGTTCTTCGACCGCATCGGTGTCGAACTTGTAACGGAACAATCTTTTTTCGGAGAGAAGAAGAATAGAGGAACGCTCGGCGAGTGCGGAATGAGCAAGAGAAGGAAGCGGAATGAGTTTTTCGATGAGTCCGCTTTCGGGGTCAACGATGATGATGTGGGAGCCGAAGAACGCTATTTTCGTTTTCGGGGTTTCAATCGTGCAAAGTCCGATGATTGTCCAGTCGCCTTCGGTTGGCATTCGCCAGAGAATCCGCGGAGACTTCATTGAGAATGCGAACGCATAAAGGGAATCTGAAGGAACCGCAATGACCGTGTCTCCAACTACAAGAGGGTTCGCCACAAACCGCGGCTTGTTCTCCGCTGTTCGTTTTGCGATTAGGTGGCTATAAGCGGTTGGATAACGGTAAGCCCAGATGAGTTGTCCTGTTCTGCTGAAAGCGCAGATGATTTCGAATCCAGATAGGATGAGGATTTTATCGCCGACGACGATAGGCGGTGATGCGAAGACGCAGGAGTTAAAGGGATTGAGCGGGAATCCTGTTGTGACAGGAGAAGACCATTTCTGCTCTCCTGTTTTTGAATCGAAGCAGAAGAGGAAACTTTTGAATTCACGCTCTTTTGTAAGGGCGTAGACGAAGACATCTGAGCCGCTGACGGCGGGCTCGGATAAGACGAGCGCATTAGCGATAGGGTCAGTACACCAGATGAACGAACCATCATCGAGCCTGTGCGCACGCACTCTGTCTTTGTCGCTGAAATAAACACAAGTGCCATCGGTTGCGGGCTTGAATGTTCTGCTATAATAATAGGCTTGTGGAATATCATCCGTTACGAGAGGGACTGACCATAGGATACTGCCGTCTTTTAAGCGATAGACGGTTTTCCCTGTATTAACGAGTATGGTTTCGCCGTAAGTAGTCGGAATGCTCGGTGCGCCTGCAATTTTGAGTTCAGAAGGACCGAAGACAGATTCAAGAGAAGTGTAGCGTGGAGTGCCAGGCAACTCCACCTTTGGAGGTTCTTGGGTCTTTTTTTGTGGCTGATGGATGGATTTCAGGAAGGCGGTGAAAGATTCTTTTGCATCCTGCTCTTTTGCAGCGAAGCGGATTTTCCCTTTAATCTTGGCTATCTCTTTTTCTGCCTCATCGGTTCTGCCCGATGCGGCGAGCGAAATAGCGATGTAGAATCTCAATTGCTCGTTTTCAACATTATCAATGGTTGCGTATGCGAGGCTTACGGCTTTGAGAGCGCTCTCAAACTCGCCTCTTTCGATATGGTATTGAAGCAGACTTTTGAGGGCGGATTGAATCTGGTTTAATGAAGCCAAACGGTCAAACAGTTTCCAAAGGGAAGAAGGGTCGTTTTGAGCGCCTTTTAAGAGGATTTCAGCGCTTTTATAGATTTCGGAGGAGAAATCTTTTAAAGACTCTTCGGGGACGGCAGCGAGCAGGCGTTTGAGCAGTATGGGTGCACCGTAGTAGACAGAGCCGACTTGAACGACAAAATTGCTTCCTTTTTCCTGAAAGAATTTTTGGATGGCGGATACAGTCTCGGATGCTGTGCCGTAGTCCTGCTCTTTGAGTGATTTTTCAAGAGAATTGAAGAGCAGAGAGAGGGTGCTATCTTCGGGAAGTGTGGCGCGTGGAATATCCCTATCCTGTGCGTGGATTAGCAGACAGGCTAAAAGGAGAGTTACAAAAGCCACGATTCTGACATTCATAAGAATACCGCCCTCTCACACTGGTTAGTGAGTGTCTCGAAAATAGCCTCAGATGAAGTATAATCGTTTACAGATATTTCTTCAACTCTTTTGTAAGAGCGGGGACGACTTCGAAGAGGTCTCCGACTATTCCGTAGTCAGCGACCTGGAATATAGGCGCTTCGGGGTCTTTGTTTATTGCAACGATGACTTTTGATGAACTCATACCAGCAAGATGTTGAATTGCACCTGATATACCGCAGGCGATATAAAGTGTAGGAGAGACGGTTTTGCCTGTCTGTCCGACTTGGTCGGAGTGGGGTCGCCAGCCGGCGTCAACTGCGGCGCGGCTTGCACCGACCACACCACCTAACAAATCGGCAAGTTCCTCGAGGATTTTGTAGTTTTCAGGTCCTTTCATACCGCGCCCGCCGCTGACGATGACATCTGCTTCCGTTAGGTCTAATTTCGCACCTGCTATCTTTTTTAACTCTCTGACGATGTATTTGACACCACTAAAGACATCCGTGTCGGCTTTCAATTCTTCTAATCTTCCTGCGCCTTTAAGTTCTGCTGAAGGGAAAATCTTGGGTCGGAGAGAAAGCACTATGGGCTGTGTAGAGAATGAGACATTTGCGCGAATTTTGCCTGCATAAACTGGGCGCTTTATTTGGACTTCTGTGCCTATAACATCGATGCTGGTGATGTCGGACGCCATTGGAGCGTTAAGGTGCTCCGCTACTCGTGGTGCGAGGTCGCGTCCAAGCGATGTATGGGGAACGAGAATGATGGTTGCACCTGTGGAGTGTATTGCTTTGACGACGAGCCTTGCATAGACATCGGGGACGAAGTTCAAAAAAGGTTCAGCGTCTGCGACTATAATCCTATCAGCGCCGTAGCGCGCCAACTCCGACGCCTTTGATTTGATATTGTGACCAATCGCAAGAGCGACCGCTTCGGTATTGAGTTTTTGAGCGAGACGCTTCGCCTCTGATACCGCCTCGTAAGCCGATTTGCGGAACTCGCCGCTTCTCTGCTCTACAAACGCTAATATACTCATATACTCCACCTCCTATATAACCTTCGCCTCATTCCTTAATAGTTCAACGAGTTTCGGTACTGCATCCACGCCCTCGCCGACCTTCTTGCCAGGGGGGCGAGTCGGAGGATATTCGAGTTTTTTGACCTTGCTTAAAGGTTCTGGTTCTGAGACGGACTTCGTTGTAATGGGTTTTTTCTTGGCAGCCATTATACCTTTAAGAGATGGGAGCCGCGGTTCGGCAAGTCCTTTCTGTGCCGTAATGATTGCAGGCAGACTGACTTCAACTACTTCGACGCCGCCTTCAATCTCCTTATGCGCAACCACCTTTTTCCCTTCTACATCGATTTCGAGTTTTGATGCCTCGGTTATGCAGGGAAGTCCTAACAACACAGAGAGTCGAGAACCTGTTTGACAGGAATCATCATCAATCGCCTGCTTGCCGCAAAAGATGATGTCGTAGTTTCCTTCTTTGATGACGGGAGCGAGCACTTTGGCGCTTTTAGCAGGCTCGTTTTCCATATTTTTCATCTCGATATGGATTGCGGAATCGGCTCCCATAGCGAGTCCTTTACGGATGACGGTCGGCGCATCGGTAGGTCCATAGCATATTAAAACGACTTCGCCACCATACTTCTCCTTCAGCTGAAGCGCATATTCAAGTGCGATTTCGTCGTATGGGTTGATTATAAACTCGATTCCTTTTTCGTCGATAGTAAGACTATCGTCGCTGATACGGATTCTCGCTTCCGTATCGGGTACTCGTTTAATGAGAACTCCAATCTTCATCTTTTATCCTCCAAAAGGCTCTTATCAGAGTTTGTATATTTCACGGAGTTTGCGTTCCTCTTCTTCGGGCATCGTATATTCGTGAGACTTTTCGGGGAATGAACGGTTTTGCACATCCTTTATGTACTCTTGAAAAGCCTTCCGCATAATGTCGGCGAGGGATGCGTATTGTTTGACGAATTTTGGCTGGAACGCTTGGAAGAGTCCAAGCAAATCGTGGACAATCAGGAGTTGACCATCCAAGTTTGGACCTGCGCCGATTCCGAAGATGAGAACATCGAACTCTCGCTTGATTAGCTGCGCAACAGGAGTCGGTACACATTCGAGTAAGATTCCTCTGACACCGGCGTCGACGAGTGCTTTTGCGTCGTCAAGGAGCATCTTCGCACTCTCGACGCTTGTGCCTTGGACCCTAAAACCTCCTAACATAGCGGAAGATTGAGGAGTGAGACCGATGTGTCCGATGACAGGGATTCCTGCATCTACGATTGCACGCACTTTGTCGGCGACGCGGACACCGCCTTCGAGTTTGATTGCATCACAGCCCGCCTCTTTCAAGAAACGCCCTGCGTTAAAGACTGCGTCTTCTTTGCTTGTATGGTAAGACATAAACGGCATATCACCGACGAGATAGACGCTTGGTGCGGCTTTCCGTACCGCTTTTGTATGTTCTATTAAGGTATCCATCTTGATTGGCAGAGTGGTTTCATTCCCATATACGACCATACTCGCCGAATCACCAACGAGAATCATATCGATTCCTGCCTGCTCCATTATGAGTGCCGTCGGGTAGTCATAACAGGTGAGCCACGATATAGGTTTGCCTTCCTCTTTCATTTTGTAAAGGGTAAGCACGGTGACTTTTTTTCTCTTGTCTGCCATTTCCTATTGCCTCCAAATATTGACTGACAAAAACCATTGTAAGAAAATGGAGTGGACATACCACTAAAAAACTGAAATGCTAAAAACAGCGTTAAAGAAGACAGGAAGGAACAAAAAATCTTTTATGCGGTTGCGGCGTGCAACCGTTTACAGAGGGTTCTGCTAACGCGCGACGCGCGCCAAAGAACAGGTCAATAATGGTGCGTGAAGGTCCAGATGCGATGGTCGGATTTTTCTGCTTTGAGCCGTTCGCAACAGAGTTTCAGCCCAACAGTGACATCCGAGTCTTCGTTGCAGGTGACAATCTCGAGGTCGGCGATGCCACATTCGGGCCAAGTATGGATGGAAATATGCGACTCGGCGAGCAGGTAGACGAGCGAAATTCCCTGCGGCGTGAAACTGTGCGACAGCCTGCTTATAATGGTCATTTTTACTGCACGGGAGACCTCGTCAAGAACTTGAATAAGGGAATTCTTGTCGTTGAGAATAACAGGGTCACAGCCGCTCAATTTCGCCGCAAGGTGTCTTACTTTCACGCACCTTGTATTCTGCTGAACTGTTCCGCCCATCTTTCCCTCCTCTGCCAGACTCCCTTATCTGAATCTTTTCGCATCACCTTCATAATCAGAAATATTACCCCTAAAAATCCCTTTAATCAAGGGATTTGTGGAATTTGTTGTTTTAAGTCGCACAAGGTCGCTAACATACCAGACGGTTGAAGGAGGATAAAACGGGTCATAGAAATCGGGCACCTCGATGTGTTTCAGTTCCGTGCGGACAGGGGGATACTCGCTGAACTTGAAAAGCCAAGTGCTCACTGCAAGCCCCATCGCAGCGAAATTCTTTGTCAACTGGACTATTCCATTAGGAGGGCAGGCGGTCGTTGAAATTCCGCAGTATCCGATTTTGTCGGGCTCCTTTTTCAGAAGTTGGACGCCTCTCGATACGAAGAGTGTAATACCGTCAACTGTATCAGGCGGCTCCGTGACGAATGTGTCGAATTTTCCGCAGAATGTCTCAGGAATGTCGAGACGGAAATCGTGTTGTAAAACATCAACAGGTAGTCTCATTTTATGCGAACACTCGCTGATGACTCCCAATACTTGCTCGTCAATGTCAACCGCCATCACCCGTTTCGGCTCTCCTGTCATTGCGAGGATAAGTGAAAGTAGGTCATCATCTCCTACTGTGACTATGTATTTTCCGCTTGCGTCACCTCGCTGCGTGATGTATAGCGCCTTGTAAACGGATGCTTCGGGAAGAAGTGGCGCTTGGTCAAAGTTGTCTTTCGGAACCACCTCCGTGTAAATCTTGCGCATCGTGTCGAGAATCTCTTTGAACTTCGGAGGAAGAGACAAGCCGTATTTCCCCGAATCAACGAGGAGGGATTCATCAAGCGCTCTCGCACCTATCTCTTCGGCGAGAGAGGTTCCGTCTTTTGTTAATGATATTTGACCGCTCTCGTTAACTTCCACATAATTTCTATTGTGCAACGCATCAAACAAACCCATCACGACGCGGATGTATTCGTCTGAATGTCTAATAAGCGCCCACAAATCCACCGGTTGATATTTAATCAAAAGACTTAAGAACCGCACAAGCGACTCAACAGAGACTGGATAGCCTCTCACTTTCTCCGCATCATTTAGTATTTCCTGCAGTCTCTTTTCCATAGTAGTTTCTCCATTTGTAAAATCGTTGAGTAAATACTATACATATAAAAGCAATCATCAATCGAATTTTTATTTTTAGATTCTTATTCTTCGGATTTTCACGCTCTGCATAATATAATTCTCTGTCGTTTGTCTAAGGAAAATGCCTATATAAGGAACATCTTTTTTCTTTGTGATAACACAGATTGGTAAACGGTCTCAAAGGGGTATATGAAAGTTTTACATCTCGATGTGATGCGCGGATGGCGTGGCGGTGAGAGACAAGCGCTTATCTTGGCGGAAGGGTTGATGCGCCGCGGAGTCGAGGTTCTGTTCGCCTGCCGCAAAAATAGTGCTATTGAAAAAAGACTTCTTGATAGAGGTATTCCGACGCTTGGCTTGAAGATTCCGTTTGAGGCTGATTTTTACACGGTTTGGGGGCTTTCGCGTTTTCTGCGAAAAGAGAGGTTCGACATCGTTCATACTCACGATTCGCACAGTTTGTGGCTCGGCGGTTGCGCAGGACTTCTTGCACGCAAAGTTATAAGGATAGCCTCAAGAAGAGTCGACTTTTCGATTCATCGTCACGGGTTTGGCTTCTCGTACTTCAAGTATCGGTATTTCACTGACCACATAATCGCCGTTTCGGAAGCGGTTAAAAATGTGCTTGTGGAAGGCGGTGTTGAACCATCGAGGATAAGTGTAATTCACAGCGGAGTAACGGATGAGATACCGGAAAAGAAAGATGTGCGAGAGATTCTTGGTTTGGGCGATGAGGCTGTTATCATTGGCACAGTTGGTGCTCTTGTTCCTCATAAAGGGCACAAATACTTGGTTGATGCGGCGGAAGATTTGGTCGCAAGATACAGGAATCTTCATTTCGTCATTATCGGTGATGGTCCGCTGAAAGGCGTTTTGATTAAACAAGCGCGGTCGTTAGGTGTTTTTCAGAATTTCCATTTTACGGGGTTCAGGGAAGATGCGGAGAGTTTGGTGGGTTCTTTTGATGTGTTTGTGATGAGCAGCCTCGAAGAAGGGCTGGGAACGGCGGTTTTGGACGCATATAGAGCGGGGGTCTGTGTGGTTGCGACGGATGCAGGTGGACTGAAGGAGGTGGTAGAAGACGGGGTGAGTGGAATAAGGGTATCCAGAGGGAGTGGGGTGGCTCTTGCGAATGGAATAAGGAAGGTACTTGCTGATGGTGCGTTGCGAAAAAAGTTGGTAGAGGGTGCAAGAAACCTAATGAAAAGCCGATTTCGTGCCGATATAATGATAGAAGATACATTGAGATTATATCATCGTCTTATAGAGGGCAGGCGGTAGTGTTGAAGGAAAGGTTCAAGACAAGTCTATACCTGTTGTGGCGGCTGTTTAAGTATGTGCTGCCCCAATGGCAACTTGTCATTTTTGCTCTCATTGCGACGATGGTCTATAGCGCGGTACAAGCGGTTCCTGTTGCGTTGACGAAAAGACTTTTGGATGATGCGCTGATTAAAGGGGACAAGGACACACTCGTATTATTATGTCTAATCTCGTTGGGTGCTGTTATTGTTGGAGGCATTGCCTGTTTTATCAAGGAATACTTCAGGCAGAAAGTTTTGTTTCGCGCAATAGTTAACATTCGCCAGCATGCGGGCGAGTATATTCTTACGATGTCAATGGGTTACTTTGACAAGAAGAAGGTCGGTGAGTTGATGTCACGGCTAACGAATGATATCCAGTCGACGAGGCAGACTCTCGACTTTATGACAGGCGACATCATCGAAGCGCCGTTGACGATTATATCGGCTTTGGCTGTTGCTCTTATTAACTGCTGGCAACTTACTCTTTTGAGTTTCCTTACGCTTCCTCTGTTTTGGCTGCTGATTGTCAGGTTCGGGAAGCGGGTTAGGAAGTACTCGTCGAAAAGTCTCGTTCAACTGGCGCAGGTGACGGAATCGATGCAGCAGATGATAAGTGGCGTGCGTGTTGTGAAGGCGTTTGGGCTTGAGAAGCAAAAGGCGGAAGAGTTCAGGCGAGAAAACGAGTCGTTTTTCCGCAAGGTGATGAGGATGGTCTTTACGAAGGCGATGAGCCGTTCCTTGATAGAGACAGCCTATATGGCTTGTGTTGTGGTGGTCGTCCTGATTGGCGGTATTCTCGTAATAAATGGGACATGGGGGCTTACACTCGGGGGATTTGGCACATTCTTCGGAGCGCTTGCTACGATGTATCTACCTGCCAAGAGGCTCTCCCGTGACTACAATGTCGTTCAGGAATCTCTTGCGGGTTGTGAGCGCATTTTCGCTATGCTCGACGAGAAGCCCGAGATTGAAGATGCGCCTGATGCTATTGAAATTAAGGAACTTCGCGGAGAAATCGTTTTTGAAGATGTCTGGTTTACTTATGACAGCGGAGAGCCGGCACTGAAAGGCGTAAGTTTTACGGTGAAGCCAGGAGAATCTCTTGCTGTTGTGGGAGCAAGTGGTTCAGGCAAAAGTACGATTGTCAATCTCATCTTGCGCTTCTATGACCCGCAGAAGGGGAGAATCCTTATAGATGGAATCGACATAAAGAAAATCAAGCGCCGTTCTCTTCTTCGTGGACTTGCGGTTGTGACGCAGGAGCCGTTTCTTTTCAACACAAGCGTTCTTGAGAACATAGCATATGGGCGCATAGGTGCGACGAGAGAAGATGTCGAGAATGCTGCGAAGGCGGCGAAAATTCACGAGGTGATAATGGCTCTTCCTGAAGGTTATAACACACTTGTTGGAGAGAGAGGGGGGAATCTTTCGGGTGGAGAACGGCAGAGAGTAACGATTGCGAGAGCGATTCTGCGCAACCCGAGCATACTGCTTTTGGACGAAGCCACGAGTAATCTCGACTCAGAAAGCGAGAAAGCGGTTCAGGAGGCTCTTTCGGAACTTATGAAGAACCGTACGACTATTGTTGTTGCTCACAGGCTTTCAACTATTGCGGAAGCGAAGAGGATTATTGTTCTCGAAGAGGGGAGAATAATCGAAGAGGGGACACACGAGGAACTGATGGCAAGGAACGGCACATACCGCAGGATGTATGAACTCCAACATCGGCCTGAGGAGGTGGAGGCGAAGACGGAATGAGATTAAAGCCACTTTCAAGACCATTGAACCATTATCTCGATGTGCTTTCTGGATTGTGCGGAGTAAGAGTCGGGATAGTGGGAGACCTTGTTTTAGACCGATATATCTTTGGCACACCGCGACGGTTAAGCCGAGAAGCGCCGATTCCCATCATAGAATATGAGGACGAAAGGGCGGTCTGCGGTGGAATGGCGAACACTGCATTTGCCATCTTGGCACTTGGCGCTTCTCCCTTACCTTTTGGGCTTATAGGTAAAGACGAAGATGGTGAATGCTTAAAGCAGATTTTCCACGAGAAAGGCATAAGCACGGAGTTTGTGTTTGAATCTGATGATTATCGCACGGTGACGAAGACGAGAGTAATGGCGGGTGGACTTCACACTGCGAAGTATCAAGTGGCTCGCATAGACAGGGGGGTGCCTCTTAAAAAGCAGGATGAGGTTGTTGAGCACATTGCGAAGATGATAAAGGAGACCGACGACACGAAAGCGTGGGTCATTTCAGATTACGGATACGGACTCGCGAATGGAGTAATTAGACAAGCGTTGAAAGAGAAGGCGGAAGGTGGCAAAATCGTTGTTGCGAGTAGCAGATACCGCATTCACGAGTTTTCGAATCTCACGGCGGTTACGCTTAACGAAGAAGAGGCACTTGAATTCGGCAAGTGTGTGTTGAACTTTGAGAGTGACTTGAACAGGATTGGTAAGCGGATGCTCGATGTTCTTCATCTTAAAGCGACGCTCATTACACAAGGAAGTCAAGGAATGACGCTGTTCGTTAAGGGAGGAGAGGCGAAGAAGATACCTGTTGCGGGGACGACGGATATAGTTGATGTGAGCGGTGCTGGGGATATGGTGGTGGCGACATTTGTGACCGCGCTTGCAACAGGTTGTGATTTCGTTACAGCGGCGGAACTCGCTAATGTTGCGGCGAGTGTGGTCGTTATGAAGCGCGGTACAGCGGTTGCCTATGCGAGTGAGGTAGAATCGAAATTGAGGGAGGTTGCTGAAAGTGGCAAAGAAGATAGCGCAAATCGTATCTGATAGGAATAAGATGCGCGCCATAATCGAGGCTGCGCAAAGAAGTAATAAGGTCGTCGTTTTTGCGAACGGATGTTTTGACATTCTCCATTGTGGACACATCAGGTATCTGCGCGCCGCGAAAGGAATCGGCGATATTCTTGTTGTCGGGGTGAACTCCGATGAATCCGTGCGCAGTTTGAAAGGTCCATCACGCCCTGTTATGCCGCTTCAAGAGAGACTCGAGATTCTTTCTGAACTGCGCTCCGTTGATTATCTCATCCCATTCGACGAGACGACCGCCGATTCTCTTCTTCTCGCTTTGAAACCTGACATTCACGCGAAAGGTACCGATTATACGAAAGAAACGGTTCCTGAAAGAGAGACTGTCTTGTCGTTTGGAGGGAGGATCTCCATTGTGGGCGACCCGAAAGACCATTCTGTTACCGACATAATCAAGACGCTTAAAAAACGATGAGAAGGCGGAGCGGAAAACATAGAACACCATTATACAAACTTTTTTATCGTCACCTTCTTTGGTGGACAGGTAAACTCATTATGAGATTAGTGGTGGAACTGCCTCTTTCTGTCAGTTCGTTCTTCTTCTCGAGAATGTTTCTTCTTTGGTATTACATCGTTCGCAGGTACAGACACATCGCGGTCCAGCAACTGAAAGAGACACTTAAACTCGATACGAAGACGGCGGAGAAAATCACCAAAGAGATGTTTGCCCATTTGGGGCGCAACTTTGCGGAATTCCTCGCTATTTCTGCGGATCCGCGTCTTGTTCTCTCTCTCGTTGACGGTGAGGAGTTTTGTAGAAGGATTGGTGAAGCGCTCGAAAGAAGAAGAGGGGTTGTGGTCGTTACAGGACACATCGGCAACTGGGAACTTCTCGGCGCATATTCGGCGTACCGTTTTCCGACCGCTGTTATTGCCAAGCGGATCTACTTCAAAAAGTATGACCGTGAAATCACGACTCGCCGCAGAAAATTGAGGATGTCAGTTATATATCAGGAAGATGGGGTCCGGCCGATTCTTGAAGCGCTTCACAAGAACTTTGTTGTTGGAATCCTCGCGGACCAAGACATTCCTCGTTTGGCAGGCGATTTCGTTCAGTTCTTCGGGAAACCTGCTTATACAGTAACTGCGCCAAGTACTCTCGTGTTGAAAACCGGCTCTCCTCTCTTTGTCGCTGCACTTAAACGAATCTCTCCGACACACCACAAGATTCTTATTGAAGGACCGATTGAGATAAGCAGCTCCGACGATAGGAACAAGGACAGGATAGACTTGACGCAGGCGTGGACTTCTGCTCTTGAAAGAATGGTTCTTCAAACTCCCGAACAGTGGGTCTGGTTTCACAAACGCTGGAAAACCCGACCGGAACGCGGGTGAGGGAATAAGAACCATCTCAATGTTGTGGTTTAATCACTATTTTGTGGAGAGTAAGATTCCACGAGGTTACGAGAGAATTTATTTGCTTGAAAATATAGAATCGGTTTTGGTTTGACTACGCTTACGGATAGTGTTAAAAATATATAGCATTGCGCCCGTAGTTCAACTGGATAGAACGTCGGACTACGGATCCGAAGGCTGAGGGTTCGAATCCTTCCGGGCGCATTTTTAGGCGCATTTTTATTTGATGTCGTGTTCTTTTTTCGCAAGATAGATGCTCTTTTCTTTTCGACTCTCTTTATAAGCGAAATACATCGGCTGTTCTTATGATGTTTGTCTTATACGAAGATTTTCGAGGCGAGTGTCATAAGGGACAGGGAATATTTAGAGAACCCATTTTGACTTGACAAACATTTTTCTTGTATTATATTGATTAGAGGTTGCGGGTGTAGCTCAATTGGTAGAGCTTCGGCCTTCCAAGCCGATGGTTGAGGGTTCGAGCCCCTTCGCCCGCTTTAATTTTTTTCTTGAAAAATATGGCATCGGCGGTTAATTTGTTCTTTTGTAGGCTGCTGTAGCTCAGTAGGTAGAGCGCGTCTTTGGTAAAGACGAGGTCATGGGTTCAATTCCCATCAGCAGCTTTATAAAAATTTATATTAACTGTTGAATACGAAATAGGTTTTTTGTATTCTTCTATTCTCTGATAAGAGAAGGTAAGGCTTTTTTGAAGGAGATAGGAAGATGGCAAAGGAGAAGTTTGAGAGGACGAAGCCGCATGTAAATGTTGGGACGATAGGTCACATTGACCATGGGAAAACTACACTTACTGCGGCAATCACTTTGTGTCAGGCGAAGAAGGGTTTGGCGACGCCTAAGACTTATGACCAGGTAGCGAAGGCTTCGGAAGCGCAAGGGCGCAAAGACCCGATGAAGATTTTGACAATCGCTGTCGCTCATGTGGAGTATGAGACGGAAAAGAGGCACTATGCCCATATTGACTGTCCAGGGCATGTTGACTATATAAAGAATATGATTACAGGTGCCGCCCAAATGGACGGTGCTATTCTCGTTGTTGCCGCTGATGATGGTCCGATGCCTCAGACTCGTGAGCATATTCTCCTTGCAAGACAGGTTAATGTTCCTTATCTTGTGGTCTTTTTGAACAAGGTTGACCTTGTTGATGACCCCGACCTTATTGACTTAGTCGAAGTTGAACTGCGTGACCTTTTGGATAAGTACAAGTTCCCAGGCAGCAAGATTCCGATTATCCGTGGTTCTGCGCTTAAAGCGATGACCTGTGCTTGCGGTAAAAAAGAATGTCCGAATTGTGGACCCATAGCCAATTTGTTAGACGCTGTTGACGAGTCAATACCTGTACCAGAACGCCCGGTTGACAAACCGTTCGTTATGCCTATCGAGGACATATTCTCCATAACGGGACGCGGAACTGTCGTGACAGGACGCGTTGAACAAGGAAAAATTACGCCAGGCGAGAATGTTGAGGTTGTTGGATTAAGGACGGAGGTTTTGAAGACCGTAGCAACCAGTCTCGAAATGTTCAATAAGATGCTCGATTACGCTCAGGCGGGAGATAATGTCGGCATCCTGCTGCGCGGTGTTGAGAAGCGTGATGTTAAAAGAGGTATGGTCGTATGCGCTCCTGGGGCGATTACTCCGCATACCCATTTCAAAGGGCAGGTTTATGTGTTGTCGAAAGAAGAAGGCGGACGCCATAGCCCGTTCTTCGTTGGCTATCGTCCTCAGTTCTATTTCAGAACTACCGATGTCACGGGCGAACTTATTGGTCTGCCGCAAGGTGTCGAGATGGTTATGCCAGGCGACAACACCGAAATAGAAGCGAAACTCATCTATCCTGTTGCGATGTCGGAGACCTTGAGATTTGCGATAAGAGAGGGTGGTAAGACCGTCGGAGCAGGTGTTGTTACAAAAATCATCGAGTAGGATGGACGGATATGCCTCGGACACCTATTTGGCTTGTGTGCGAAACCTGTAAGGAGCGGAATTACCGTACTTCTAAGAAAGGCGGCGAAGGAGTCACCAAACTCGAGATTAAGAAATTTTGCCCCAAATGTCGTAAACACACAGTCCATAAGGAACACAAACTCAAGTAATCCGACTCTTTCGCAGGATCCGTCTGCCGCGTAGGTGTTTTGCCTTTTTACTCTTGTGTTCTATTCCTTTTCGGCGCCTAAGTTTTTCTTATAGAAGCGGTCAGGCGAATAGTCAGGAAACGGTGTTTACTGCTTTCATTCAGTATGTCTTGCCGTATTTAATGTTGACATATCCGATGTTTTTAGAGGCAGGAGAGGAATCGGGTTGTGAGGAAGGATGAGAATTGAGGTCCGCTATTCTGGGATAATCCTGTGGGGTTCTTGTTTTGAGTTGCGTTCGATTTTGTCAAGTATGAACATTATGGTATCGGTCGGATTCGGCTGGATGGGTTGCGGAATGCGTAGATAAAGGGAATCTTCACCGACGAGCCAGAAATTCTTTGGGTCTTTTTCGACGATTCGTTTGATTTTCGTTCTTTCGCGGTAGCGCATTAAGATTCCTTCTTTGCGCAGTCCGATGTAATCTATGGTCAGGTTTTCGAGTGCGAGAGAAAGTCGCGCTTTCAGGAACAGGTTTTTGACCGAATCGGGAGGTTTGCCGAACAGGTCGCGCATTCTTTCTTGGACTTTATCGAGCGCTGTTAAATCGTCTGCTGTTGCAATCTGCCGATAAAACTCGATTCGCTGTCTCATATCCGATATGTATTCTGCGGGAATATGGGCTTCAAGTGGGAGTGCGACTTCGACGGGCAAGCGTTCTCTTGCAGGTTGTTTTTTGAGTGCTGCGATTGTCTGGGAAAGTAGTCTCACATACAAGTCGTAGCCGACTGCGTGGATGAGCCCTGCCTGTTCTCTGCCGAGGAGGTTGCCTGCGCCGCGAATCTCAAGGTCTCGTAGTGCTATTTGGAAGCCTGCGCCAAGTCTTGAGAACTCTTCTATGGCGCGCAGTCTCTGTCGTGCGGTGTAGTTGAGCCTCTCAAACGATGGCACAAGGAAATATGCGAAAGCCTGTTCTTTGTGTCTTCCGACTCTTCCACGCAACTGATGTAAATCAGCCAATCCGAATGTGTGCGCATTGTTCACAATCAGCGTGTTCACCGTCGGTATATCGAGCCCGTTCTCGATTATGGTCGTCGTTACGAGAACATCTATTTTTCTGTCGAGGAACAGCGCCATCGTCTCGGCGAGTCTGTATTCGTCCATCTGTCCGTGTGCGACAGCGAACCGCGCTTCGGGTATAAGAGTTGTCAGTTCGCTACGCACCTGTTCTATCGTCTTCACGCGGTTGTGGACGAAGAACACCTGTCCATTCCGCATAAGTTCGCGGATGACTGCTTCGCGAATGAGATTCTTTGAATAGGGTGCGACTTTTGTGATGACCGCCAATTTTTGCGGTGGTGGCGTCGCCAGAACGGACATATCCTTGATTCCTGAAAGTGCCATATTGAGGGTGCGCGGTATCGGTGTCGCAGTTAAAGATAGAACATCTATGCTCGTTCGTAGCCGCTTGAAATGCTCTTTCTGCACCACTCCAAACCGCTGCTCCTCGTCAATGATGACAAGTCCAAGGTCATAAAACTCCACATCTTTTGATAGTAGCCTGTGCGTTCCGATGATGATGTCCGTTTTTCCTTCTTTCAGTCTTCTGATGATTTCGTGCTGTTCGCTTGGTTTTCTGAACCTGCTTAAAACCTCGATTATTATGGGGTAATCCGCCATTCTTTGTTTGAATGTGCGATAATGTTGTTCAGCCAATAAGGTCGTTGGGACGAGAACCGCCACCTGCCTGCCGAATTCGACGGCTTTGAAAGCGGAGCGCATTGCTACTTCGGTCTTCCCATAACCAACATCCCCGGCGACCAAATAATCCATTGGACGCGGTTGTTCCATCGCTTTTTTTACAGCCTTGACTGTCTTTAGTTGGTCTTCCGTCTCCGTGTAAGGGAACGCCGCTTCAAACTCTTTTTGGAGTTGAGAGTCGGGAGGATAAGCGATACCTTTGTTGAGCATTCTTTTTGCTTGAATCAACAACAATTCTTGTGAGAGTTTATCGAGTGCTTTTTTTACGCGCTCTTTTCTGCGAAGCCAACTCGTGTCGCCGAGGCGCGAAAGCGCAGGTCTTGCGCGTCCTGCACCGATATAGCGATGGACTTTGTCAATCTCAAGCGGCGGGATGTATAATTTCGCGCCTCCTTCAAACTCGAAGACGAGCATCTGCTCCGTTCTTTCCTTATCTTTTACCGTTTCGATTCCGCGAAAACGGCAGATTCCATAATCCGTGTGAACGCAGAAATCTCCAGGTTCCATCTCTATCTCTGGAATCATCGCAGACTCTTTTATCTCGAGTTCTCGTGGTAGTCTGCTTTTTCCGAACAGCTGCGTGTAAGAGAGAACCGCAAACGCCCCTTCTGCTATGAATCCACTCGATATACTGCCGTTCAAGAAAACGACATCCTGACTATTCTTGAATCTCCCTCCGCTTAACTCAATGAACCTTTCCTTGTCTCCTTCTGTTAGAAAGAAGATGAACACTTTTTTCGCTGACTTTATGCAGTCCTCGACATAAGCCATCACGGAATCGGTATCTGCGCCGACTACCCGCTCAGGCACGAATGGAAAATTCGCTGAATGCTCGTCCTGATGAACAGGTGTCGCCGTAAAAGAGATTGTCTTGAATGAACCTTTTTGAATCTCTTCCTCAATCGGTCTCCATTCTTCACATTCCGGGAGAGTGCCTTCAAAGACTATGATTGAACCTTTCGGCAGGAAGTCGAAAATTCTGCCTTCTTCCTGTTTCGTTTCTTTCCCCCGTAGCATTATTTCTATTGCTTCTACGAGATGCTGGGTCTGTTGTGTGCGTTCGTCAAATATCCTTATGCTTTCAATCTCGTTTCCGAAGAACTCAATACGGAAAGGCGCAGAAGAATTGAACGAATAGACATCGACGATACAGCCGCGGTGCGAGTATTCCCCCGGCGTCTCAACGAAATCGACTTTTTCATAACCGTTCTCGTACAGAATCTTCAAAAGTTCTTCTTGCGAGAAGTTTTTGGTCGTCTGCAATTTGAGCATCTTTGTGCGCAAATCTTCAGGAGACGGAACGGTCTGCAAAACCGAGCGAGCCGTAGAAACGACAATAGTCGGAGCGTTTGATGCGAGTTTTTCGAGGACGCGCAATCTGTCTCGCTCAAGTGCGGAGTTTACTCGCTTTTCGACATCTTCCAAAAGTTGCGGGAAGATTAACGGTTCCGCTTTGAATGCGTGAAAGTCGTCATATAAATCCTGCTGATGCTCCGTATCCGAGCAGATGAACAAGACCGTCCGTCTCTCTTGACTGAACAACGCAGTAACAACGGTCGCAACCCCTGCTCCGAATACAGACCCTACTCTGATGAACAGGGAATCGCTTTTGACCAGTTCGAGTAACCTCTCAAACTGGTTTAATCTTCTGCACTCATAAACTGCGTCTTCTTTTCGTCTTTCCTTGCTCGTCATTTTTCGCCCGATTTTACCCTCTACATCTTACAATTTTTCAAACGATTTTTAACCGATATTTTGACGAAAAGGAAGCTGTCTTTTGTCGAAAGATTATTAAGGGTGGGGAGGAGTTGGTATGATAAATCCACGCACCTGGGCGGAGATTGACCTTGGCGCGATGGCGCGTAACTTAAAAAAGGTTCGCGGACACCTTTCAAGAGGGACGCGAGTATTAGCGGTCGTCAAGGCGAACGCTTATGGACATGGGGCGATTGCGGTCAGCAGAGTTTTGCTTGAAAATGGCGCCTCTATGTTAGGTGTCGGTGACTCAGGTGAAGCGATGGAGTTACGCGAAGCAGGAATCTCCGCTCCGATAATGATATTAGGTGCCATCTGCGAGCGTGAAGTGGAGGCTCTCGTTGAGTACCGTATAATTCCGAGTGTCCATTCGCTTGACCGCGCATACTCGCTTCAGGACGCGATGAAAAGATACGGTGCCTGTTTAAGCGTCAATGTCAATATAGATACGGGTATGGGTAGGCTCGGGATAAAACCTGAAAACGCTCTTGAGTTGATTGAGTATGTTCAGTCCTGTCCGAACTTGCGTCTGTTTGGCGTGTCGACCCATTTCTCGTCGGCTCATTCGAACAAGGAGTTCACATTGCACCAGTTAGGGGTTTTCAAAGATGTTTTAAGGAAGGCGAAGCGGAAGGGAATCCGTATTCCTGTCGTTCACGCTGCGAATAGCGCCGCTCTTTTCGGTCTGTCCGAGACCCATTTCGATATGGTGCGCCCAGGCGCCGCACTTTATGGAATCGACCCCGGCAACTTAAAAGAATGCGGAGTCGAACTCGAGCCTGTTCTTTCCTGGCATACCCAGGTTGTCTTCTTAAAAGGAGTAGAAGAAGGGACGCCCATCGGCTATAATCGCAACTTCATCGCGCCTCGTAAGATGCGCATTGCAACTCTGTGTGTCGGCTACAACGACGGTTTCCATTTCATATTCTCGAACCGCGGAGAAGTACTCATTCGTGGCAAGCGTTGTAAAGTTGTCGGTAATGTTACGATGGACTACATAATGGTTGATGTCACGGATGTTCCCGATGTGAGCGTAGGAGATACCGTTACGCTACTTGGACGGAACGGTGGAGACGAGTTGACCTGTCGAGATTTGGCACAGGTCTTAAGCGCGCCTCCTTATGTTATCACTACGAGTCTCGGTAAACGAGTAAAGAGAGTCTATCGTGATGCTTGTAGAATGCCCGAGATAGAGCCATACCGAGAGCGCGCCATTTCGGACAAAGAGCGACAAGTTGCATCGTAGTATTTCAATCCAATGTAACACTTTTTAATCGCCAAATGGTGTTACCGATTTTCTTCAACCCGCTTGAGAAGACAGCCATAATGCATATAATAAAAAAGGTTTACCGTAATAATATCGAGGAGAGAGGACTCATTTTGGAGAGATGAGTATGCCAAGTAGCAGTCCAAAAGTGGAGCAAATTTTTTCGGCTTCAGATGTGAAACACGGACTGTCTCTTTTTACAAGTGAAGAGATAAGCGCAGTAGAAAGATTGATTGAAGACCGAGATGGAAAATTCTATATTAAATGCCAGATTAATGATAGGTACAAAATAGCGAAACCTGAAGAAGATGAAGAAGAAATACCGGAAGAATTAGAAGGCGCAAATCGCAAAAGAAAAGCAGAACTGAAAAAAGAGATTAAGGCATTACAAAACAAGATAAATAAACTCACCAAAGAAATCTCTCAAAGGACATTAGCAGGACAGATAAGTTTAGTTTTAAATGATGAAAAGATAACAGAAGCTTTCAAGAAATATTGGCCTTGACGGAAAGGTAATGCAAGAGATGGATTATCCGATTTTCTTTGCTGTTAACGAAAAGCCAGTAAAGGATGAAAGCGGAGAGTATAGATACAAGAAAAATCCTGATGGCGCTTTTGTCTATGCCTGAAAATCTTGGTTTTCGTTCATCCTAACTTTTTGAGAACCGTCTCGTTTTTAATTTGGAGTATGATTCTTTTACAATTTTCGTCTTTGTTGTTCGTATAGTTGTTCGTATAATTATCAGCGATGTTTTGGAGGATAGTTTATGCGTTCTTTGATGGTTATCGTTTTCCTGTTTCTCGTTCCGCTGGTTTTATATGCGGAAGGCACGAACTTCGTCGGACAAAGACCGCCTGAACTCCAGACGAAAGAATGGTTGAATGTTGAAAAGGGGTTCAAACTCGCTGATTTGCGTGGCAAGGCGGTTGTTTTGGACTTCTGGGCGACTTGGTGTCCACCTTGCAGGGCAACGCTTCCGCATTTACAGACTATCTGGAATGAGAACAAAGACAAAGGATTATTCGTGATTGCGCTTTCTGCGGAAGACAGGGCGCAAGTAGAGCCGTTTATCAAAAGTAACAACTTCACATTTCCTGTCGCGTTAGACGATTCTATGAAGACGAACAGACTCTACGGCATAAAATCTATACCGACGACATATGTTATCAATCCTATTGGCAAGGTCGTTTGGCAGGGACATCCGGGGGATAAGAGATTAGAAGAGATTGTCAAGCAGGTTGTGAGTGAGGCAGAGGAGTTTATGCCTGACAAACTCTCAAATCTTCCATTTGAATTGAAATTGGGGCGTGAAGTTTCCAAGAAACTCTCGACTGCGCAGAAGTATGTCGAGAAGAATGAGTTTGCCAAGGCGCTTAAAGAGGCAGAAAAGTTCGCTAACTCCGAGAAAGCGGGCGAGGAGGAGAAAAAAGACGGTGCGTTTTTGGTTAATCGCATAGAACTTCACGGTGAGAAACTGCTTAAAAAAGTTGAACTGCTGATTGAGAAAAAATCGTATCTTGAAGCGGACGAGCTCTTGACTGCTATTGAGAAATCGTTTTCGGGGACGGAGATTGCCAAGCGGGCATCCGAGCGTCAGAAGAAGATGCAATCTGACAAGACCATTTCAAAGGAGCTTACCGCGGCGAGGCTACTTAAAAGCGCTCTTGAGAAGATTCAGAACAACAAGCTTGACGAAGCGATGGAGACACTGAAGAAGATTACCGCTGATTATGCGGATACTGATGCTGCAAAGGAGGCGCAGAAGAAACTCGAAGAACTCCAGCAGGGACAGTCAGAAGAAAAATCGAAAGAAGAACCGAAAGAAGAACCGAAAGGAGAATCGGGTGCATCGCCCAAGAAGCCCTGAAAAGGAATCTCTGATTGGTGAAGTCGTTGCTGTTTGTAGAGGCGAGATAAAAGGCACGAGTAAGATTCCTGTTGAGTCAATAGAATTAGTGAAAGGCGGGGTAGTTGGTGATGCGCATTTCGGCAGTGAAAAAGAGGTTTCTCTTCTTTCGTATGAGGCGATTCTCGATGTGAAGAACAGGTTTGGGCTCGATGTCGGTCCTGGCACATTCGCCGAGAACATAACCGTAAGCGGCTTAAAGAAAGAGAATCTTCGAGCAGGTGTTCGCTTAAGAATCGCTTCTGCTGTTCTTGAAGTTCTCGCCATAGGCAAGGATGGTTGTAGGGTCTGCTCCATCGCCCAGAAAGTCGGAATGTGCATTGGTGATACTGAAACGGTTTTCTGCAAGGTGCTCGAACCAGGGGTTGTCAGAGCAGGGGATAAAATCTCTATTCTCTAAAATTATAGTAATCGAAGATTGTGTAGTTTATCCTTTTTGAACCATCTTCAATGTTGATGCCTGAGAAGGACACATAGAGAAGTTTTTGTTGAAAATCAATCGTTTTCCTCCTCGAAGTCGGATGTTTAAGATTATTTGGTGTATGAGCGAGCTCAAACACAATTCGCGGTTATTTGTTGAAACGGAGCATTTCGATGAAGGCTTCGAGACGCGTTTTCTGTTGAGCGGAGAGGGGTGATGGCAAGTCCGCTTCTAATACCAAAACGGGGATTTCGAGCCTTGCTTTTTTCAGGCTCTCTTTAAGAAGAATCGTATGCGCCTGTCTGAAACAGAAACTCTGCGTATAGTGGATGATGCCGTCAATTTTGCGGAGTCTGCATTGGGTCTCGATGTCTTTGAATCTGTGTTCGAATTCGTAAGGGTAAGTGAATCGGAAATACTGTTCGATGAGGTTGTCGGATGGCGGAATCATAGCGAACTGTCGTTGCATTTCATTGAATACCACATCTGCTCCGAGAGATTCAAGAAACCGATATAAGTCGGAGATGATAGGAGGAACACCTAAGTAAGCGATTCTGATATCCAGATTTTTCGTGGGACGGTGTTCCGCTTCGGAAAGGAAGTTTGCGACTTTTCTGTGGTAGGCATCCGGGTCTTGGCAGAAATCGGAAGCAGCGAGTAAGAACTGGTGGTTTTCCTCTCCTCTTACCTGATGTGTCGTGTAGGTCAGTTCATCGAGACGCTGAAGCAGTTTTCGGGTCTCGTCAAGTCTCTTCTTCATTTTTTCGCAAGCGATGAGACTTACCCCGAACTCATCGCAAAACCGCTTGAACTCCCTTGAAAGAGCGTCCTTATCTGCTGGATACGGATAGTCAAACCGATGGATTTTGACGCCTCGGAACTGGAGGATTTCACCGAGAACTCTGCTGTGAGCGCAGTCGCTGCCTGCTATGACGACCTGTTTGATTCCGTTTTTCAGTGTCGCCCAATAGATGCCCTTTATCCAAGGACAATAAGTTTTTGGGAAGCCGTCGCGTTCTGCATATTCGATTCCTTGATGAGCATCCGGAGAAACTACGAACAGATTGTTCAAATCAGCGACACACAGTCCAGCAGCATAAAGGACTTCTATCGGTAGTGTTCCTGTTATTCCAATAGTTTCCATTTGGAGAACCTACCAAAATAGATTCGCCCTCTCAACTCGTTTACGCCTCCTAAAAGCGAGAATAGGTTTCTGCACATTTTGGTTCTCTTTCTTCGCAGAGGAAAAATCGCCCGAGAAACAAGGATACGAAAAGAGAAGTGCGACCCAAATTACAAAAGGTTTTTTGTTCTATTCTGACGAGGTTGTTCAGAACCTGTTTTCCCCCGCTATGGAGTTGGCTTGTGTGAGGCGCTTGTGCTCAAGAAGAAAATAACCATCAAGAAGAGTCCGAGAAGAAGAAAAATCTCCCATAAAGGCGTCGGAATTTCTTCCTGTTTTGGAAGGATTTTGGGGATTGAGCGTTGCCAAGATGGGTCGATTCTCGATTCGCTTTCGGAAAGTAGTCCTACACCTATTAAGACATCTTCGCTTTTTTCTCCGGTCGTGAGCCGCCAAATACCGACCTCGTCGGGAACGAAACTCACTGCGCCTCCGTAAGGCTTCAGAAAGATTTTCTTACCTGATGGGGATTGCGCAAATGGTTCGGATTTTTTGCAGGGCAGGGTGATAGTCTCTCCAACACGCAATACAAGGAATTCCTCTTCGCCGAACATAGAGCGCAGAATGAGAGCGAAGAAGACAGGAAACGATGCGCGCTCTTTCCAATTCGATTTCGCAACATCAAAACCGATAACGACCATTCTTGCGGTGCCTTTTCGGAGACTGCAGATAACAGGTGCTCCGGAATCGTCCGTTGCGTAAACCGTCCGTTCTACACTTTCATCGGGTATGATTTCGTATACTCTTTCTGCTACGGTGCCTGATAACCCATTTGCATCAACGAAGAAATCGCTAACGAACGCTTGAAGGCTCTTGCGTCCAAGCGGACGCAAAGAGAACCAGCCTGAAATTCCTTCTTTGGGTGATAGTAGTAGAACCGTTCCGTTTCCTTCTATTTTCTTCGGCACAATACCGTTGTAAAGCGCAAATATCGGCGTTTCTTTCGGTTCTTCCTTGTATCTCAAGACATCGGTTTCTGCTGCCTCGAGTGCCCGCAATACCGCTTCCTCTTCTTCTCCGAGATAAACTATCTTCCGCTGTGCTTTCGGAATGCGAGTTATGTAGGCGACATTGTCAAGTTGGAAACCATCTTTATCACAATCAACTGTGACCTTGTAAAGTGACGAGTTCGCCTCTACCCTAATTTTCTCAATATTTACATCCTTCTTCAAGAGGAGTTTTTTACTGAAAACTGTCTTGTCATTTGCTTCGATTTTAAGTTCTGCATAGGTTTCCTTTGAACCTGTCCATAGGATATGGATAACCGCCTCAAGAGAGTTGTTACGGATTTTGGTGCCAACCGATGTGATTGCGCAGTTCTCTATGGAGCCTGCTGGGAGGATTGCGCAAGCAATGCGCGTTTTTTCAGGTCTGTCGGAAAAGAGGATATCATAGCCGCTTGAAGGAAGTACGCTTGGACGGGGAATGTGAGAAGGAGCCAGACTTTTGAGGAATCGCTTTGCGTCTGCATTAAGGAAGTGCCCTTCGCCTTCGGAAGGGGGAATCGTATGGATTGTGGCATCGGAATCGCCGATGAGGCTTTCTGCCTGTTCGAGTATGTTTTTTAGAACTGAAGAACCTTCTGGGGTCAGGGCGGCGGTTGCTGCGCTTCGGATGATTAGCAGACGCAGTTTGCCGCGGCTTATCTTTCGCACAAATGGCTCGCTTAAAGAAAAGGTGAAAAATGTGCAGGCGAGAAGTAACAAGAGAAGGGGAAGGGAGAAGAATCGGCGGCTGCTTGAGCGGCGTGTCTGGATTCTTTCGACGAGCCGTTTCCAAAGAAGAAGACTACTCACGACGAACTTCTTCCTGCGATACGAGAGGTAGTTAAGCAAAAATATGAGCGGTAGAATAACCGCGAGAATCCAAAGGTATTCTCCGTTTGCAAAATAGAAACTGCTCATTTTTGCCCTCTTCCTCTCTTTTTATCGTCAGGGATTAAAGAGAATACTGTATCGCATTCAAGGCTTCTCGCTACTGCGACTATATCGTCTCGTTTTACTTTCTTGATGTTTTCAATCCGTTTGAGGAGACTTTCGTTTTTGCCGATGAGGATGCCGTATGCGTAGAAATCGGCAAGAGCAAGAGGAGAATCAACAAGAGTTTCTATATCCTGAATCAGGTATCGCTTCGCCGTTTTTAACTCTTCCTCGCTTGCATCTCCGCTTGTTATTCTTTCCCACTCTTTCATTATCAACCGTTTGGCTTTTTTCAGATTTTCTGGTGAGACGCAAGCGTGGACTGCCATTATGCCTTTACTGCGGACATAAGTCGAGTGGACATCGTAAGCGAGAGAACTCTTTTCTCGCACGGATTTGAAAAGACGGGATGTCGGCAAGCCTCCGAAAATAGCAGAGAGAATCTGTGCCGCAGTCGCTCGCTCATCCGTCGGCGGAATATTCGCACGAAAGCCAAACCACAAATATGCTTGCTTGATATCCATCCTCTCGGTTACTGTTTTCGTTCTTTTTCTTGCAGACAGACATTTTTGTTTGAAGGGTAGTAGAGAAGCCGAATTTTTGGCGAGTCCTTTAAGAGCGTCAAAGACATCTGTGTAATCGAAACCGTCTGTGTAGAGGATGAAAGGTGTTTCCTCAATGAGTTTGCGATAAAATGTGTAAACATCATTGTTGGTAATAGTCTCTGCCGTCTTAATATCGCCGTATTCGTATAACCTGTATGGCTCGGAACGGCAGAAGTGGTTGAGAAACCTGATTCGCGAATAGAGTTCACGATGGTTTATAAGAGTAGTGAGTTGGGCGATAAGGATTCGGCGCTCCTGCTCGAAATAGTCCTTAAAGAAGCCGTTCTCTCCCTGAAGCGGCTGGAGCAGAATTTCGGAAAAGAGGGCAAGCGCTTCTTTCTGTAACTTCGCTCCTGCCGGAGTGAATCTACTTTTCGGAGATTGCATTGTTGCTTTGAAGATGAGTAAATCGCCGAGTTTTGCGATGTCGAATCCGACTGCCATTCCGTATCTCTCTTCAAGGGCGCGTTCAAGCGAAAGCATATCGGGATGGTTTACGGTGCCGCGCTTCAAAATGGTGCAGAGAAGAGCGCTTGATGTGGCGTTATGATGGTTCAATGCAATAGGAAAATAGAGCCGAACGCGCTCTGTCCAAAACCTCTTGTCGGAATTAGAAAGAATAGCGCCTTTGGATGTTAGCCTAATCTCCATTTTTCGTTTCATTCTCTTCATCCTTTACAGTTGAAACCACCTTAAAGATTTTACGAATCAGGGCGCAGACAAGCGATGTTATAAAGAAATCTATGATGAAAACTCCTCTTGATAGGTTTTCAAAGCGGAATGCGATGGTGAAAGCAGCGACCGCGCTGATTGTCGCAAGAAGCGAATTCCGAGCGAGTACTGAGTATGTTGCGTTTTCGCTGTATCCGCCTCCGAGGTAGAAGACGGCGAGTTTGACGGTTACGACGACAGGAAGTGCAGTGGCAACGATGCCTACATATACATCGGGAACGGTCAGGTCGAACCGAGCAAGATAGGCGAGGATAAAGGAGAACGCGAAGGAAAGGGCGTCAGTGATTAGTAGGATAGTTTGTTTGTATTGGCGAATGGCAGCGGCGATTGGGATTCGGCTTTTCAGTGATGGTAGTGTAAGAGATGTTATGATGGCAGAGAGGACGACCCCGAGTGCAGCAAGTAGCAGAAGTATAGGATTGTTCTTTGAAAGAATCGCTATAACGCCAATGGCTCCGCTGACGGCATAAGAAAAGAGTGCTACTTTTCTTGGGGATAGTCCTGCTCTTAACAGTCTGTGCGCTGTGTGGTCAAGACCTCCTTTCGTTGGGGAATCTCCTCTTGAGATTCTGCTGATGGTGACGAAGGCGGTATCGAAAAGTGGGACTGCGACGAAGAGTAATGGAAGGATTAGCATAATCAGAAGCCCACCTGCTTCACGCCAGGTTGCGATGACGCTCGTTGCGGCAAGAGCGAATCCAACTGACAAGGAACCGCAATCTCCCAAAAAGATTCTTGCGGGAGGGAAATTGTGGGTGAGGACTCCACAAGCGGCGCCTGATATAGAGAGTGCGGCGACCGAGCAAGGTTCATTGCCGCATAAGTTTGCGGATACGCCGATTGTCAATGCGGAGATAGCGGCAACGCCTGATGAGACGCCGTCTGCGTTGTCAATCAGGTTGAATGCATTTGAGACTCCTGAAAACCAAAGGAAAGAAAGAGGCACGCCAAGTATTGGAAAATAGATATTGACATAGACCCCATATAAGATAAGCGCACCTGAGGCGAGCATAAGGAGAAGGAGTTTAACTGCGGGTGACAGAGGGCGAACATCGTCGAAGAATCCGATGGCGCCAACGATGGCTGTAAGGGATATGACTGCGGCGAACTCTTTAATGTTAAATAGACCGAATGCGGATGCTGTGATGACGAATCCGCACAAGAATGAGATTCCGCCTGCAAGTGGGACGGTTCTTGAGCCGAGACGGTCTGCTCGTGGATGTGAAATTACGCGGAGTTTACGCATAATCGGAGCGACAGCGAACGCTGACAGAGCGCTTATGCCATATGCCATAAGAAAAGAATCGTATCTCAAAGCCTGTTCCTTATTACGGAACGGTACAAAGAATTATACTGCTCGGCAACAGCACTTGGCGAACATCTTTCGTAAATCTTCTTGAAAGGATTTGTGAAGTCTTCTCCACGGGATTTCCTTTCGTATGCTAAGCGGACGCAATGGGCGAAGGTTTTAGGGTCGTTTTGATAGACGGCAAATCCTGCTTCGGTCTCTATGAAAGGCTTATCTGTCGTTAAAGGTGCGTCAAGGAGGTCAACTACGCCTGTCGTGGCAAGCGCAACAGATGGAATGCCAAACCGAAGGGCTTCGACGATTCCCATAGCGAAGCCTTCCGTTCTACTACTCATTGCGAATACATCGCAAGAGCGGTAAAACTTTGCGACATCACGTACCCAGCCGACGAATCTCACCTGCTTATAGACTCCTTTCTCTTGCGCTATTTTCTCGACTGTAGATTTTGACTCTCCATCACCGCCGATTAGGAGAATCCATTCACTGCCGAGATGTTTTAAAACATCAATCAGAAACAAAGGGTTTTTTACAGGGACTATTCTACCGAGGAATCCTAAAACAGGCGATTCGTCGTTAAGACCAAAAGATTTCCGCGCTTCGTTTCTATCGCAGTCTTCAAGCGAGGTAAGATTTACAGGGGGAGGGATGACAAACCAGCGTTTTTTAGTGCCGAAGAGGTGTGCAAGACGGGTCATAAGCGTTTGTGAGACGGCAACAAGTGCTGATGTGCGTCTTGCAAACTTCCGCTCGATGAAGAGGAAGAATCTACTTGTTAGACCGCCGAAGTGTCCTTCAAAAATGTTTCCGTGGTATGTGTGAACGGTGCGGTTTATTCCGAGCGTCCATGCCGCAGACCTTCCGAGGATTCCTGCTTTTGCAAGATGTGTGTGGACGATGTCGGGCTTGAGCCGTTTCAGATGATATACAAAAGATGAATAAGCCAGAAAATCGTCTTTTGGAGAGACGGGGCGACGCATACTGTTTACCTTCACCATTTCGCAGTTAAGCGTATTAAAAAGATACGCCATATCTCCCTCTTCTTTTTCAAGAGAGCCGTGAATCAGAATCTTTTCGCCATCGAGATGCGGAATGAGCGCTGTCAGTGCGCGTGTCGCACCGCCGACATTGAGCCTTGTAATGATGTGAACGATGCGCAACATACCCTCCTAAAAGCGAGAAAGAAGGAGAGTGAGAAAATATGATGCAGGTGCGGCTAATAGGAAACAGTCTGCGAAGTCAAAGAGCCCTCCGGATGCAGGAATGATTGAACTCGAATCTTTGACTCCGCAGTAACGCTTAAGCATAGATTCTGCGAGGTCGCCGACTTGTGATAACGGACCTACAACGACACCGTAAACGACCGCCTTCCAGATTTTGAAATCAGGAAGCCCAAAAAGATACCCGACAAGTACGGAGATTCCTATACCACCTAAGAACCCAAAAAGCGAACCTTCAATGCTTTTATTCGGACTTATCGGACTGAGCGTTCCTTTCCTTCCGAATGTGGAGCCCAAGAGGTATGCGAGTATGTCGTTTGCCTTAACGACGAAGATGAAAAGCGCGACTAATGCGATGCGGGGTCCTTCAATATCCATAAGGAGGTGAGCGGCAAAAAAGCAGAATCCCAGACCGATGTGTAGGAGTCCGAGAACGGTAAAAGCGACACTTAAAGCGCCTTCGGGAACGGGTTTTTTGGTCAAGGTTATTGCGTAAGCTCCTATTACGCCGAACACCAGAATAAGAGATATTGTTGTTAAGAAAAGTTCAAAGGAAAATTCTGCTTTAATTTCACATAGGATAGGGAACAGTGTTACCATTCCGACGGTTGCTACGATGAGTAGTTCAGGAAGATAGATACCCTTTTTCCTGAGCATAGAGCAGAACTCAATTGCGGAGCCGATGGCGAGGATGAAGATAAGCGCGCCTGTTACATATACTGTTTGGAAGTAATAATCTGCGCCTAATGCTGCGAATATCACTCCCGCGCAGGCGAAGCCTGACGCTACTTTCATAGGCGATAATTTACTCATCGTTAGCCTCCGATTCTGCCGAAACGCCGCTTTCGCATCGAATAGTCTCTTACCGCAGATTCAAAATCTTCGTGCGAAAAATCGGGCCATAGAACAGGCGTAAAATACAACTCCGCATAAGCGCTTTGCCAGAGGACAAAATTTGAGATGCGCAGTTCTCCTCCCGTTCTTATGAGAAGGTCAATATCTCGTAAGTCGGAATGGTATAAGAACCGTTCGAATGTTCGTTCGTCAATATCTTCTGGTTTCAAATTGGCGGAGAGGAGCGCTTTTGCTGCGTCTGTTATTTCACGCCGTCCCCCGTAGTTCAGCGCAAGCCGCACCGTTAAACGCGAATTATTCTCCGTAATATTCTCTAATTCTCGCAGGAGTTTCTTTAAACCGCTTTGGAGTGGCTCAATGTTTCCGAGAACACGAAAGCGGATTCCTAACTGCATAAGACGCGGTCTCTGAAGTTTTAAGTGAGTTCCAAGCAGGTTCATCAGAAAAAGGACTTCTTCTTTGGGACGGTTCCAGTTTTCGGTCGAGAATGCGAAAAGCGTTAGGTCTTTTACTCCGAGAATAAGTGCCGATTCTACGGCAACCATTACAGCCCTTGCACCTTGCCTATGTCCTTCATATCTTGGAATGCCGCGCAGTTCAGCCCATCTGCCGTTTCCGTCCATTATTATTCCGACGAAGTCGGGTATGGATGGTATGTTTTTTTTAGTCATTTTCTCTTCGCCTTTATTTTGATGATTGCCTCCCTCTCTGTTCCGACCGAGACCATAACGATAGGCACTTTGAGATACTCCTCGATGAAACGCAAATACTCGGATGCCGCTTTCGGCAGGTCTGCAAACTGCCGTATCTTGGTTATCGGCTCGTTCCAACCTGCCATATCCTTATACACGGGTTTTACTCGCTCCAAATCGGTAGTGGAGACCGGAAACTCATTGGTCGTTTTATTTCCTATACGATAACTTATAGCGACTTTGAGAGGACTTATTCCTGTCAACACATCGAGTTTTGTAACGATTAAGCCGTCTACGCCGTTTAGTATAGCGGCGTATTTTGCCGACACCAAGTCGAGCCAGCCGCAGCGGCGTGGTCTATGGGTTGTCGCACCGTATTCGCCACCTGCGGAACGCAACCTCTCGCCTATCTTGCCTCTTTCTTCGGTCGGAAGAGGTCCCTCCCCGACTCGCGTAGTATATGCTTTGAGAACACCGTAAACTCTACCTATTTGTTTTGGTAGAACGCCCGCACCTGAGGCTATTCCCCATACTCCGGTCTGACTCGATGTGACATACGGATATGTGCCAAAATCAATGTCAAGGAGCGCACCTTGGGCGCCTTCAAAGAGTACTCTTTTGCCTGATGCAAGACCATCACGGATGAGTTTTGATGTATCTGCGACGAAGGGTTTGAGCAATTTTCCGTAATGGCGTATCCAGTTGAGTATTTCGCTTTCGCTGATAGGTGTAATGCCGTAAGAATCGAAAAGCGGTTTTTTTTCGGCAAGGTTTACGCGCAGGATTTCACGCACGGAGTTTATGTTTCTTGTGGCGGCAACTAAATCCGCAGCGCGTAGCCCATACCTTAATGCTTTGTCCGCATAAGAGAGACCGATTCCGCGCTTCGTCGTGCCGATACGCAGTCCCGCAGAACTTTCCCTTGCTCCATCGAGGAATTTGTGAAATGGTAAAACAATGTGTGCTCGTTCACTGACGAATAATCTGCCTGAGACATCTATGCCGATTCTTTTAAGTTGCGTGATTTCAGCGAAGAATTGCTCAGGGTCAAGAACTACGCCATTTCCTATCACACCGATAACGGATTTATGAAGGAGTCCTGTTGGAAGAAGGTGGAAAATAAACTCCGTATTATTGGTGACGACGGTGTGACCAGCATTTGCGCCTCCGTTATAGCGGACACAGATGTCACATTTTGCGTTTAATACATCTACGATTTTGCCTTTTCCTTCGTCTCCCCATTGCAAACCGACGACAGCAACAGACTCCATTAGAAAACCTCCGCTTTGCAAAACCTGAAAGATTCTATACGAAACGCCGCTGATTGCAAGGGAATCAGGTGACTGGAGTCTGGGTAAGAATAATTGGATGTTTATGGGAAGAATTGAACAAGGACTTATATGATGGTTTTAGGCGAGTTTCAATCCGCGAAGAATCGAGAGCATTACTCCTGCTGCGACGACTGAGCCGATTTGTCCGCCCGAGTTTGCGCCTGCGGCATACATAAGCAGAATATTCTTTTTGTTCGCCTTCTGTCCTTCTATCTGGACGACCCTTGCCGACATCGGAAATGCGGAGATTCCAGCAGCGCCTATCAGAGGATTCATCTTCCCCTTGCTTATCAAATACATCAACTTGCCGAGAAGGATTCCTGTCACGGTATCGAGCGAAATGGCGACGAGTCCGAAAGCGAATATAAGTAGTGTGTCGGGTTTTATAAACTCTTCGCCTTTCATCGTCGAGCCAATGGCGATGCCCAAGAAAAGTGTGACGACATTTGTAATCTCGTTCTGAGCGGATTGCGAGAGGCGTTCGACGACGCCCGATTCGCGCAGGAAGTTGCCTAACATAAGGAGCCCTATTAAAGGGGCACCGAGTAGTGCGATTAGACTCGCTATAAGTGCTACGACGATAGGAAAGAGAAGTTTTGTCGTTTTTGAGACTTTGATTCCTGGGCTTGTCATCAGCGTCTCGCGCTCTTTTTTCGTTGTGAGAAGGCGCATAATCGGCGGTTGGAGTATCGGCACCATAGACATATATGAATATGCGGCGACGGAGACAGGACCTAACAGGTGTTTTGCGTATTTTGATGTGACATAGATTGCGGTAGGACCATCGCAAGCGCCTATGATTCCAATGGAGCAAGCCTCTAACTCCTTGAACCCTGCTTGAAGGGCAAGGATGACCGTAAGGAATATTCCGAATTGCCCCGCAGCGCCGAAGAGTAGCATCAGCGGATTTGCAAGAAGCGGTGTGAAATCAATCATCGCTCCGATTCCGATGAATATGAGGCAGGGGAAAATGTCGGTGATGACTCCGTAGTCGTAGAGGATTTTGAAAATCCCTGGTTCTTTGGGCGAAATTTCCCATAAGCCTGTAAGAGGCAGATTGATGAGTATCGCTCCGAAGCCGATTGGTATTAGAAGTAGCGGTTCGACGCCTTTTTTTACAGCGAGATAAATCAAGATACAGCCGACAAGAATCATCACAGCGCTTTTTGGATTGCTATAAAGTGCGATGAAGCCTTCCGCCAGAGATTTTAATGCCGTTTCTAACATTGTTTCTTGTCCTCTTCTTTGTAAGGGAAAATCTTGTGTAAAAGAAAGCAGACGAGGCTTAGAAGGAAAAGCACGGCGAATGTTGTACCTGCTCCGACGGCTGCGAGAATCAGCCCAAACTCGAGTTTTTCCAAACTCTCTTTCCTTTATCCTGTATTTGCGGCAAGAAAAGTATATATCTGTCGGAATGGGATTTCAACAGATTCGTGGTGTTTCGTGGAATATCGTTACAGGTAGCGCTCGAACCCTTGGGTTTTGAGATTCTCTGTGAGCGTTTTTATATCCTGTGCGCGCTTTTTGTCTGCGACAAGAACAGCATCGCCTGAGCGCACGACAACGATATCCGAAAGTCCTACAACTGCGATGATTCCTGTATCGGTTGATGCGATGATGTTTTTGGCGTCAAGTGCAATGAAATCACCTTCGGTGCGGTTCCCATTGCCTGAGTCTTTGAGAGATTCTGCAAGCGCGTCGAATGCACCTACATCGAGCCAGTCGAACGCTGCTTCAACAACGACCCTTTCTTTCGTCTTCTCCATAATCGCTGTGTCGAAGGAGATGGGTTGTAGCGCCTGATATGTAGAGAGTGTGATTCCCTCTTCTTGACGAGTTCCGAGCGATTCGTATATTTTCATAAACAGAGCGTAGCGCTCGGGATGGAATTCTTTGAGAGCGTCGAGGAAATGTTTTGCACGGAAAGCGAAGATTCCTGAGTTCCAATAGGCTTTGCCCGATGATAACAATTGTTCCGCTTTTTGTTTCTCGGGCTTTTCAACGAAGTTTTCGATTTTGAAGATAAGTCCAATTTCTGATGGTTGAGGGTCGCCTGCGACAATGTAGCCATATCCTGTTAGTGGCTGTTTAGGCTTGATTCCGAATGTGATGAAGACTCTGTTTTTCGCAAGGAATTTGAGCCCTGCACCGAGCGTCTTGATGAAGACTTGAGAGTCGTTTATCTTATGGTCAGACGGAAAAGCGACTAAGACAGCATCGGGGTCATTTTTGATAAGGCGGATGGTGGCGTAGGAGAGAGCAGCGAGTGTTCCTTTGGCAAGCGGTTCAGCGACGATATTTTCAAGAGGGAGTTCCGGACAGAGTTGCGATGCGACGGAATCGCGTTGCGCCTGCGTTGTGATGACGAGTATTCGCGATGTGGGAATCGCTTGTTTTATCCGATTGAAAGTCTCAATAAGCAGACTTGAGCCTCCTATGGTGCGGAAATGTTTTTCAGCTCCTGTCCTTGAGAGAGGCCAGAGCCGTGTTCCTGAACCACCTGCCATAATGACTCCGTAAAGCATTTTTTATTCTCCTAATGAAAACTCTTCTGAGTAGGCGTCAACATCAAGGGATGCGGTCTTGCCGTTTTTGATGAGATGGAACGCAAGACCTGCGACCATAGCGGCATTATCGGTGCAGAGTGAAAGAGGCGGTAGGGAGAGCGAAAATTTGTGTTTCTCTGCCTCTGTTTGAAGTCGCTCGCGCAGCCGTTTGTTAGCAGCGACGCCGCCAGCAACGATGAGTGTTTTATAGCCTGTCTGTCCAAGTGCTCTTTTACATTTTTCGACGAGGATATCAACGATTGCTTCCTGAAACGATGCTGCGATGTCTGAAACTGTTTCTTTAAGCGGTGCGGTCTTACCCTTCTTGTCTTGTCCATATAAATGGTATAGGACTGCGGTTTTTATTCCGGAGAAGGAGAAATCGAGAGATTCGCTGTCGAGTAAGGAGCGCGGGAATCTGACGGCGTTAGGCTTACCGTTTTGAGCCGATTCCTGAATCGAAGGTCCACCTGGATAAGGTAGGTTGAGCATACGGGCGACTTTGTCGAATGCCTCACCTGCGGCGTCATCGGTTGTTCTTCCAAGGAGTTCAATGTTCGTATACGAGTTGACGCGGAAAAGCGCTGTATGACCACCTGAAACGATGAGTGCGACCGCGGGCAGTTGTGTATCGGTTGAGATAAAGGCGGAGTAGATATGAGCGTGTATATGGTCAACGGTGATTAGCGGGATGTCGAGGACTGTGGCGAGCGTTTTTGCGGCGGTGAGTCCGACAAGGAGCGCACCGATTAAGCCTGGACCTTGGGTAACCGCTATGGCGGAGATTTGGTTCGGCGAAACTTCTGCATTTTGAAGCGCGAGTTTTACAATAGGAAGCAGCCAGAATGTATGTGCTCGAGAAGCGACCTCAGGCACGACTCCGTAAAAAACTTTATGGGCAGGTGTCTGAGAGAGGACTATATTGGAGAGGATGAGTTTTCCATCTTTGACGACTGATGCGGCTGTTTCATCGCAGGAAGTTTCGATACCGAGAATAAGCATACTGTTCCTTTCAGAATTCTTCGGTTGTGTAAGAAAGGGTTTTCTTGAAGAGGGAACGGTTACGCAGAACATCGAGCGCGGAGCGGAGTTGTCTATCAACCGCAAGTGCTACAGTTGGGTCATACTTTTCGCCTTCAAACTCGCTCTGTTGCTGAAGTTTGCGTAGCAAGAGTTGCTCATTTTGGGAGAGTGGAACTTCGAGGTTTGGGCGCAGTCCGCCTGATGCTGCGTCGAGGTCGGTCTGTCTATGGTAACAGATGCCGTTATGGAGGCAAGGGACTCCTTTATGGACGGAGTGATAATTTGGAGTGAAATAAAGGGCTGTTGTGAGTTTGAGGATTGACGGTTCTGATGATAATGCGTATAGCGACTGCACGGAGCCCTTTCCGAAAGTACGCTCGCCAACGAGAATGGCGACTTCGTTGTCTTGAAGTGCACCTGCAAGGACTTCGGCGGCGCTTGCGGTACCACGATTGGTGAGAACTGCAACAGGGATGTTACTGAAAACAGCATTCGAGCCTGATTTTATTTCCTGCATCGGTTTGTTTCTCTCTTTTATGCGCACGATGGTTCGGTTGTTTAAGAACATTTCGGCGATGCTGACAGCACTTTCGAGTGCGCCACCAGGGTTGTTTCTCAGGTCGATTATGAGTCCGTTCAAACCGACGGAGCGCAGACGGTCAACGGATTTTTTAAATTCTTGCGGGGTATTTTCCTGAAACCGAGTGATTTGCAAATAACCGATGGCGTAAATAGGGTCGAGCATGCGAACACCACGGACGCTTTTTATTTGAATGACATCTCGCTTAATGATTATCTCGACAGGCTCGGTTTCACCAGAGTGGATGACTTCGAGGCGGACTGTTGTTCCTTTTTCGCCTCTCAGTCGGCGGGATGCTTCGTTTAGACTGATACCGTCAGTTGGAACTCCGTCTATTTTGATGATTCTGTCTCCAGGCATAATACCTGCTTTGTATGCGGGAGTACCTTCTAACGGTGCTACTACGACAAGTCTGCCCGATTCTGTTGTGAGATAGAGTCCGAGGCCTTCGAAGTTTCCGTGAAGGTCATTCAGGTAATCTTGACTTTTCTCAGGCTCAATGAAATCGCAGTATGGGTCAAGTGCGTGGACTATACCGCGGATGGAACCATAGAAGAGTTTTTTCTCGTCAGCTGGGTTAACATAGTTCGTTTCTATCTTCTGAAGGGCTTCGTCGAGAAGAGCCATTTTTGAATAGAAAGGCTGTGTCTCTGTGCCACGCCAGTCGAACGAGGCGAGGAAGGCAAGCGCCGCACCAATAACCGCCCAGAATGTCCAAAGAAGAATCTTTTGCATCAAGTATTACTCAAAAGGACGGACTATATATTATCATTCAAGCCACCTTTTATCAACAGTTATGTGTCTACTGTTTTGTAAGAAGAGAAGCCTAATTGATATATTATTTGGGCTGTTGTTGCTGTGGTGGATTTTGAGGCGGTTTCTGTTGAGGAGACTTCAAGGAACGTTGCGCAAGCGAGCGCATAATATCGCGCAACTCGCATAATACCTCGATGGTATCACTATGAGAGTCGCCAATGTCTGCACCGAGGCGCGCGATTTCCGCAAACGCTTTATAAAGGATAAATGATACGAAACCTCCGACGAAGCAGAGAAGAAGAAGAACGAACGCTTTGTTTTCTCCTGAGAAGGCTTTGCCATCGGTTAGGAAGTAAAGGATGCCGAGGACGATTGCAACAATTAGTGTGAGATAGCCGAAGAAAAGAAGGATGTTTGCAAGCGCGCGCAAATGGTTGTAATGGCTCGGCGTAACCTCTTCGCCAAGAAGCGCCTCTCGGCGTGCTTTGGCAATCTTCGCACGCTCCTCCGCCTGTTCCGCTTCGAACCGTTGTTTCAGTTCTACTTTCTCTTCTTCCGCCATAATCGGAGTCTTCTCGCCGCAGTTTGGGCATTTGACTTTCTTGCCTCGCATTTCGTCTGCGACGCTTAATCCGTATCCGCAGAATAGACATTTTGAATGGATAGCCATATTATTTACCTCCCAATTCTTTTTCTCTCAACATCAATTCTCGCTCACCAATCTTAAACAATTCTTGAAGAAAAGTCGAACATTTTTTTGGGTCAGTTATCCACCAAACAGTGAACGCTTTTTCGGAGTCGAATAAAAACTCCTGATACTTATCGAGCAGTTTAATTGAGCGTTCCTTTGCGGAAGAAAGCAAATCTTCAAAATGTTTGCTTCTTTCTTCGTCGTTGCTCTTTTTGGCAACCTGAAATAGAAGCAAAAGCGCCGCTTCTTGTAAGCCAATTGCAGAGCAGTGAAGAAGCGCACTTTCCGCTCGTGCTTCAATCACTACACTGATTCTATGGACTAACAGAGAAATCTCTTTCGCTCTTTGGATTTCGCCATCTTCGAGGAATTTCTTCGCAAGGAACAGCGTTGCATCGAGTGATTCTTTTACGAGCCGTTCGAGTTTGCGGTCCCCAGCAGTCCAGGCAGTGACATCGATTAACTCTTCGGGATAATTGATTTTCTTGAGGACTTCACACCGCTTGCGAGCCTCCTCAAGCAAATGAGTCGTAAAACTATTGCACATCGCCGAATCTTCTATCCTTCTTAATGCCGATTTTTGCCTCTTTAGGCGGAACCAAAGCCACGCCTCGATGAGCGGATAAAAACTATTCTCAGGCTCTATGGTTTTAAGAATGTGAATCGTGGATGTTATCTCCTTCTCAAACTTCGCAGGATTGCTTATGTATAGTTTCAAAAGCGAAAGATAGACGCTGGTTACTCCGGGGTTATCCGACTTTAATCTCTCGTAGCGTTTTAGGATATCTGTTTTTGTAAGGAAAGACAAGGCTGCGGTGCAGAAATCAACATCATAGTCCTTGAAATCAAGTGCTTCAATCTTTTCCTCTGGAATGCGGATTTTCTCATTAAGTACAGACTTGAGTCGCTCAAATGTCTGTGTCCTGTCCGATAAAAAATCACTTATCATCTTCTCTGTGGTTTTCCCATACAATGAAGCAAGGTAATCAAGCATTTTTTCCACTTCTTCAGGAGTGAGTTTCATTCTGACGGATTCTTCTTTAACAACGACGGCGAGAATCTGTCTGCCTAATTCCAACTCGTTTTCGCTATATCTGCTCTTTTTTGATAAGTCATCGGAGACTTTTGGTTCTGCGAGGATTTTCACATCACCTTCTTTTGAGAATGCGATGATGGGTTTTTTGTTCGGGTCAAAATCAGGACTTTTCTCGATGTAGCGACGGAGGACTTCTTGCGCTTCGTCGAAATTGCCGAGTTTGGCGAGTGCCGCACCGATATAGTAAAGTGACTGGTAAGGACCCTTCCCCCCTTCAAAAGAGAGTTTCGCATATTCGATGGTCTCTTTGTAGCGGTTCAAGAGGAACGATGCTTTTGCAGCCCCTAATAGTGCCATCTTCGATTTCTTGTCCCTTTTGAGCGCTTCTTCATATAGTTTGAGTGCTCTCTCGTAGTCGCCAAGCGCAAACGCCGAATCGCCTCCTATAACATAGAACTCCGCAAGAGGTTTCTCGGCAACCGCCGATTCTACTTCCTTCAAGACTTCCTCATAACGCCCCATTCCCATAAGAATGTTCAGCAATCGCTTGCGCAGTTCTACATCTCCAGGTGTAAGTGCAAGACGCGAACGCAACTCGTCAACCATCTTCTCCATCAACCGCGCTTTTGATGGACGAGAAGGTGAACTCTCAAGTACCAATGTAAGCAGTTCTTCTCGAGAAGTATCGCCCTTCTCTTTTATCCTGCGCTCGACGGAGACGAAGCAACCTTCATTTACATCGAAACGGGCTTTCGTCTCTATCTCTTTATCAGGCTCTTCCTCACCTTCGGGTACACGACTTGCCCGCAGTATGAGAGTTGCGCAACGCTGACCTGCCTTTTCGTCCCATTTTGCAAGCTCGCAAGAGCCAACAAGTCCCATCGTTTCAAGACCGACTCTCCAGACATCTCCAAGTCGCACAGGATTCGACGGCAACGGCATTAACGATGTGAGTAAATCCTGAAGTTTGTCTTTCGAAATTTCGGTTTTGACCTTGCCATCACTGCCAAAGTTATAAGTTAGGGTGAACTTTTCAAGTTCGTCTCCCGGACTGTAATAACTCGTCCCTTCTTCTCGCCAACGCAATTCATCATAACGGCGTAAAAAGACCGCTTCTTCGTCGTTTATTCCTGTGACGATAACTGCGCCTCTTATACGGCTCTCTATATGCTTTCCACCTTTTGATTCGCTGACTGTTCCTGATAACGAATACTCGAAGCGGGAATCTTTCCCGAATTTCCATTTCAGGATAATCGCCTCTTTGTCCTTCTCGTCGCCAAGAATCGGTACCGAAAATAGCAAAATTATGAACAAAAAATAATGGCGCACGACTCATCTATCCAATCACTACCAAAAATAATTTTACCAGATTGAACAGTATTTGTTAAGACTCAATTTAGCACTTTTGATTTGATTGAATTCTTTTGACTTCGGGGTATACGGGGAATAGTGTATTATGCTCTTACGAAACTCTCAATTTATCATATTGACTTAATTTTGGAGGATGATATAGTGAAGCGGTTTCTGTTTGTAACAGGACTTCTTTTTGCTGTAGCGGGGGTTGGATTTGGGGCGGATGGTGCGGAAGGAATCGATTTCAAGACGGTTCCTCTAAAACCGATTTGGTATCTCGCGCCGATTGGCGCGTTTCTTGCCCTTCTGTTCGCATACATATTCTATAAAAAGGCGATGGCTGCCGAAGAAGGAACCGAGAGGATGAAAGAGATCTCCGCCGCTGTTCGTGAAGGGGCTTATGCATACCTTAAAAGACAGTATAAAGTCGTCGGAATCGTTTTCATCTTTCTTTGCGCCTTTTTTGTCTTCCTCTCGTTTAAACTCGGACTTCAATCTAAACTCGTTCCGTTCGCTTTTTTGACAGGTGGTTTTTTCTCCGCTTTGTGTGGCTATCTCGGAATGAAGACCGCTACGAACGCTTCGCACAGGACTGCTTGGGGAGCAACGAAATCGCTTAACCGCGGCTTGCAGATTGCGTTCAGAAGCGGCGCCGTTATGGGACTCGTTGTCGTAGGGTTTGGTCTTTTGGACATTTGTCTTTGGTTCTTTTTCCTCTTTCAGATTCTATTAAAGTACTATCCTGAGGTAGCGAGTTATTTGGGTATAAAGGATCTAAACGATATAACTGTGGTGATGCTCTGTTTTGGAATGGGCGCCTCGACGCAGGCTTTGTTTGCTCGCGCTGGTGGTGGAATCTTTACTAAGGCTGCTGATGTTGGTGCAGACCTTGTCGGAAAAGTCGAATCTGGAATCCCCGAGGATGACCCGCGCAATCCTGCCACGATCGCTGATAATGTTGGTGATAATGTTGGTGATGTCGCAGGTATGGGTGCCGACCTCTATGAATCTTACTGCGGTTCGATACTTGCGACCGCCGCACTCGGTGTAGCTGCGGTCTCTCAATACTGCTACACGAAAGGTATCTCTCTTATTGATGCGATTGGGATGCAGTTACAGTTTATTATCGCTCCGATGGCACTTGCTGGTATTGGGATAATTCTCTCAATCATCGGTATCTTTTTCGTTCGTTCAGGTGAGAAGGCGGAACAAAAAGTCTTGCTCGCCGCATTGAGAAAAGGAATCTATGGCTCGACAATACTTATAATCATTGGCGCAGCAGTTGTTACAAACCTGATATTACCAGAAGGGTTCGGATGGGGTATCTTCGGTGCAATCATTGCAGGTCTTGTAGCAGGTGTTATGATAGGTTTCTTTACGGAATACTACACATCCGATAGTTACAAGCCTACAAGGGAGATTTCGAGGCATTCTCTCACAGGTGCTGCTACGGTCGTTTTAAGTGGTATCGCGACTGGTATGCTTTCAACTGCTGCTCCTGTTATCGTTGTGTCGGTGAGTACTATCACTGCTTTTGCTTGTGCGGGGGGGTTTGGCGGGCAGCCATACTCGCTTGCGATGGGGCTTTATGGTGTCGGCATCGCAGCAGTCGGGATGCTCTCTACGCTCGGAATCACGCTTTCGACCGATGCGTACGGACCAATCGCTGACAACGCAGGTGGCAACGCTCAGATGTCAGGACTTGACCCTGTTGTTCGCGAAAGGACTGATGCTCTTGATGCGCTTGGTAACACGACTGCTGCAACGGGGAAGGGGTTTGCAATCGGCTCGGCTGCGCTCACCGCTATGGCGCTCATAGCAGCGTATGTTGAGGAAGTCAGAATCAATCTCGGCAGGGCAGCCGAAGCAGGCGAAAAGATTGGAGTTTTAATAAAAGATGGTATCAAGTACTTACAGATGTCCAGCGGTCAGTTGATTGAACTTTCGAAGGCTACGATGGCTGATTTTATGGACTATTTTCAAGTTACACTTATCAATCCGAAGGTTCTCATAGGACTTTTCATCGGCGGGATGATGGCTTTTATATTCTGTGCACTCACCTTGATGGCTGTTGGACGCGCCGCAGGCAGAATGGTTGAAGAAGTCAGGTGCCAGTTCCGTGAGAAGAAAGGAATCCTTGAAGGGAAAGAGAGACCTGACTATGCGAGATGCGTTGATATTTCAACGAGAGGTGCGCAAAGAGAGATGATATTCCCATCGCTTTTGGCGATTATCGTTCCTGTTGCGGTTGGACTTCTGCTTGGCGTAGCGGGGGTTATTGGACTTCTGTGTGGTGCGCTCGCTTGCGGGTTTGTTCTTGCCGTTATGATGGCGAACTCAGGCGGTGCCTGGGACAATGCGAAGAAATATATCGAAAAGGGTAATTACGGAGGTAAAAACTCTCCTCAACACAAAGCAGCCATAGTTGGAGACACGGTTGGTGACCCGTTCAAAGACACAAGTGGACCTTCTCTCAATATTCTAATCAAACTGATGAGTATGGTCAGCATCGTCGTTGCGGGGTTTGTCGTTTCCTACGGTCCAAAAGTCGCTGCGTTTCTCGGAATCGCTGATAAAGTCGAACTCTTCAAAAAATAGCCATAACATCGGCGGAGGCGTTGCTGTTTGATTACACTTCCATACCGTTTCTTCGTGTATCCTTTGAGGACTAATTGAGTAAGAGCACGATGACGATGATGATGATGGCTAAAAGGAGAGTGAGCCAGTTGATATGTTTTTCGATGAAGGTTTTTGCTTTTTCTCCGAACTTCCAGCAGAGAAGCGAGAGCATCAGGAATCTTGCGGTTCGGAAGATGGCGGAGAATACGATGAATGTGACGATGCTTATTTTGCAGATACCTGCGCCGATTGCGAATACCTTATAAGGAATCGGTGTGAAGGCGGAGAGGGCGACTGCGAGTGCGGCGTGTTTCGTGTATTCGAGTTTGACTTGATGGAAAGCGGCTTCAAGTCCAAAGAATCGGATGAGTGGAATTGCGACCGGGTCGCTTAAATAGAACCCGATGAGATAGCCAATCGTTCCGCCGAGGACGGAACTGGCAGAACAGACAAGACAAAAGAAGAGTGCCTTTTTCGGTCTTGCGATTGCAAGTGGAATCAGGATGGCGTCAGGCGGCACAGGAAAGAAGATTGATTCGGTTATAGCGACGATTGAAAGTGCCAAGACGGCGTATTTCGTCTCCGCAAAGCGAAGCGTCCAACGGTAAAGTTTTTTAAGTGGATTGCGCTCCTTTGGAGGCGGACTGACTGTTTCTGTATGGTTTTCTTCCATCAGCGGCGCCTCCGATTATGACATTCGCGTATGGCATAAAAGGTTATGCTAAAGAAGCAACATTGCATCGCCGTATGAGTAGAAGCGGTATCCATTTTTTATAGCCTCTTTGTATGCGTGTTTAATCAGGTCTATTCCAGCGAATGCGCATACGAGAATGAAAAGGGTGGATTTGGGAAGATGGAAATTAGTAAGCATACAATCAACGAGTTTGAATTCGAACGGTGGATAGATGAATAAATCGGTCCAACCTTTTGGGCATTTTGTACGCGCAATGGTTTCAAGCACGCGGACGGATGTAGTTCCGACCGCGATTATCCTACGACCTTCCTGTTTCGCTTGAAAGATTCTGTTTGTAACATCATCTGAAACTTCGTAGTATTCGGAGTACATTTTGTGTTCCTCAATCTTCTCAACCTTAACGGGACGGAATGTGTCGTAACTGATGTGGAGAGTGACAGGGAGAATCTCGACGCCTATTTTTTCTATTTCTTTGAGCAGTTGCTGAGAGAAATGGAGTCCTGCGGTTGGGGCTGCGACGGAGCCGTTTTTGGTAGCGTAAACTGTTTGGTAGCGGAGTTCGTCTAACTCTGTGGTCTCTTTTGTTCGGCGTTTTTTTGTGATGTATGGTGGAAGAGGAACGAGTCCGAAATTTTTTAGCGCACTGTTGAGGTCTCCTTCAACGGCGACTTTCCATCTACCGATGGAATCTTTTTCAAGTGTGGTAAGTTTTATAGTGCCGTCGGCGAAGACGAAGGCTTCTCCTTTTTTGACCTTGCCTCGTGTACCGATAAGGACAATGGCGCAGTTTTCAGGTGACTGTTGCAAGATGAGGGCTTCTGCTTTACCGCCTGTTTGACGATGACCGAGAAGACGGGCTTTGAGAACCTTTGTGTTATTGATGATGAGGACATCGCCTTTTTGTAGATATTCGGTAATGTCGGAGAATTTCTTGTGTTCTATCTTATTCGATGAGCGGCAAACGATGAGGAGCTGTGATGCTGTTCTTTCAGGTGTTGGCTGCGTTGCAATCAGGTTTTCAGGGAGAGGGTAGTCGAAATCATCGAGTCGCATAGTCGGCACCTAATCGAAACGGAGTTCTTCTTCTTTTTCAGGTTGAAGGGGCGCGATGCGGACAATCTGGGACGCAGGGAGAGTTTCACGCTCACCGCCTTCATACTGGACTGTGACAGTCTGTTCGATGATATTGTATCCGATGACGACTGCCTCGCCGCGTTCGGTTCTAACTTTTTCCTCACGCTCGGGGATGTTCTTTTTCAGTTCGGCGTATAAGAAATCTTCGTAAAGTAGACAGCACATCAGTCTGCCGCAGGCGCCAGAGATTTTAGACGGGTCGAGGGTAGTCTTCTGCAGTCTTGCGGTGCGGACAGATACCGGTTTGAACTCTTTAAGAAATCTTCGACAACAGAGTTCTTCTCCACAGTGGGAGAAATCGAGAACGAGTCGAGCGGCATCACGAACGCCCAACTGGCGCATTTCAATACGCGTGTGGTATTTGTGTGCAAGGATGCGGACGAGTTCGCGGAAGTCAACTCGCTCGGGGGCGACATAGTAAAAGAGAATCTTTTCTCCGCCGAAGAGGTATTCGACATCAAGCAGGCGCATAGTTAGATTTAAATTTTTTATCTGCTCTTTGCAGTATGCCATCGCTTCTTTCTCGCGAACGGTTTCAAGTTCCTTTTGACGCTCTTTGTCATCAACGGTGGCGATGCGCAGGACTTTGGGGGAATCGGGGAGTTGTTCTATTCCTTCGGCAAGGGTAGGCGGTTTGAGTGCGGTGGCAAGTTGCATACCGTTCTCGGTGCGCACGACGAGCAGAGTATCGCGTTTGATATTTGGGATGTCGGTGAAAAACTCACCGACTTCAAATATTTTCCCAAAACGGCAAGGGACTTTATAAACAGGCATTATATCTTCTCCAAATAGGTCGAGAAAGCAAGGGACGCAAGGCGAATATTAGCGTTCGCCTCTATAGCGCGTTTCAATTCAATTATATGTGAGCAGAGTTTGTAGCGCCGAATGGAATCTTGGGTTTTCGAGGCGACTATGGGAAGGAGAATATCGCAGTATTTGGCGGCGCTTGGCCTGCTTAAACTCGATAGCGCCTCGTAAATAGCCTCAAAAGAGCCGTAGCCTTCGACGATTGAGTTGGCACATTTTTGTGTTGTTTCTATGAGGTCGTGTTCGATAAGGAACAGAGCGGTTTTAACGCTCCCTGATGATAGGACTGAGACCTCTGCTGCTTTTTTGGAATCTATTCCGCTCTCAATGAGGAGTTTCTCAACATCGGTTTGGGAAAGCGGGTTGAAGCGAACGATGACTGAGCGTGAGACTATGGTAGGCAAAAGTGCGGCGCGTGATGCGATGAAGATTATCGAAGAGCGAAGAGGCGGTTCTTCGAGAGTCTTGAGCAACGCATTTTGGGCTTCCTCGGGCATCGCCTCAGAATCCTTAATGATTGCGGTGCGATAAGCAGTAGTGTCTGTCCGTAAATGGAAGAAGGGAATCAGTTCGTTGCGGATGCGGTCTATTCCGATGGAGCTCTGTTCTTTCTCAAGACCGATTGTGAGGATATGGTGGCAGGAATCCCATTTTTCGTAAGGGATGCGGGCAAGTGCGGCAGCAAAGCGTGTAGCGGTCGTAAACCGTCCGACTCCATCAGGACCGGAAAAGATATAGCCGTGAAAAGGGCGATCGCTTTCGAGGATACGGCTTAAGAAATCGAGCGCCTTACTCTGACCGACTACGCCTTCGAAGTATTTTCTCCAGTTCATCTACGATTTTCCTATGAACGGTTTTTGGGTCGCTTTTTGCGTCTATTACGACGGTATCAGGACGATTACTACTCAATTTTTTATAGCCCTCATAAACCTTCTTGTGAAAATCTAAATTCTTTCTTTCGATTCTGTCAGGTTGAGTCTCTGCGAATAGGAATTCTTGTGATGAGTCAGATGGTTTGACTCCAAGCCGTTTGCGAAGGGCATCGGTTGTGTTTATCATCAGGACGAAGGTGATGTCTGGTTTAACATCGGCGGTGCAAAATCGGTTCAGGCGCTCAATAAAATCTTGTGGAATGCCCTGAACATACCCTTGATAGACCTCTGTTGAGAGTGTGAATCTGTCGGAAATGACTACCTTGCCTGAATTGAGGGCAGGTTTGATGATGGAGCGGATGAGTTGCGCACGGCTGGCGGCGAAAAGCAAAAGTTCTGTTTCAATTTCAAGTGAGAGACTCTTGTCTTTGAGAATCTCTCGAAGTTTCTGTCCGACATCGGTGCCGCCAGGCTCACGCACGCAAACCGTTTGATAACCATTCTCGGTAAGATAACGGTATAGCATCTCTACCTGAGTCGTCTTGCCCGAGCCTTCAGGTCCTTCTATAACGATGAAGAGCCCATTTTTCAAAATAATCTCCTTCAAGAAGGACATACTAATTTTGAAGGGAATGGGATGGTTTTAGCAACATAAAAACGGTCTGTTGAACTAACAGACTTAAAATTTGGCAAGTGTTAGAAGGTGAGTTGAAGATATTCTGTTGAAGAGAAAAAGATTTGCAAAAAGATTCTATTCCTATAAAATACTTTCATAAATTTGTTAAAGGGTAGCGATGTGGCGTATGCGTATACTCCGGGACTTCGGGTTGCAAAAGCGACGAGGATAGTTAGGCATAGAACTCTTCCGATAGACGGGGAAGTTTTGGTTAAAGTTGGACAGCGGGTTCGCGCCGAGGACATAGTTGCTCGAACGGAGGTTCCAGGTGATGTTGAGAGTGTAAATGTCGTTGGAAAATTAGGAATAGAGCCAGAAGATATCAGACGATATATGCTCAAAAGAGAAGGTGAGCCTGTAAAACAGAATGAGCCTCTTGCTGAGAGTAAGCCGTTTATCAAGTGGTTCAAGACGACGGTCTTGTCACCAATCACAGGTACTGTCGAGTCAATCTCAGAAGTTACAGGGCAGGTTCTTCTCCGTCATCCGCCTCGTCCTGTTCAAGTTCACGCCTATATTGATGGTGTTGTTGAGGAGGTTTTCGAAAGACAGGGTGTTTCAATCGTTACATACTCCGCTTTCCTGCAAGGTATATTCGGACTCGGTAGAGAGTGCTGGGGCATCCTTAGGATGAAGGCGAAGAGTCCAGAAGATGTGCTTGATGTTGGCGGAATCGAGAAGGAAGATGCAGGATATATTATCGTTGCAGGGGCGTTCGTGACGGTTGAGGCGGTCTTAAAGGCGTTCGAATTAGGGGTAAAAGGTATAGTGACAGGCGGGTTGAATGCTTCGGATATAAAGAGACTTCTTGGGCGTGATATTGGTGTTGCGATTACGGGCACGGAGGATATTCCAACTACGATTATCGTGACTGAAGGGTTTGGCAAGATGACGATGGCAGGGAGGACTTTTGAACTGCTGAAGGCACTTGACGGCAAGAGAGCGTCGATTTCAGGTGCGACTCAGATAAGAGCGGGAGTAATAAGGCCTGAGGTGATAGTGCCACTTGGAGAAGAAGTGCCGCAGGATGTGGGCACGAAAGAACGCGAGGCGCTTAAAGTCGGTGATGTTGTGCGCGTGATTAGAGAGCCTTACTTTGGACGCATAGGGACGGTTTCTGAACTGCCGCCTGAACTTCAGCCTGTTGAGACGGAATCGAAGGTGCGTGTTTTGAAGGTTAGGTTGTCGGACTGTGGTGAAGAGGTGCTTGTTCCTCGTGCGAATATTGAACTCATAGAAGAGTAAAACGGAGTGTAAGGAGAAATAGAATGCGGTGGTTGATTATTGGGGTGATAGTTGCGGCTGCGTTTTTGCTTCTTGCGGAGGAGACCAGACAACCAGGCCGGTTGATTCTTCCAGAGAAGTTTGAAGCGAAAGATTATCCGAACGACGCGGGACAGCAAATCTTGTTGGTTTGGAGTGCGTCGCCTGGCGATAACACGAACCTTGACGAAATTGACAAGCGATACAAAAAATCTGTTGAGGGTAGATTAAACGAGTGGAAGAATCGGATAAGAGACATCGTTAGTGGTTATCCAGATGCGGAAGGTTTTGCTTTTGATATGGAAAAGGAACTCTTGAAGCAGGTGGTGGAAAGAGAGCCAAAGATAGTTTATGAAATATATATATCAACGAAGAAGGACGCTCCTGAGCCGGAGCGTAAACTTCTTAAGCAAATCGAATCGAACGAGATGTCGAATCTTCAAAAAAGCAAGCCTGCTGTTTTCGGCAAACATCCGTCTGAACCGTTTGCTCATTTCTTTGTCGTGAATGTTGAGAGAGTCTTTTGTGCGGAAGAGGCAGGCAAGGTTGACGAAATCAAATCGTTTCTTCTTGACCAGTTTCAGATAAGGGATAGTCTGCAAGCCAATAAGATGGCAAGGATTAATGCTGAAGAAGAGCATCTCAAACTTCGTGCTATGTTGAAATTGTTGGAGGAAGCGAAAGGTTCCGAGCAGGTTGAGAAATACAATCTTGCATATTGGATTGAAGAGATGATTAGTGAAAAGAATATGGCGCTTGTGGAGCAGTTAGGGGAGACACGGCAGAAAGCGCTTGATTTGGCTTTTGTTGAACTCCCGAAAGACGCGACTGTTGGCGAGAAGGTGGTAAGACTGCAGAGGGCGCTTGAGAATAGTTTGATTTCTTCAGGCATAGTTTATAAGAGTTCGCAACTCGGCTACTATATACGAAAAGAGATACTGAACAAGGTGGACGAGATGGAACGGTTGCTTGAAGCGCAGAAGGAGGAGACGCAGAAGAGTATCGCTGTCTTGTATGAAGAAGCAAAAAAGATGGATGTGAAGGTTAAACTTCTCGATAGATTGGTTGAGGTTTTTGCGACGGATGATTCATACAATCTGTTTAGAGAATGTGCGATGAGGATGGCTTCGGATGCAAAGCAACTTGCAGGCGCGATTGACGGTGAACTCCAAAAGAAAGAAGAAAAAATAAAGGCTGCGGAAGAAGCGAAACACAGGTATGATGCGTTTGTGAGGATAAAGGGTGCTCTTATCGAACGCATCTATTCGACCTGCGAGAGGCTCTGTGGAGGGACAGGGCAGAGCGCGGATATTGCTTCTTTAAGAGGTGCGTTGAAGAATGCGGAGGCAGAGTTTGCTGATGTTTACTCTGACCTTGCGGGTGCTGTGATTCTTTATCGTCTGTCTGCTGATGGTGAGAAGTTTATGAGTGAGGCTACGATAAATCCTGAGGAGCAATTAGCAGGAATACTCGGAATTCAACAACATCCGACAGAAGAGTTGAGCACGATAGCCGGTTTTATAAAGATGTTGTCTGATAAACTTTCCTACAAGCCTGAGGAGGGGTTGAGTTATTCTGTTTTCGATATTTTTAAAGGGAATCTGTCGGAGAGTTTTCGTTTGATAGAGCGTCAGGCGGAGGCGCTTGAGTCTCTTGCGCGAAAGGATTGGTTTAAGGGGGTCTCAAACGGAGTGTTTGTGCCGAAGGCGCAAGCCGCTGCAAAGGCTGTCAAGGATAAATATAATCTGCTTGTCGAGAAGAAGCGGAAAGAACTTAAAGAGGCGGAGAAGAGTCTTGAAGAGAAGCGTGGTTCAGAGTTTTACTTCTATCTTGCGATGTGCAGAGTGGACGGTGAACAAGTAGTAGAGCGGCAGTGGTATAAAGAGGTTGCTGCGGCAAGGGCGAAAACGGAATGGTTCAATACGAACCGTATAAACAATCTTTTCTTCTGTGTTTTGTTAAGTGTACTCGTTCTTTATTTCATTGGCCATGCGCGGCGCAATCCTCATATGTTTATTCGGAAGATAAGCGGTCTTGATGCGGTTGATGAGGCTGTCGGACGGGCTACTGAGATGGGTAAGCCTGTGTTTTATCTGACAGGACTCGGTGGGATGAGCGATTTGCCTACGATTGCGTCAGTGAACATTTTAAGCCGTGTTGCGCGGAAGGTTGCGCAGCACGATACTCGTTTGAGAGTTCCCTGCTATGACCCCATCGTTATGTCTGTTGCACAGGAGGTCTATAAGGAGGCTTCGACGGCGGTTGGAAGGCCTGACGCTTATAGAGAGGACGATGTATTCTATGTTACAAGTGACCAGTTTTCTTATGCAGCTGCTGTTGACGGGATGATGGTTCGAGAGAAACCGGCGACAATCTTCTTGATGGGTTACTTCTATGCGGAATCGCTTATTCTTGCCGAGACAGGTTCGACTACGGGAGCTATTCAGATTGCTGGGACGGATGCTTACACCCAGGTGCCATTTTTCATCACGACCTGTGACTACACGCTTATAGGAGAGGAATTGTATGCGGCGAGTGCGTACCTTTCTCGGGAGCCGATGCTTTTGGGTAGTCTGCGCGGACAGGACATCGGAAAAGCGATATTTATAATCGCCATTGTGATTGGGACGGTGTTTGCTATCGCAGGTTGGGACATTCTGCAACTTCTCTTTACTGAATATTAGGAGGATTGGAATATGATTTTCTGGAAGAGAACAGTTCCTCTTGCTTTGGCTTTTTTCTTCGGTGTGTTGATGATTGTGCAGTATTTCATTCCACACGAGTGGTTTGAGAATCTGCTCGATACGATGGCGCGTTGGGGGCAGATAGTTGGAGCATTTGGTCTGGTCGTTGGAATCGCCTCGCTTACGCACTCGCATTACTTCAAGATAAAGAGGCGGGTTCCTGGCTGGGGTTACAGCATAGTCACGCTTGCTTCTCTTGTCATCTATGTTGTTATAGGGTTTCTAACGGAATGTGATGATTCTCCGAATGCGCCGTTCGGATGGGGTTACCTTTATATTTTGATGCCGATGCAGGCTTCGATGTTTAGTCTATTAGCGTTCTTTGTGGCTTCTGCTGCGTATAAGGCGTTCAGGGCGCGCACAATTGAGGCGACGGTGCTTTTGATTGTTGCCATCGTAGTTATGCTTGCGCGGGTTCCAATCGGCTCGTATATATACGAGAACATTCCGAGGATTGGCGAATGGATATTCGCATATCCTAATATGGCTGCGCGGCGTGCGATTATGCTCGGAGTTGCGCTCGCTACTGTTGCGACCTCTTTGCGTGTGATTGTGGGAATCGAGCGCTCCTATCTTGGAGGAGGAGACTAATATGAGCAATATACTTGAGCGTTTGATGAAGATAGACAGACGATACATTTTCGTTTTCATCGCAATTGCCATTATTCTGCCGACAATCTTTGAAGTGAGGATGAAGATAGACATTTCCGAGCCTGTGAAAAAAATCTTCGATAGAATCGAGTCACTTAAACCTGGAACCGTTGTTGTTATTTCGAACGACTATGACCCTGCGGCGAAAGCGGAACTATATCCTATGACGCTTGCCATTATGCGCCATTGTTTCCGCAAGAATCTTAGGGTTCTTGCATTGAACTTATGGCCTCAAGGTGCAGGACTCGTGCGTATGGCGTTAGACATTTCAGGGAAGGAATACAAAAAGGAGAACGGTGTTGACTATGTTTTTCTCGGATATAAGCCTGGTGGAGGGGTCGTTATAATCGGGATGGGACAGAACCTTCTCGGTACATTTCCAAAGGATGCGGATGGCAAGCCGTTAGCGGAGATGCCTCTTATTAAGGAGACAGGATTGAAGTCTCTGAAGGATGTGCCTCTTGTTATTGACATTGCTGCTGGAACGCCTGGCATTGACTCTTGGGTGATTTACGGACGCGACCAGTATGGTTTTGACCTTGCTGCTGGTTGCACAGGTGTTATGGCGACGGACTATTATCCTTATCTTAACAGTGGGCAGTTGGTAGGCTTGATGGGGGGGCTGAAAGGGGCTGCGGAATATGAGACTCTTATCGAGAGAGCGGACGAGGCGACGCGGAATATGAGCCCACAATCTTTTTCGCATCTTGTGATAATCGCCTTTGTCATTCTTGGTAACATTGCGCTTATTGTTGAGAAATCGAAAAAGAAGAGGAGGTCATAATAGATGGCTGAGGTTGCAGAGAAGAAATCATCATCGGGATTTTTGGTGCTTATTGTGTTGCTCGGGCTTTTTGCTCTTGTGAATATTTATCTTTTTGCGTCTGGCAAACTGCCGAGCAACTTCGAGGGAATCGGGATTATGATTGCCGCAGGGATGTCTCTTGCGATTTATTCGTTCCTTTACAGAGACAATCCGATTTACAAGCTCGCTGAACATATTTACATTGGTATGTCGGTCGGATACATAGTCGTTTATGACTATTACAACGCGTTGAAACCTAATCTGCTCGATAAACTCTTCTTCCCGCCACCGAGTGAGACTTACGAGCTTTGGCTCATCATTCCGCTTTTCCTCGGTGCGTTGATGTTCTTCCGTTTCTCGCCGAAATATGCTTGGGTTTCACGCTGGTCGTTCGCTTTCATCGTCGGCTACGGCTCGGGAATGGCGATTCCACGAGGCGTGAAAACGAGCATCTTGATGCAGATAGAGGCTACTTTGAGACCGATAAACTTTACTGATGCGTCGGGTGCTTTTAATTTCGATGCGATTTCTACTCTCATCGCGATTGTGGGGATTCTCGCTGTTCTTATTTACTTCTTCTTCAGTCTTGAGCACAAAGGACCGCTGAAGGTGGTAAGTCGTGTTGGTGTCTGGTTCTTGATGATTGCGTTCGGTGCGCAGTTCGGCTATACCGTTATGGCTCGTATGTCGCTTCTGATTGAGCGTGTGAGATTCCTCCTCGGGAAATGGCTAAACATTCTGTAGTGGGAAGGGAATGGCAGAGAAGAATTCGAAGGGTGGAGAGACGACGGGGAAACTGAAAGAGTTTGAGAAAGCACTTGAACGGCTTGAGGAATTGTCTTCGGAACTCGAGTTGGGCAATCTTTCACTCGCCGATGCGGTCGCAAAATTCGAGGAAGCCGTCAAATGTTTCCGTCTATGTCAGCAACTTCTTTCGGAAGCCGAAGAGAGAATCGAACTCCTTATAAAAGACGCAGAAGGTAAGATTACGGGAAGTGAGCCGTTCGAAGTCGAAGAACCTGAGTAGAACGAGGAAAATGAAACTATGCAACAAGGTTTCGATATAAGAAAATTCCTCGATGAAAAATCCGTATTCATTGACAAGATTCTCGACAAATACATTCCGAGGGAGGTGAGATTTCCACAGAAGATTCATAAGGCGATGAGATATAGCCTTTTTTCTGGTGGCAAGCGGTTAAGGCCGATTCTCGTTCTTGAATCTTGTCGAATCTGCGGTGGCGATGAAAAGAAAGCCTATCCTGCTGCGGCAGCGGTTGAATATATCCACACCTATTCATTGATACACGATGACCTTCCTTGTATGGATGATGATGATACAAGAAGAGGAAAGCCGACTTCACACAAAGTTTTCGGTGAGGCGATTGCTGTTCTTTCAGGTGATGGGTTGTTAACTGCTGCGTTTGGTGCGCTTTCAAGACTCGAAGACCCTACGGTTATCAAACGCGTGCTTTCCGAACTTTCCGAGGCAGCCGGCTCGCTCGGAATGGTGGGAGGACAGGTGCTTGACATAACGCCGCGGGAGGAGATTCCTGAAAAGACACCGCTTGAAGAATATGTGTTCTCGATTCATCTTCTTAAGACGGCGGCGTTGATTAAGGCATCTTGTCGCATCGGAGCGTTCTGTGCGAAGGCGAGAAACTCGCAAGTTTCTGCGCTTACCGCTTATGGTCGGAGTATAGGACTTGCGTTTCAGATTAGTGATGACATATTAGACGAACTCGGCACAAAAGAAGAGATGGGAAAGAGAACCCAAAAAGATAAGGAGAGAGGAAAAATCACTTATCCGCTCGTTTTTGGAATTGAACGGTCAAAAGAGGAGGCAAAAAGGCTGGTCGAGGAAGCGAAGGAAGCCTTACGCATTTTCGGCGACGAGGCGAAGGCACTGACTGCACTCGCAGACTTCATTGTTTCGAGGACTTACTGATTTTGGGCTGTTAAGAAGCGGGTAGAATGGAAAGAGATGTTTTGTTAACGGGGAAGCGCTCTACGGGAGGACAACTTGGAGGAATCGAAAGAAGAGCGAAACTTAACGACGAAGAAACGGTTGCGGTTCGGAAATCTGTTGTCGACGACATTCGCATCGCTTAAACACCGCAATTATCGTCTGTTCTTTTTTGGACAGCTCATCTCTTTAATCGGCACTTGGATGCAGACCGCCGCGCAGGGCTGGCTCGTCTATGACATCACTCGTTCAAGATTTTTCCTCGGGGTCGTGTCTGCGCTTTCGACTCTGCCGATGTCTCTTCTATCTCCCTTTGGGGGAGTCGTTGCGGACAGATTTCCGCGTCGCCGAATCGTCCTATTCACACAAGTCTCTCTTCTGTTTCCTCCTCTTGCTCTGTCTTTGCTCGTTCTCGTCGGTAAGGTGGAAGTCTGGCAGATTGCAGCGCTCGGTGCGTTGTCGGGTGTAATCAACGCTTTCGATATGCCTGCGCGTCAGGCTTTCGTAATAGAGTTGGTCGGACGCCAAGACCTGATGAACGCAATCGGACTTAACTCGGGGATATTCAACGGTGCGCGAATCGTCGGTCCTGCTATCGCAGGAACCCTTATTGTTACCGTAGGTATTGGCTATTGTTTTTTGCTTAACAGTTTGAGTTATATCGCCGTCATAGTAGCGCTTATCTTTATTCAAACGCCGATGGTTGTTTCGCAATCGGAAAGCGGCTCCGTCCTTGACACCGTTACATCAGGATTCAAATATATAAGTAGAAACCGACGGCTTTTCGGACTGCTCGGTCTTCTTGCACTCGTGTGCGTTTTTGGATTCTCTTATACGGTGCTTCTGCCTGCGTTTGCACGCGATATCCTTGATGTCAGCGCACAAGGATATGGCTATCTTCTGACCTTCAACGGAATCGGCGCTGTCACAGGAGCTCTCTTCGTCGCTACAATGGCAAGCAAAGTGAAAAATAGAAAACATATCCTGTTCATCGGAATCTCACTTTTCAGCGTCTCGATTATGCTTGTCTCTCTTATGACAAGGTTCACTCTTGCGCTTCTGCCGCTTGTGTTTGCAGGAATGGGAATGATAATGTTTCTGTCAACAGCGAACACATTGATACAAACTACGGTTTCCGATGAGTTCCGTGGACGCGTAATGGGAATCTGGACATTCGTTTTCGGTGGCTCTATGCCGTTAGGCTCATTCGTTGCAGGCGCAATGGCGCAGTATTTAGGCGTTCCTCTGACAATCAAAATCGGCGCTTTAATATGCGCAACTGCCGCTCTCATCGCTTCGATATTCAGCGAGACCGGCTCCCGCACATCGTCAGTAAGTAGCGTATAATTATTTTCCTGATTAAGACTTCTTCTACCTTGAAAATAATGTAATCTTTTCCTGCAAGAACTGTTTTATTCTTCGTTCCGCTAAATCACAATATTCTTTATCAATATCATAAGCGACATATTTTCTGTTGGTTTTCAGTGCCGCTATGCAGGTAGAACCGCTGCCGGCGAACGGGTCAAGAACAACCTCGCCTTCAAATGTGTAGAACTGAATTAAACGGTAAGGTAACTCGACAGGAAAAGGCGCAGGATGTCCTACTTTTGTGGCTTTCTCCGCTGGAAACTTCCAAACGCTTTTTGTGAATTCCAAGAATTCCTCTTTTGAAATAGTGCTTTTTCTATTGTGTGGATTCGGACGAGTGAATGTATCTTTACAGAATATAAGGATGTATTCGTGCACATCTCGTAATACTGGATTATCCGCTTTCAAATAACTGCCCCATGCGGTTGAAGGGCTTGCGCTACTACCTTTATCCCAAATTATTTCACCTCGCATAAGGAATCCAATATTGTGCATATCTTCGATAATATAACTATGAAGTGGTAAATAAGGTTTCCTGCCTAAGTTGGCAACATTTATGCAAGCTCTACCTCCTGGGACTAAAACCCTGTATGTTTCCTTAAATACTCCCTTCAACAATTCTCTATATTCTTTTAGAGATAGATTTTCGTCGTATTCTTTTCCAACATTGTAAGGCGGCGAAGTAATCATTAAGTGTACGCTATTATCCGGCAGTTCAGTCATAGATTCACTGCTTTTACAAAATATTTTGTTTACATATTGCGGGGCAATCGGGTTTTCAATGTATTTGACATTTTTGCTGTTATTTATTCCTTCATAAAGTTTACTATTGTAGAATTTGGATGAGTCATGATTAAGTCTTCCGGGAGAACCAAAGGCGCTCGTTTGTGTACCATTTTTTCTACAAGATGGCATCTATTCTTCCTTCCATAAATCGACCCATCTTTTTATTCTTGAGCACTCCAATTCTGCAAGTTGGAACAGATAGGGCAAACGCCTTTGTATTTTCTCGACAAGTTTCTTATCTTCAAATAGTTCTATCAAGCGACTATACATTTTCCCCATCTTTCTCTCCTTTTAAGGAAAGATGCGTTTATTGAAACTTCTCCCAATGGGATGCTTTTAGCAGCCTTTCATACGATATATTCTTCGTTATAGTTTGTCAAGCGGATTCTTCTCGAATGAAAAGGCTCTTTGTTGGGCGATAAAAATTGAGTTAAGTCTCCTTAGCCGCAAGTGAATCTTCGAGAGATTGTTTCACTTTGAAGTAAGCGTGCCGATACGGAATCTTCTCTCTAAGCGCGAGTTCGGTTGCCTTCTGCGTTGCGTAAAGTCTCTCGTCAGAAACGGCTTCTTTAAGCCGTGCCTCGTTCAACTGGAGCCCAAGCACACTCTTTCTTATCACCGCCACGGTCTCGTTCACATTTTTGAACGCGGTAACAAGAGGCTTCTTTAAGAGTTGGAAGTCTCTATGGTATCCTGATGTCAGACCTTTATCGAGCAGGAAGACTTCAATCAGCGAGGAGAAAACATCGGCGCATTTTGCTCTTGCCAACTCAAACAGGTCGTAGTTGCGTTTGTTCGGCATAATGGAAGAGCCTGTTAAGAATCTATCGTCAAGTGAGAAGAAATTGAACTCTTCTGTCGTGAAGAGTAAGCAATCTGCGGCGAATTTTGAAAGTGTTGCTGCAACTTGTGAAAGTGCAAAAAGGACTAACTCGGTCTCCTTGCATCTTCCGTTTTGGCAAGATAACGGATTCTCTTGAACTGATGCGTATTTGAGTTTCGTAGCAAGGAAGTCACGTTCAATGGGGTATGTCGTGCCGAATCCTGCTGCGCTGCCGAGAGGACTTCTGTTAAGTTGCTTGCTTGCAAACTTGACCAATGTGATGTCATCTCCTATTAAAGATGCGAACGACCCGAACCAGACGCCGACTGTCGTCGGCATCGCGCGCTGTGAATGTGTGTAGCCAGGCATCGCCACATTTTTGCATTCTTCAGCCCGTTTCTCGAATACCTCTTTCAAACTGTGCAGTTTTTTTGACAGTCCATTCAGGTGATGTCGGCAGTAAAGTCGCACGATGTTCAACACCTGCTCATTTCGAGAGCGGAAAATATGCACCTTGAAAGCCGTCTCGCCGACACGCCGAACAAGAAAATTCTCGAGCGCTCCGTGACAGTCTTCTTCGTCTATTTCGATTTTGAACTCCTTGCGACTGAGAAGGTACTCTAACTCGTCAAGAGCATGCTCAATCGCATGTAACTCGCTTTTCGTCAGAATCCCCATTTTCAGCAACATTTCGCAGTGTGCCCTCGTGCTTAATATCTCGAAACGCATAAACTCAAGGTCAACTTCCGGGTCATCGCCCACAGTATATTGCTCTATGAGTGGGTCGAGTTCCTGTTTAGTGCTCCACATCTTTCCCATTTCTTCGCCTCCAAAAATCGTTGTTTTAAAAATCTGCTATTTGCTGTTGGAAACACAGCAAAATAAAACTTCGTCTTTCGGCGCTGTTTCTTCTTTAATAGACAAAACGGAATCTTTTTCAAACAGCATATCACAATGTGCCTTCGCGGTCAGGATACTACCAATTGGTGCAGATTCGATTTCGTGTCCGTTGCTCTTTATCTGCTGCGTAATCATAGTTTTTAGTATCTCTTTGATGATATGCATTTTCCCCATATCTTTATCTCCTCATCAGTGTTGTTGCGCACCTTGTTCGCAGTGCGCATCTGCATTGAATAGAGTTCGATAAACGGTGCGGACGCATTCTTGTTGAATACCTGCTCCGCATCGAATGTTGCAAGCGTAACATCACAAAGCGAGTACGGAGACTCAACCGCAGTCACCTTGCAGTTCCCTTTGTAGAGGTTGACTGTTACTGTGCCTGTTACGAATTTTTGGGTGCAGTCGATAAACGCATTGAGTGCTGAAAGGAGGGGCTCAAACCATTTGCCGTCGTAAACCATCTGCGCCCATTTCGCATCCACTCCGCGTTTGAAAAACAACTCTTCTTTCGTGAGGGTAAGTGCTTCAAGCGCTTTGTGCGCAGTTATAATGATGTGTGCCCCTGGACTCTCATAAACACCGCGCACCTTTAATCCAACTATCCGGTCTTCGATTAGCACCGTTACTCCTACGCCATGCAAGGCACCGATGCGGTTCAGATGTTTTATCAATTCTACCCCGTTCATCGGTTTTCCATCAGCAGCAACAGGAAACCCCTCCTCGAAAGTCACCTTTACATCAATCGCTTCATCAGGCGCGCTCTGCGGCGTGCTACAAACACGCAAGATTTTTTCAAACGGCGGAGACACAGACGGATCCTCAATCTCTTTCCCTTCACTCGTTACTCCCCATAGATTATCGTCGTGCGAGTATGGACAGCGCTTCAACTTGCCAACCTCGATGTTGTGTGCCTTTGCGAATTCATACTCTTCTTCTCTGCCCATTCCCCACTCACGAACCGGAGCGATTATCTTCATTCCGGGTGCGAAGTTTAACACTCCGCTGTCAAATCGGACCTGGTCGTTACCCTTGCCAGTGCAGCCATGCCCGATGGCGTCCGCACCTACCTTCTTTGCGACTTCAACCGCCACCTTGCAGGTTAGTACTCTTCCGAGCGGCGTCGTTAAATAATATCCATCATATTGTCCGTTCGCTTTTATCGCTTTCAGCAGACAGGTCTTAACAAACTCATCGGTTACATCTGCGACTATCGCATCATCCGCGCCAAGAGCCAATGCCCTCTTCCGAATCTCTTCCATATCATCCATAAACTGCCCAAGATTCGCCGTCAATGTTACCACCTTACAACCGTAGTTCTCCTTTATCCAAGGAATCATCACGGAACTGTCAAGCCCTCCTGAATAGAGCAAAAGAACTTTTTTTACATCTCCTGCGACCCCTTCATATGATGCTACCTTTACATATTTCTTCGTCCATTTTACCTCAGTTCCTTCTGCCATCTTTATTCCCTCCTATATTGTTTTTACCGCTTTTGCAATCGCATCAGCAACATAATCAACATTCTCTTTTGAGAATATCAGAGCAGGACGAAAACGCACGGAACACGAACTACAAGCGAGAGTGGCAAAATGCATATCCCATAAGAGAGAGCGGAATTTGTCGCGACTGCTTGTGTC
>Ga0123519_10000670_pt1 | contig 60122 bp, 77 predicted proteins | sample YelNatPaOPRAMG02_FD_87396 | JGI IMG/M metagenome (GOLD analysis project Ga0123519, IMG submission 87396) | Hot spring microbial communities from Yellowstone National Park - Yellowstone National Park OP-RAMG-02 (version 2) | ecosystem: Environmental > Aquatic > Thermal springs > Hot (42-90C) ...
AGCTTCATCAACCGCTTTTCTTAATTCACTATTTGGGGGAAATATCAATTTCCCATCTTCTAATTTAACAGTAATTTCAGCTTTCTTTCTAGTTCCTAAAGTATCATTAAACTTAGCTCTGACAATAATATTCCCAGTAATTGCTTGATTAATTTCATCAATCACCAATTCATCCTTAGCAAGATCAACATTAATTGCCGCAATAACTGGTATATTCTTCAAACTAGCAAAAATTGCCATTTGAGCATCATTTAAAAACTGTTGTTTCTTTTTCTTTAAATTATCTTTTATTGTTTCAACAATAACTGACGTTCCGCTAATATCTTGATGCGGATTTAAATCTAATTTCTGTTTCTCTGTCTGATCATGAACAACATTCAATAAATCTTGTGCTTTCATAGTTAACCTCCTATAAATTATTCCTTATTTAAATTTTTAATTCTTTCTAATAAATACTTGCTTACCTTTCCCATCATTAACCAAAAGCCAAGGTGAATCATTATTCTCCTCTTTAGCTTCTTTTTCTTTTTTAGCTTCAGAATCTATCTTAGACTTTACCTCAATCGTTTCTGTTGTGGTTGGTTCATCTATATCAACAATTTCCCAATTTTTTGTTGTCTTATTACAAACATATTTCTTTCCTTCTGGAGGAGGAGCTTCTGGTTTCGGACCACACTGAGCACATTTTTCTAATTCCGCTACTTTAGTACTCATAACTTCTAGTCTGTTTTGTATTAATTCAATTTCCTCATCAGTACCCTCAAAACCATTTCTTTGTAAAGCATCTTCTATTTGAGCTTCAGTAAAATCATAACCTGAATCTGATTGATTTTCATAATTGTCTATTAAATACTCAGTTACTTCATCAATTTCAGCATCATCTAAATATCTATATCTTTTTCTTTTAGCAATTTTTGTTGCATTTAGTCTTGAAGTCATTGACTGAATATTTTTATCAATTAACTCTTTGGCTTTTTGAACAACCTCGTCTGTTACTATATTATCAAATTTTTCTTGAGCTTGATTTATAATTGTAGTCCAAGCTTCTTCTCTATTTTTGAATTCATCAACTATCCAATAAATTGCTTTTATTTGATCATCTGAAAATCCTGGAAAGTCTTTTCCAAAACTTAAAGTTGGACTAACACGTTTTACATCTGGAGTTATAGGTTTATCCCCAACTTCTTTTTTATTAACAATAGGTTTATTCTTTACTTCTTCTGTCAAGTCTTTTACTTTATCTATTTTAGGATCAACAGCTGTTTTAGTTAATTTTGATTCTTTATCTTTCTTTACACCTATCATCTCCTCATTATTCTCTACTTGCTTTAAATTAATATCCCAATCTTCATATTCATCACTATAAATTAAATACTGTTTTCCATCTTTAAATTCTACGACTATATAATTTGTACCAACTTCAACAATTTTCCCTTCACTAAACTTAGTATTTACTTTTTTTGGATTCTCTGATCGAAGAAAAACTTCTTTATTTAGTCTTTCTAAAGACGTTTTAAATGGTTCAGGTAATTCATTTTCGTATTTATCAAAAGTATACTTTGAATTTTTCTGAGCAGTTTTAGTTAAACTCTCTCTTTCTTCAGATAAATCTTCAGGTTTTGTTTTATGTTTTGCAATTACTTCTTCTGCAAATTTGTCCAACAAAGCATCATCTAACTTATATAAAAATTCTTCAAAAAGTATTCCATTATTATCAAAATACTTATCCATTACATAAGTCTTTATCGGCTCTATAGTATCAACTATTACATCTTGCTTAAAAGAACCTTCAGAATCTATTGTATCTACAGGATCTACCCCAGTTATTTTTTTAAAATTAGCTACAACATCATCGACAGCGTTTTCAATAATTTGCCATCCATCACGAGATATGGCAGTTTTAACTAATATTCCATCCTCAATATCTTGAGCAAATTTAGTTAATCCTCTTCCCTTTTGTTTTATTTTATTTTTACAATAATCAACTAATTCAAAAGCATTAACTTCATTTTTATAACGTGTTACAGTAATCTCTACATCGGGATCAGATTCTGGATAAAATATCACAATTTCTGTTAATGTTCCTGGTTCATATTGAATCGTATCCATTATTTCTGTTATATCCGGAACATCTGAAACCTTTGGATCCTCTATTGTTTGTATTGTTCCGTCCTGTTTATGTAATATTAAAACATAACCTTCAAGAACATCTGACGGTTTTTTCATAAATAAATCACCACGTGTAGCACCTGTATCATTACCTTCCGGATCTATCAACTCAACTTTTGTATATGGTTCCTTCAAGTCTTTTTCCCTTACTTTACCGCTATATAATACATCCTTTATTCTAAATGTATCAACTCCGGGAACCTTTATATATTCTTCTTGATATTCATATGTAGCGTCTTTGATTCCCGCGGCATTTAACTGTTTCAAAATTTCATCGAAAAATTTACGGTTATAGTCTTGACTTGATTCATCAACTGCTTCTTTACCTATTCCTATTTTTACTTTTTTAATTTTAGTCTCTGAATCAGCTTCAGCTTTCACATAATCTTCACCTTTCAATTCCTCATCATCAGATTTTAAATACTTTTCTACTTTCTCAGATTTACTATCTCTTTCTTTTTCAAAATGAGAAGATGGCTTTTTTCCAGCAAAATCCACAAAATTTTCTCGAACTAATTCATCTGTTTTCTTCTCCTCTTGTTTTTTTGCAATTTTAGCAATCCCTAATACTTCTAATATATTTTTAATAAATTCATTCATATATAATTACCCCCTGAAATATATAAAATACTATATTTCTTAAAATCACATTTTTCAAAAATAATTCAAGATTGAGTTTAACTGATTATTATTGACCAATATAAGCGATTTCTGAACTATCACCGGAAGCGCCAACATCTTTATTTGGATCTTCCTCCATATCAACATTTAAAATATTTTCGTCAACTCTATAATTTTCTTCTTCACTTACCTCTTTTGTTGCTTCTTGCTCTCTAATTTTTTGCTCTTTATCTTTTAATGTAAGATCTTTAAATCCTACAATTCGAACTTTTCTATTACACTCGGGACAATATACAATATAAACACCATCTGCAATGACATCTAAAACTATACCGTCAACATCTTTTAGTTGCTGTTCAAATAAATTATGTAAAATTACTCTTTCACCTGGTTCAATTTTAATTCTATCCTGAGGATCATAAACATCAGCGGCATTATTTAAAACTTGAGGTTCGCCCTTTAGAGGATTAAGACGACCGGTTTCATCTGTTTTAGGATTTATATTAGGAGCATCTCCTAATTCAACTTTATGTGTAGTAAAATCCTCTGAAATTAAAGCAGTAATATTTTTCATAAATTTTGTCATTTTATAATCCTTGATTTCCAAAATAATCTAATTGTGTCATATCTCCGGTTCCTACCTGCGGGGATGGTTTCGCTATATTTAAATCTACATTTTCTGTATTTACCATTTCTGCTCTATCTTTTCCATCAATTGGAAAATTTTCTTCCTCTTGTTGTTCTCTAATTTTTTCTTTTGGTTCTTTCTCAACATCAACTTCTTCTATTTTTGAAACACTATCTATCAAAACTCGAAAAGGTCCATATTCCTCCTCTGTAGACTTACTATTACCCCATAAATTTATTAATTTAATTTCTACTATATTTCCTTGCGGTTCTTTTACGACTTTTCCAATCATACCGGCTGGTATATATCCAACTGTTTTATCATATAAAGTTCTCTTTAAAATAACTTTATCATTTACATTTAATTTTTCTTGAGCTACTTTAGTAATTTTTTCTTGTTTCTTAATTTTTAAAAATACTGAATTAATAACATAATTCAAAGATGCTGTAATTAGTTCTTCTTTTTCATCTTCTGTCAAATCCTCCCAAATATTATGTTCAACTCGTTGAAGTACTATTTTATTACTATAATTTCGTTTTATAAAATTTCTAACATCATCTTCAGAATTAATAACCCAAGCTCTTTGCTGAATATCGGTATATATATAATCAGCTAGATTATCTAAAGCCTCTTTTATTTTATCCGGGATAACAAGATTAGATCTAGGCTTTGTTTCTTTAGCTAATCCAGTATATTGTGATTTTGGATCTGTAGTTTCATTTCTACCGATTTCTCCAGGCGCTGGAATATTATAATCATCAGGATGAGTTGTAAGATGTTCACTTCCAAAATCTGGTGTGCCATCGAACTTATATCCTACAATTTTTATCAAATTATCTTTAAAAGTATCTTTTTTAATATCTGAAGAATTATTTGTTAATTCTGGAATTTCTAAGAGTTTAAACAACATATTAGCAAATTTCATTGAAATACTCCTTAAAATACTAACATTAATATTACACACTACTTTCTATATATATAGTAAAAATGTTATATAGATGTCAATGTTTTACTCTTTTTAACAATTTACCAAATTTATTTACTTCTTCAGAAGTGAGAGTATCAATTTTATGAAGTATATAATGACAATGCTTACAAATAGCAACACAATTATCCAACGATGATGGTTTACTATCACATAATCGATGAACAACCAAATTATTAATACTACCACACATTATACATTCTTTATCTCTATCTATAACTTTTTTAGCAATACTTTTACTAATATTTTTATCTACATTTTCTTGTTCTAATTTATCCAATTGCTCAACTTTCTTAAAATCTGGACCTCTTAATATCACAGAAGTGTCATCTGTAGATATATCCGGGGGTTCAAAAAACACTTTCCTCAATTTTTTTATAGCATGTTTTATCTTATAGGAAACATACGTTCTTGAAATTTTCATATCAGCTGCTATTTCTCTTTCGAATTTACCTCCTAATCGTTCATACAAGATTTCTCTTTCATCCTCTTTTAAAAAGCTTAAAGCTAATAAAAGAAAAATCTCTAACTTTAACTGTTTTTTCCTTTCATCTGTAGAAGGGTAAAGTCTTGCTGACCTATCAAGCAAACTCTCAAAAAATAAATTCTTTTCCAAAGGAAAACTCTGTATAAAATCTTTATTTTGTTTCAATTTACTCATGTTATTATAAACTATATTCTAGTTTATCCTCCTGTATATTATTTTGTTTCTTTTAAATACTGACTATAAAAATATATAGCATCTTCTATATTTATTATAAAAATTAAATCTAACAAATTATTAGCTTCTTGAATCCCTGATCTAAGATATCTATTTTTCCTTTTTCCTCTAATGTAATCCAGCTTTAATTCAGCTTCCGCTGGATCATGAACACTCATTTCATGTTTTAAAGGTAAGTAATATGCTTTTATTCTCCTTAAAACTTCGCGAAGAATACCTGGATCTACTTCTATAACATCTTCAAAAATACTTTCATGCAATTTCGGTATTTGTTGTTCCGACAATCTTAACTTTTTTTTCTTCATACTTCTTACCCTCCTTAATTTTTTTTTCCTTACGATGCTTTTTAATACGATCTATTTCCTCTTGCACCATTAATATATTTTCTTGAACTTTTTTTACTAAAACTGGATTAGTTCCTTTAGGCTGTACTTCGGCAGCTTTTTTAAACAACTTCAATGCTTTATAATATTGTTTTCTTTCAAGACAAATATTAGCTAAATCATTCCAAGCCATCCAAAAATTCTTATCCTTCTTAATAGCCATATTAAAACATCTAATGGCTTTTCTAAATTCCCTAGCTTCATAATAATGTAAACCTAAAGCATGATAAGGTCCTGGAGAATCGGGAGTAACTTCTATTTGTCTTTTATTCATAACAACATATTTATCCAATTTACTCTTTACATAATTTTGTTCTTTTAAATACCCAAAATGATGTAAAACAACAGGGGATCTCGTAATAACAACTTTCTCACCTCGTTTTTGAGAATCAATAATTGAGTTATCTAATTCTTCATGCACAATACCTTGATAATAAAATCTTGGATCATTTTTAAACAATCTACAAGTCTCACTAAGAGCCCATTTAGGATTTTGAACTTTATAAGGATCTTCTAAATAATTAATTACTGGAAATATTACTACATCTACATTATCATCTTGAAATAAAGACCATAATGCGGGTAAATCTCTAGAAGCTATCAATTCGTCTGGATCCATTCTTAATATCCAATGCCCCTTCGCGGCTCTCAAAGACAAATTTCTTGGCCCAGAAAACTCATCCTGCCAACGATAATAATATATATTAGCATTGTACTTCTTCGCTATATTTATTGTATTGTCTGTAGAGCCAGTATCAACTAAAACTATTTCATCTATTACTGGTAAAACACTCTGAATACATGTTTCTAAATATTTCTCTTCATTTTTCGCTATCATAACCAAAGATACTGTATTAACTTCTATCCATTTTTTTAAAACCATTCCAGTCTCATCTATTAAGTGTCTATAATAATCCTCGTCTTTTATTATGGGATAATTCTCATCTCCGTAATACAATTTTTTATAATATTTCTCGAAACTTCCTAAAATCATTGCCGAATTTTTAAAAGTATCTGTTTTTGTATACCAATCATACTTTCTTTTTCTATCAATAGGATCTACATAACCATAATGTTTTAATCTTAAAAGTATAATTACATAACTATCCTGAGGTATTAATGGATGAGCACCACTATGCATTAGGCCAAATTCTTTTCTATAATAAATTTTCTGATTAGGAAGATTTCTAAATATGCGTCCTTGCTGCATTCCGCCCCAAATGCCATCAACTCTAAAATGCTGATAATCATTCCAAAAAGTAAAAACAGGAAATACAAACAAATCTCCATACATTCCGGAACGATTTAATAATTTCTGTATCACAAAAGGGGCTTTAGACTCAAACACTTCATCTCCATCTATACAATAAATAAAATCAGGATTTCTGGCTTTTGCCATTTGTATTACTTCATTTCTATCTTCAGCTTCAGAACCTCCAAAATCTATCGGATGTGGAGCTCTTTTAATTTCAACAACTTTAGGAAAAGTTTTACAAATTTCATAAGTCCCGTCATCTGACATTCCATCATGTATAACAATTTCATCACAGATTTGAGAAGCCATAGTCAAAGTTTCTTTAATATATTTTGCAACATTTTTAATCCTCGCAGCTCCAACTATTTTTTTATGTTGCCCTATCTTAAATATTCTATCCCATTTATTAACAAAAACTTCTTTATTTTTCAAAAATATCTCTTTACCTTTATCCTTCCCCAATTCAGTTATTGTTTTACTTCCATAATGCCAAATAAAAACATCTTTACTAACCACCATTTTTATTCCTTTCAATTTTGCTCTCATACAATAATCATTATCTTCCCACATACCTGGTTGATAAATTTCATCAAAATATCCAATTCTATCAATCACATTTCTTTTAATCAGCAAACATAATCCAACAAGATTAGTTACCTCAAACCATTGTGATTTATTCTGTGCTTGCCATTTAACAGCAAAATCCTGAATCATTTGCTCTGTAATCTCATCTTGCTTTAAATTATTCAATTCACAAACAATTCCTTGACTTCCGCCAGCATAATTAGAAACACAACCAACTAATCCTATATCTGAAAGATAACAAGAATCTTCAGTCATATTCATTTTTTCCATCATTAATTCTAACCAATTTACAGTAACTATTGTATCATTATTTAAAATTAAAATATACTCAAAGCCGTGTTCATAAGCATATTTCATACCAAGATTATTTCCACCTGAATAACCTAAATTTCTATCAGAATATAAAGTTACTATTTTATCAGGATATTTTTCTGACAATTCTTTCATGAGTTTTTTGGTTTTACCATCATCTTGGCTACAATTATCCACGATTATAATCGTATATGGAATAGTCGTATAATCTATAACACTTTGAACACATTTTTTAGTATATTCAGCACCACCGTAACATAAAATAACAATTCCTACCATAAATCCCTCCTAACAAATTTATCTAGCATTATCGTAAGACGTAACTGTTATATTCTGTCTAACAGGTACAGTTCCTATAAAATCATTATTTATTAATTGTACTTTATATACTAAATCGGGATTAATAATCATCAATCCAACTTCCTCAAAAATCGCTACGTTCAATCTAATATGTTGTACATCATCTGAAATTCTTACTGTAGGATACAATCTAATAGGAAATACACCTAAATCTTCTCCGGTTGGCAATAAATATGCAACTCCTCTTGGACAATTTCTATCTGAAACTACAAAAACCCAAACATTAGATTCTCTCATATTAAAATGATAATAATAACCATAAGATCCTAAAAGATACCTGGGGCTATCAAAAGATGAATTCATATTCTCAAAAGCTGATCTATATCTATTTGGAATTTCTTCCATAATCCATTTAATTAAATCTAAAGCATCAACCCCGTTCATCAATATAAAAATTCTCGTTTGAATAACATTCGGCAAATGATTAAATAAATGATTGATATAATTTGCAAATAAACAATCAAGTTTATCAGAAATATTGCTTCCTATTTCTAAATTTAATATTTGTTCTTTAAATATTGAATCCTCATCAAAAATACGATTTAAAGCTGATAAAAATATTATATTCTCATTATTTATAATATCCATCATTGTGAGTCTTAAAGCTCTATCAATAATAAGATATTCCCGCTGCATCACTTCTGAATAACTAATACTATTAAATGAAGAAACTTCATAAGTATCAACAACTTGTTGATCTCTCGAATTATAAAATGAAAAACGATTATATTGTTGTTCTTTTTCCCATTTTAAAACTCTTTTCAGACCAGTATCATATAATGGAATTTGACCATTCCCAAGGGGTTCAGATACTAATAAATTTCTAGCTAAACTATTACAATCAATATCATGACGAATTGAATTAATTACAGACGCTTCTAATGTTGCATATCTGTTTGAAATATCAAAAACCCTAGTAAAAGAATTAACAGATTTAACTGTTTCTTTAAATTTTCCTTCGCTAAATCTTTCAATCCCAACATTAAAAAATTTCCTTTTTAATTTATCGTTAATATTCATCATAATCCTCAATATTTATATTATTTTTTATTTGATCTTCAAATTCAAATGCTGTCCAAATTTCCTCATCTTGCAATTTATATCCTTTAATTACTACATTCCTATCTTTAATACATCTATCTATTAAACTTGGCATATCAATAACCTCTCCAGGTTGAAGTTTTGTAGAAATAACTCCATAACTTAAAATATAAATTCCTATAATTATTGAAGCAGAGTAAGAAGGTTTTTCATATACACTAACTACTTTATTTTGTTCTAAACTTAATACCCCAAAAGGTATAGATTTAATATAATCTTTATATGCTATTGTAAAATCACTTTTTTCAGCTTGATGAAAACGAAACATCCTATTAAAATCCATAGTTGTAAAAATATCTCCATTTATCATTAATAAAGAATCTTCTGACTTTAATAATCCATTATCTAAATAAAATCTAGCGGTTCCAGCAGTATCATAAGAATATTCACTCTCCAATATTCTAACATCTAATTTCTCATCGATACAATATGCTTTAATAAATTCTTTTTTATACGCCAAAGAAATTGTAATATCGTTCAAATGCTGACTCCTAAGATGCTGTATTAATTCATGCATTAAAGGTTTTTTATGCCCTGGAACAACTAATAACGGTTTGGGCACAACTAGTGAATATGACTTCATTCTTATTCCTCTACCAGCGCATAAAATCAAACTTTTTAACATTGTTTTTTCTCCTTATAAAAATAAAAAAAGCTAACTCTTGCATTAATTAACAAGAATTAGCTTATACTTTCTGTACTCAGCTAAAAATTCTAATTTTAAAATACTATACCATTATATTAAATTTCAATATTTATTTTCAAATAAACATATGAAATATTCATATTTACCTTTAATAGTAAATTCAAACTCTCTTAAGACTACAAATTGCTACATTTCTAACATCCTGTTCTTCATCTTTTGATAATTGTGCTAAGGTTTCTACAGGGGTATTAGGATTTCCAGCCACTGCGCGTCTAACATACCAATTCTCATTCTTTGATAATTGTATCAAAATTTCTGAAGGAGTATCAGAGTTTTCCGCTATTTTAATTTTCTCCTCCACATTTTTGATTTTCAATGATTGTATCAGTATTTCTAATAAATCTGGATGCTTAAATTTTCTTAATAATTTATTGTTTAAAAGCATAGTATAATATAACTCCTTCTATTTTTAATACTATACTTTCATCTAATCTTTTTTGCCTGATAATCTAATAACATTATTCTCTACTCTTTTTTTTGTCAAATCCACCCCTCTTTCTATATTACGAATATAAACAGGTACTCCATTTTGAATCTTAACTTGGCTAAATATACCAAAACCAAGTTCATCACACTGCTTAATAAAATTCTCCCAACAAATTTTATTTTTTTCTATAATATTTAAAACTTCTCTTGAAATACTCATATTTACCTTTAATAGTAAATTCAAACTCTCTTAAGACTACAAATTGCTACATTTCTAACATCTCGATCCTTGTCTTTTGATAATTGTATCAAAATTTCTGAAGGAATATCGGAACTTTTAGCTATTTCAATTTTCTCCTTCACACTTTTGTTTTTCAATGATTGTATCAGTATTTCTAATGGATCAAAATGTTTAAATTTTCTCGATAATTTATTAGCTAAAAACATAGACAATATAATTCCTTTCTATATCATCTATAAGTATTTTTTAAATTTTTGACAAAACTTATAATCTAAAATAGACTTAATATCATCTTTCTTTTTTCTGTTATTATCAAATCACATCACTTTTTCCACTCATAATACATCATATAACTTAACCACAAAATACTCTTTTATTTTTTAGTTTTATTTTTCCTAAATATGCGTCACCTAAAGTATGTAAAATTTCTCGAACTTTTTTCTTATCATAAGCACCCCAACTACACTCTATATCTTTACCTTTTCTAATTTTAATCACAACTTTTAAGTTTTGTTTTCTCATAACACATTTACTACAACATCCTTATCCATATTTCTATAATAATCTTTATTGAATTCTCTCTTTAAAATCTTTCCTAATTCTTTTTCTACAAAATTTGTCAAACTTACACATTTTTTGCCTTCCCCTTTCACAACTTCTATTGTTGGATCAAGTTTTTTTCTAATATGAACAATAAACTGTTTCATATATCCTCCTTTACGATACTGTAATTATTAAATCTACCCCATTCATAACTTTTACTCTCTTAACATCACATCCTCTTGCTTTAGCGGCTTTTAAAACTACTTCTTCTTCATAAGCGGCTTTTATATCATCAACATAATATCTATTAACAACATCTGTAACTATATCATAAAAGTTCTGTTTTTTCACTAAACCTATTTCTACACTTCCTATTCTAATCCAAGCATCTACAGTTCTTTTTTCACCGTAACCATCTTCGATAATCGAAGTCTTATCATCAAAAACACCATCCATCTTCCTTAAAACTTCTTTAAGACTAGCTAAATCCTTAATTTTAGTACTAATTGTTGTAAAGTGACTCATTTTACCCTCCTTTAATCATTATTAGTAACTTTATCATCACAAAAATCGTCTTTTTTATCACCTCCTTTAGAAATTTCAGAATTCATATTTGATTCTATAAATTCTGATATTATTTTACTAACTTGATTAAAATTATTAAAAATTAAAGTTTCATAAAAATTTAAAATCATTTCATATACTTCTATTACTGAAAATTTTTGATTATTTTCAATATACTCATCTAAAGTTTTACCGAAATTTTTAAAAATTTCATTAATTTTAACATCTTTTAACAAAACAGGAATATTAAAAATATTTCGCTGTTGAAGGATTTTAAGTACAGTCTCTCTTCTTCGAATTATTTCTTCTTCTTTACTTAGTTGCGTATTTTTAATTTTTCTTCTAAGTCGATCCTCATATTTCATATAATATTTCCTATATTTTTTCTATATATGTAATTTTAGTATCACCAATATAATTTTTCTTAAAATAATAAACAGCAAGCTGCAAACCCCATCCTCCCCATTCTTCAGGAGTAGGTATCAATAAAATTTCTTTTATCCAAAAATTATACTCTCTTAACATTTTAAATCTCCTTTTTGTTCCTAAATAATGATAAGTAAAAACCATAACAACATTATCTGCTAACTCAAAACTGTGTTTTAAAAACTCAGATAAATATACCCAAGGAGGATTAGTTATTATCCAATCTACTTTTTGATTAAAATCAAAAAAATCTTTACCTTCAGTTATATCACAATACAAAGAGCCTTTGGGAAAAAATTTAAAAAAATTACCATCACCTTTACAAGGTTCTAATACAATTCCTTCGGGTTTAAAATAATCAACAATAAACTTAGCATATTTTTCGGGTGTCTGCTTGTTATCCGTTTTCCTATATGATACAACTCTTTTTAAACTTCTATTAACCATATTTTAATTTGCTATTCTTGCTCTAGTACCTACTCCATTCTCATTAATATTCACCCATTGCCTTAACCAATCTAACTCCTCCTTTGCCGTTCTATATAAAGGAACAATATCCTCTACTGCTTTCACTAATCCTGCTTGAGTTATATCCGCATCAATATTAAAAGCATCATATAAAGCCGAAATAACTACTTGCTCTATTTCAGCCCCACTATAATTTTCTGTCATTTCCGATAACACATCAAGATTTAATCCAAATTTATCTGGATTTCTATTTCTTTTTTCTAAATGAATTTTAAATATTTCTTTTCTTTCTTCTTTATTTGGTAAATCTATAAAAAATATTTCATCAAATCTTCCTTTTCTTAATAATTCCGGTGGTAATTGAGAAATATTATTAGCAGTAGCTGCTACAAATACAGGAGCAACTTTATCATTCAGCCAGCTTAAAATTGTACTTACAACTCTTGCCGTAGTTCCCGCATCACTCAAGTTACTACTAACTACTCCGGAAAGTCCTTTCTCAATTTCATCAATAAATAACACACATGGAGCTACTGCTTCTACCGTCTTCAAAACATTTCTAACATTTTCTTCACTAGAACCTACCAACCTAGAAAAAAGTTTTCCTATATCTAATCTAATCAAGGGCAATTCTAATAAAGATGATAATGCTTTACACACTAATGATTTTCCTACCCCAGGAATACCAATTAACATTATTCCTCTAGGAGTTGGAAGACCGAATTGTTTTGCTTTCTCTGTAAAAGCGTTTTTACGTTTATTTAACCATATTTTTAAGTTTTTCAATCCCCCAACTTCGGACATTTTCTCAACATCATCACAATATTCTAAAAATCCAGATTTCAAAATCAATTGCTTCTTAGCTTGTTTAATCAAATCTAAATTAAATTTATTATATTTATTCAAACTTAAAGAATATATATCCACAAGCTCATCATAAACCAAACCCCTGGACATTGATGACAATTTATTCATAAAATCATCTTCAAGATTTATTTTTTCTTTATCTTTTTTTATATCATTAAAACTTTGCACAGTCTTATTTATAAGACATTTAATTTCATCAATATCAGGTAAACTCCAATCAATAACATGCATATATCTTTTAAGTTCTGGTGGAATATATTTCAAAGGGGAAATAAAAATCATAGCCCAACAATTAAATCTATATTCAAAAATATTTCTAATTACTTGATAATCTGGAGCGGCTGGATTAAAAAAAGCATGAATTCCATAAAATACAAAAATATCAATACTTCTTTCAAGAGTCTTAATATAATCAAAAACACTATAAATAGTGCTATATTCTTCTGTTGTTGGAGATGGTTTCAATCCTTTAACAATAGACCATTCATACAATCTTATTTTTTTCTCTTCTATCTCTGATTTTAATGCTTCAGTTATAGCCTCAAAAACTCGCTCTTCTTCTTCGGTAACTATGTAAATTAAAGCTGGGGAAGAATACAAAATTATATCTTTAACATAATCAATATCTTTAGTCATCTTTTATTCTCCTCTTTCAATTTCATATCAAGTTTTGCCTTAACATAATCACAACTAATTATAATCTTCTTTGAATCCAAATTAAACATTGCATCTTCTAAAATAAACTCCATTATACTTCTCAATCCTCTTGCGCCAGTTCCTCTTTGTAAAGCTGCTTCTGCTATAAGTTCTAAAGCATCATTATCAAATTCTAATATAATTCCGTTCAATCTAAATAACTCTTTATATTGTTTCACTAAGGCATTTTTAGGTTCAGTAAGTACTCTTACTAAAGCCTCTTTATTAAACTCTCTAAAAGTAACAATAATAGGTAATCTTCCTAATAACTCGGGAATCATACCAAACTTCTTTAAATCTTCTACGGTAACTTTTTGAAAATATTCATCCTTGCTAATTTTGTTTTTATCAACTTGTCCCATAAATCCTATTTGCGACTTATTTTTAATTCTATTCTCAACTATCTTCTCAATACCCTCAAAACTACCTCCGCAAATAAATAAAACATTTGTAGTGTCAAAGGGACCACTACCTGATACATCAAAACCATATTGTTTATTTAATCCGGCATTCAAATAAACAATAGTGCCTTCTAAAAGTTTTAGCAAAGCCTGTTGAACTCCTTCCCCTCTTACATCACGAAATAAAGTTGGGGTTTCGGATTTTCTGGTAATCTTATCTATTTCATCAATATAAACTATTCCTAATTCTGCTTTTTTTAAATTTCCTTCAGTAATTGCTAATAATCTAAATAAAACATTTTCAACATCTTCACCAACATACCCGGCTTCAGTAAACGTAGTAGCATCAGCTATAGTAAATGGAACATTCAAAATTTTAGCTAAAGTTTTAATAAGTAAAGTTTTTCCAACCCCGGTTGGACCAAGCATTAATATATTACTCTTCTCTATTTCAACATCTTCAGATTGTCTGCCTATTCTTATATAATGATTATAAGCCGCTATTGACAAAACTTTTTTCGCTTCATCTTGGCCTATAACATATTCATCTAATTTTTCTTTTATTTGCCTTGGAGTTAAACTGAGAGAAAAAGAAATATCTTTACTTTTATGTTGTAAAGCAAAAATTTTTCTCGAAATTTCGGAACAATTCTCACATATAGCTCCTTTATATCCTTTAACTAAATCTTTTTCTTCAAAATCTTCACCACAAATTGAACAAATCATTTTTTCTCTTTGTTTATTAATTGTTCAGTATTATTTTTTAATTCATTAAAAAAATATTCCGCATATTGTCGTCTTGCATCTTCCCAATACTTAGGAACTTTTAAATAACTTGGGGACCATCAAAACTATTAGGGCTTTCAAAACAACCTCTATACAAATGATATGCCACAACAATTCCCTCATAAGTATATTGCATACCATACCCATGAATGAGCACCAAATTTTTGAGGAAATGGCGATTGAGCAAACGACAGAAATGGTCTGTCAGAATACCTTTCTCTAATAAACTGAAAACAAACAAAAAGAACTTCTCTATCTAAAAAGAAATATTTCTAATCTATATACCAATATGTATAATTATAATATACATACTAAAAACATTAATTAATTTTTCCTAAAAAATAATTTATCAAATCCTCTAAAGTTCTTTCTATAGGAACAGTTGGAATCCAATTAGAAATCTTCATAAATTTAGAACAATCTCCTATCAATATAGGAACATCTGAGGGTCTATATCTAGATTTATCTCCTATATCTATCATAATATCTGAAATATTTACAATCTTAAACATAATATTCAATAAATCTTCATTGGAATATCCTTTACCAGAACAAATATTATACACATCCCCATATTCTACATATACATTTCTTACAATATCTACGTAAGCTCTACAAATATCTTTCACATCTAAATAATCTCTTACGGGCTTATTATCAAAAATATAAACTATAGGCTCTTGTTTCCCTTTAACAATTTTAGCTACTTGAAATGCAAATTCAGCCGCGGCAGAAGCATACTGTCTAACTCCTATATGATTAAATGCTCTAGTCCTTATAACTTTTAACCCATAACTTTTATGATATTGATATCCCAAAAAATCAGCAGCAACTTTACTCACAGCATATGGACTTAGAGGTCTCAATGGATTAGTTTCCTTTATCGGTAATTCATTTTCATAAACTAAACCATATTCTTCAGAAGTTCCGGCGATATGAACTATAGAATAAGGGGAATATTTCTTTACAGCTTCTAAAACATTTAATGTTCCAAAAGTATTTGTATCTAAAGCCTCTTTAGGATTATTAAAAGAAGTTAATACATGACCCTGAGCTGCCAAATGATGTATAATATTTGGTTTTATTTCTTTAATAACTTTTTCAACAGAAAAGGGATCAATTATATTTCCTTCGTGCATTATAATTTTATCTTTTATCTGTTCTATATTTCGAGCATCACTTCTCCATCTAGAAAAACCATGAATTTCATATTCAGAAGTAGAATTATTAAGATAAAATTCTGCTAAATGACTACCAACAAAACCTGTTATACCTGTAATTAGAATCTTCATTTATCTCTCCATAATAATATTTACAAATCTTTCACTAATTCCCATAACGGTTCTCTATACACCAAAATTTTTGGCGGAAAATAAGTATCAATACAAAGACCAAATCTATTCAAAACTTGAGCCGTACTTATAAATTGAACTCCTAAATTACTTAAATAGGTCAAAGTCTCAACTTCAGTCGCTAAATTAATTGAAACAATAGCATCTATAACTAAAAATACCTCTATTTTCATTTTTCTTAATCCAATACAAGTCGCTTTAACACAATAATCTGTTGCTACTCCATAAACATAAGCCGTTTTAATTTCATTTAAAATATTTTCAGCATTAATGTTTGTAAATACATTATAAGTATTTTTTTCTATTTCTATATAATTAATTTCATTTTTTATACATTCAATATCAAAATCATCTAAAACCTCATCATTAGAAACAATCATCGAAGAAAAATCATTATCCAACCAATTTATAAAATATTTTAAAATATTAGTCTCTTGAATTTTTTCTGAACCTTCAGTTCCTTTAATACAGTGCGGTTGAAAAGTTTTAAGTTCTTCGTCTGTTCTCAAATGTACATCTTTAACAGCTACTACTGAAAGTGGTTGTTTTTTATTAAATAGTGCACATTTCGTTAAAAAATATAATTTTTGTTTTATCATTTCCGCACCGGGAATATAAAGTGCCCCAGCTTTACTCATAAAATCTTCTTGAGTATCTACATCTACAAAAACTATTTCTTCCATTTTATCTTATCCTATCATCTTTGAATCTCGAATAAACCATTTCAATTACTTTCTATACCCCATATTTAACATATTCATCTATTTTAGAAACTGCAATTTTAAAAGTCTGTTCAATATTATTTCTATCAGTTCTAATCACAATATTAGCATACATCTGATTTACAGCCTCATTATACAATTTATTAAAATCTTCATACGACATATCCCCATAAGCCCACCATTTTGTTGTCTTTTTCTTTTTATAATCAATACGTTTCTTAAGTTCTTTTAAATTACATAATAATTTTATATTAATTACAAATCCAATAGAAGCTGCTATCAAAAATTTTAATCTCTGATTAAATCCGGCTGTACAAATAATATAATTATCCCAATCTAGTTGGGACGCTTCAATAAACATTCTAAGCCAAGCCATATTTTCTGCATATAACTCTTTATCATATACTCCCTTTAATTCCTTATTTTTATAAAATTTATATGTTATTTTACGATACTCATCTATTGCTAAAACAGGAATCTTATAATGCTTAGATAATTTTTTAGCTAAAGTAGTTTTACCAGAACCACAAAGTCCAATCAAATTAATAATCATACTTTTTTACCTTCTTATTTTTTTCATATTCTTTAATCATTTTTCTTATAATATCTACAATTGCATATTGAACAAGTCTTTGAATTTCTTCACTTGTAAATTCACAATCCAAAACAGTTGTTCCATCTTTACAGTCTTTTACTTTTAATATTTTCATTCTTCCTCCCATCTCTCTAAAACCATATTAGTTTCATCAATAAGATGTTTATAATCATCTGCTCCTATTTCCACTTTAGTAGTCATACTTATTCCTGCTGTATAAAATTCATATTTTCTTTGTCTCATTTCGGAGTATAAATAACCAAAATGTTTTAATCTAATATTTGAAGTATAATAATCTTTATTTGGATCTTTTTTTAATGCTTCTAACGGAACCGCTATAGAATGAAATTTACGAGTATTATCCATCTTCCAGTTAGGATTAAATCTAAAAGCCCTAATAAACGCTTTAGGTTTCCACATTCCATCATTTCTATAAGTATCTTTATTATTCCACATCGTATAAGCCATATACTGAACACATCTATACTCTGGATCTAAAGATTCTAATTCGTCTCTAAATTGCCTTAAAGCTTTATTCTCAAAAATTTCATTATGATCTAAACAAGTACACCAAATATTATCATCCCACAAAAGCTTATAACTATCAATTAACCATTGATATAATTGAGCTCTATCTCTACCTCCATGAAACTCTCTATTAAAAGTCTCTATATGTTTTATTTTACCATGTCCATGATTAATACAAATCTCATATGTTTTATCAGTAGAACCATCATCAAGAATATAAAAATAATCTACAATCTGAGACATAAAATCCATAAAATCTTTAATAAATGGTTCTCCATTTTTAACACGTAAAAGTTGAACTATCTTCATTTATATCCCTTTATTTATAACTAATATACTTAATACCAGTATTCTTTAACTTTTCTAACATATCAATACAATTAATAAAAAATCTTCTTACTTCATTTTATATCAATAATTTCTTCATAAATTTTAAATTACTCTACATAACCTAGCCAATTAGTTTCTGTCATTCCCTTTACAGCTTCTAATTCTTCATCTAAAATACGAATGCTAAAAAGGTCTATCATCCTTTTTTCTTCTATCTATAACAGCACTTGTTCCTATAATTACAGTTAATACAGTCCCAATCACTAATATCACTTTAAAAATTATAACGCCTACTTTCAATATCGTAGATAACACTTTATTATCGGGATAAAATTCAAGCAATCCTAACATAACAAGACACAAACATCCATTTATTCCTAAAAGCCGCATAAAATAATGTATTAAATTTACAAACCATTGCATATCGGGAGGATAAGTTGGAATCTCTCCATAAAATCGAAAAGTCAATATAAGAATTATAATACCTACAATTATAAATACAACACCAAGAATTAATTTCAATATCTTTAATATCTCTCTTATCATTCTATCCTCTTAAAAAATGATTTTTAAATGTTTTTAGATACTACTTAAATACTATTTATTTTTTCTATTTATCTCAATAGATTTAAATAAAAATAAACATAATATCAACAAACCCCAAGATTTCCAAAATGTTAATTTTGGTAATCCAAAATCTACAACAATCCAATTCCATAACCACATAACTGGTAATGCCAAAACTAAGGAAATACAAAAAATAAACGCAAAAAATCCAATTATCATTAATATCGCCATTAAAAGCGAATCTCCATTATTAAAATTATTCATTCTATCCCTCTAATCTAAAAAATTTATCTCATCAACTTTCTCTATTAAAAATGAAAAAATTTGAATTATTCTCAACTTTTACCCCACAAACAAATACTATTTATCAAACATGAGGATGAACAAATCCTTTAAAATTATCAGGAATATCTTTCGTTATAATTGAACCTGCATGAATATAACAATTCTTTCCTATTTTAATATTTGGTATAACTACCGTTCCAGCGCCTATTGATGTTAATTCACCAACTACAACATTACCACATAAATGACATCCAGGAGCAATAGAAATATGATTATCTATAATACAATCATGTTCTATAGTAGAAGAGGTATTTATTATACAATTATTTCCTATTTTTGTTTCAACTCCTATCAAAACTCCGAAAGCGAAGAAATTTCCGTTTCCAATATATCTATTTATTTCACTAACAAACGAAAAATGATGACGAATATTTATAGGAATCCATCCATGATTTATTGCTTGCTCATAAAGTCTTTTTCTTATTTTGTTATCACCAATAGCTACAATAAAATTTTCTTTGTCTAAATTTTTATCCTCAAATGCTTCTTTTAATGAAATTACTTCTCTAAAATATATATCTTTTTCTTTAATATCTGTCTCTGTAACAAAAATTACTTTCTTAATAAGTGAAAAATTATTATCATACAATGTGTTAAATACTACTCTCGCATAACTTCCATTTCCTATAATTATCATCTCCATTCCTCCTCTAATTCATCTTTATATTTATTATATATCATACAACGATTACTAACTCCTCCAATATAATTATCTCTATAATAATTTTTATCTTTAATTTCTTTAATTATATCATACTCAAAATTATCTATCTTAATAACCTCAGGATTTTCATTTAAACTATATCCTTTTGATCTAAAAAAATCCTTATAAAATTTTTGATTTATTGGATAATCTTGCCATCTTAAATTAGTATTATCATAATAATTAAAATTCTTACCACCAAAATAACGATTCCATTTTTGACTAAATTGCATAGTTCCTATATTTACTTTCTCTATAAACTTATCTCCTTCTTCAATAGAAAATTTTCCAGAATGACTAATGTCTACATCAATTCCTTTAATATATCCTACTTTATATCCGCTCATTCTAATCCTCAAACACAGATCCGCTTCTAATTGATACTTCAATCTTTCATCTAAATAATAACCCCATAATAAATACAAATCCTGTAAAGTTTGTGTTCTAATCATCGAACAACCACCCAACACCCAATCAGTTTCTTCCCAATCACCTCTATCGATCCTCAAATTACACCCTGGAAAATTTAAACTTAATAATCCAATTTCCTTATTCTTTTCCATACAAGATATTAACTTTTTGTTCCATGAATAATCTTCTACTATTATATCATTATCTAAATGCATAATATAATCACAATTAAAAGATAAATTATCTATTGAATGTACTATAGCACTATTATAAGCTCCAGCGAAACCTAAATTTTTTGAATTAATCCAAACTTCATATCTTTGTTTTAACTTATCTAAATATTCTAATACTTTTTTATCTGTAGAACAATCATCAACTATTATCAATTTATAAGGTTGCTCACAATATTTTTCTATAGCTTCAATATTTTTCTTCAGAATATCCAAACGATTATAACTTAAAATATGGATAATTTCCATAATTTACTTTCTCCTTTGAAACTTTTATCATAACTCCAAGACCATACGGATCCCCAAAATCTGCTCCTATATTCTTATAAAAATATTTTATTTCACTACTAGCTAAAAAATCATCAATAGCTTTTTGAACTTCTTTTGCCCTGGAAATAGTATCATGAAACATCATTACACCACCATCTCTAATAAGAGGAAACCATGCATTTATTTCTGATAATGTTGTATTGTATGTATGATCAGTATCAACAAATACAATATCTACCTTTATATCTTTACCCCATCTCTTTGCAGCTTCTATAGAACTACTAACTTGAAATATCCAGTTATTTTCTAATTCGTATTTTTTTACATTATTTCTCGCAATAGGACAATCAACTATATCAAAACTATATACAATACCATTAGATTCGGAACAAGATTCCAACAAAGTAATTGTTGAACCACCAAAATCAGTTCCTAATTCAACAACAACTTTTGGCTTAATAATTAAAACGATATCATACATTATATCTACAAGGTTGAGTAATGAACCTAAAGATGATGATATATGAATATTTTCTTTTACAAATCTTCTTAAAATCTCTTTATTCATTTAAAATCCCCAAAAATTTTACTCATTTGATTAAATATAATATTATCTTTATCCCCCAATACATCTCTAATTAATTCCCATTTTGTTCTAAAATAACGAAATCCTTCGGAAACAGTAGTGTGTCTAATATCTTTCAATTCTGACTTTTCACTAGTTGATTTATGAAAGATTCCTATATTATTAACCATATACAAATTTAAGCCACAATATCTTAATAGTAATGAATAATCAAAATCATCTACACCATAAAAGAAATTTGGATCCCAATATCCTTCACATCTATCAAAATAAGTCTTTAATTGAACAAGATGTTTAAAATAATTAGGATACTTATTCTCATTTTTTTCTATACGTTTATCCAATTCATTAATAAGTAATAATTTTACATTACGAAAAAAAGTAGAAACTATATTTATTGCTGATTTTGGTACGTATTGAAAATATCCTATAATTACATCAGTCTTAACATATAAATCATTTACAGAAGATATCGTCGTTACATTTCTACCACACATAGAACCAACAGAGTCAAGTTTTTTTGATAATTCTAATATTTTATCAGCCCAACCATAAGTTTTAAAAATAACATCACTATCAATTCTAAATATATATGGTGTTGTAATAGAATGAACCGCAGTATCGGCTGCAATACCTAAACCTACATTAAATGGAAATCTTATTATTCTAATTCTATCATCCATATCACAAATTGATTTCAGTTTAATCTGAAAGCTATCATCTGTACCATTATCTACAATAATTAATTCGAACGGTAAAGTTATAGTTGATTTAAAACTAGTCATAAATTCATCAAAATCAGTTATAGTTTGATTTTTACATACAACAGTTAATATTGATATTTTTTCCATAACTACAATCCTTTCTTTTTATATGTAATTTTTTCTAAACCATACTATAAAAACTATTTTTTAGTATTATACTTCTCATTATCGGAATTTCATAATACACATTAGTCACATTTCCGACTGTATCAATTCTAATTTTTTCTCTAAAATCATCAAAATTATCAGCTTCCACAATACGATCAATACATTCAATTCTCATCATTCCCCTCTATTAATATGAATTTATAACATCATTAGCTAATTGTTTAGCTTCTCTAATTACATCTATCATACTATACCAATTCCATCCACCATATCTACCAACACTATAACAATCAAAATCTTTCAATCGCTTTTTAGCTGATTCTACATTTTTTTTCCATCCTTTAGTATAAGCACAATAACCAACAACAACACTATCAAAAAAAGCCGCTTTTACATAATCATTTGTCAAATACATAATTAAAGGCAACAAATCTATTCTATCTTTCAACCTATACTCAAAAGTAATTATTTGTTTTTCTTTTAAAGAATTATTTGGCGAAAAAGAATTATGAAAAACAATCCTATAATAAATATCATCTTTTCGAGCCGTATATATCCAGTGAATATTCTGAAAACCACTAACATCTTTTATAATTGTAAAACATCCTAAAGAAATATATTTTAAATCTAATATATCACGAAAATCATCTAACCAGCTACAAAGAAAAGGTAATGGAATATAGGAAAATAATTTTCTATACTTTATCTCAACTTCAGAATTTGTAATAGAATTAAATACTCTAACAATTTTATCTTTAAAATTTATATTAATAACTTTACTTGCTACATTTACATGACTATTAATTTTATAATAAAAAGCATTAGGAATTCTATCAATACCTCCCGCTTCCGGATAATATAATAATTGATTATAACCAAAACTACCTTTAGCTGCTATTCTTTGTGTAGAACCTTGAGGAACTAATTCTTCAAAAATACTACCATACAACTTTTTATTATAAGGGAAAAAGAAATATTTACATTGATTCTCACCAAAATTTTTAAGTAACCAATCTTTATATGATTTCACATTTTTACTATTATTAAAAATCTTCTCACATTGTTTTCTGGTTTCTTTATCTTTTATTTGATGGATATAAGACTGAAATGGAAAATCTATCAACTCTAATTCATCTTTAGAATTATTAAAAATAACTTTAGCATTTCTCCTATATGAAAGTAATTCAACTTCAAGTTCGTTTTGAATAAAATCTATTTCTTCCTCATTAATACTATGTAGAACATGAACAAACTTATCCCAACAACAATCTTCATACCTATAAGATCTACACAATCCTCCCGGGATATCCTCTTTTTCTAAAATAATAAAACTATCAATACCGTTCTTTTTTAAAAAATATCCTAAAGATAATCCTCCAATACCCGCCCCAATAATAACTATATCAACTTTTATCATCACTATTTTTTATATTACTAACTTTCGAAACTTCTGTTTTCCAATCATAATTATTTTCTTCATTTAATATATCTACACTGTTATATACATCTAAAATATTACCATAATCTTTAAACCATTTATTATTTTTAACATCTTCATATAATTGATCAGGATCTAATCTACTTCTTTCGTAAAGAATAGTTATTAAATCATAATACCAAGGACCACCTACATTTAAACGTTTTTTATCTTTATTTAATTCTTTATACGCTTCTGCATAAGCTAAATGTCTAAAAAATACATTTGGAGGAAAAGTTTGCCATACCATAACATATGGACTCTTAAAATCATACCATCCTATAAAACGTTTATTCCATTTTTTTAAAAAATTATAAACTCCAATAGCAATCTCTTTTTTTCTTGATTCAGTCTCTTGTTCATATCCTTCCCCTAAATGTATCCCACGAGTAAATTCATTCACTTCAGCAACTCTATAACCCTCCATTCTTACTCTTAAACAATAATCACATTCTCGCTGATGTAAAAGGCTTTCGTCCCATCCCCCTATCTTATCATATAATTCTCTTCTAATACCCCATACACCTCCTAAAGCCCATGTATACTCTCGATATCCAGGTCTCTGAATATAACAATCTCTTCCGGTTCCCAAAGGAGCAATCAAACCAATCTCGGGATATTTAACTAAATACTCTTCAAAAATTTTATTCCAGCCATAATAACCTACAACAATATCATTTTCCAAATGAATTAAACAATTACTAGTTTTAGAAGCCATATCCATTGCTTTATTCTGACTATAACAAGCACCTCTATTAACATCATTAATATGTAACCTAATTTTATTTTCGACTTCTAATTGTTTAAGATATTCTACTAATAATTTATCTGTAGAATGATCATCAACTACAATTACTTCATATGGCTGAACACAATTTTTAACTACATCCTCATAAGTTTGTCTAAAATAATCAAATCTATTGTATGATATTATACAAACAGAATTCATTTATCCCCCTTTCAAAACTCCCTCCAGAACTTTTCCTGTCTCCAGAATTGTTTCTCATCATCGAGTTTTCCTAAATACATTGTTATAATCAGATCTCCTTTCATTTCCAAATCCAATACCCAATTTAATGCTCCTATTCCTTTATTTTACCTTTCTCTTCATCGTTTCCTTTTACTTTTTTAATTGCACTTTGTAAAAGTTCTTTTATTCCAGCATTCCACAATCCATATTTTGAAACTACAAAACTAAATTCCTCCGCTGTATGTTTTTCTATAATCCATTTCTCATGTCCTCGGTGAGATATAACTTTTTTAATATGAGTCAATTCATGGCACAATAATGCTTCTTGCTGAACTGGATTCAATACAGACCACAATGTTTTATTTAACTCTATAATGTAATCATAACCAGTAAAAAATTTTAACAATCCGGATACTCTTCTACAAACTCCGGCATGAGACCATTTAGGATTCATATTAAATATATAACAAATATTTGCTGTACTTGCATCTACCATATCATTCTTTTTAATAATATTATCTGCCAATGCTTCCACATCCTTTGAAACTTTTTCATATCGTTCCATTTACCCTCCAACAAATTATTTTAAAACTACTTCTAAAAGCAAATTTTCTTTATATTCACATCCTATCAAACACCTTTTAATCTTGACTCTATATCTAAACTCATTTTTTCTACAAAAATTTTCAGCTTATCAATTTCACTATCAATTTCCTTAGGATTTATATGAAGTTTCTCACATCTTTCTAATATATCTTTTTTTCGTGCTTTTAATTCCTCTAATTGAGTCTCTAACTGAATTTTTTGAGTTTTTAAACTTTCTATTTTCTTCTGATAAATTTCAATTTTTTCAATTATATTATCGCTCATTATTATACTCTCGTAATCTTTTAATAACTTCTTCTTTTACGGCTTCATCAATATTTTTCTCTTTCGCAACTAAATTAATAATATCGGAAATATTCATATTTACTGCATTTATAGTTCTTAATGTATTTATAAAATTTATATACCCTTCTGATTCATTTTTTAACTTTTCTTCTAACTCAATCGATTTATAATCAAAAATCTTAGAATCTTCTGAATCATTATTCAATTTTATTGTTCTAATATTAGACGCTTTTTTAGAAATATCACATAAAACTACATTAACGCTTTGTTTAAATTCATTCTTATTCTGTCTCGTAAAACATCCGGGATTCAAAAACAAATTCTTTTCACCCCGAATATTTTTACTTTCACATTTAAACGGAACATGATAATGAGAGCATAAAAATAAATTAGCATCTGTTTTAATATTTTCAATTAAACTATGCTCAAAAACCGTATCAACATCTGTAATCATACAATGTGAAATAACTATTCTATAATCTTGCGTTAACTTTAAACAATGAATTTCTGGATCATATAACTCTTGTGTATAATCATGCATAGATAATACAATCTTGTAATTATTATCATCAAATTCTAATAATCTACTTGGTTTAACCAATTTAGATGCAAATAATACACCTAATCCAGTCCTGTTAATAGTATCTAAATTATGCCCATAAACATCATGATTTCCTATCAATGAATAAAAATCTATTTTATTTGTACTTAAAGTTTCTAAAATAGCTGAAATTAACTGATGAGAAGGATTAGGAGAATCAAAAAAATCGCCACCACAAACTATAAAATCACATTTATTTTGGGTTGCTATCTGTATAACATTTTTCAATTTATTAATCTGAACATCAAAAAAATTATCTAATCTATATCTTGGTTGAGTAGTTCGAAAATGAGGATCTGAAAAATATAAAAATCTCATATTTTCCTCAAAATATCTTTTACCTTATCTAAAGTTAATTTTGAATAACAAATCGGGCATATATTATTTTTTAGTAAAATATCACCATATTTTCTTTTATAATCTTCTATTTCAACAGAAATTTTTGATAAAGAATTTTCAATACTAATTTTTTCTGTTTCCCAATTAGATATTTCAGAAAACAATTCTAAAAGTTTCTCTAATCTTTCAGCTTTTGCTTTCAATTGATCTATATTAGGTAATTTACTCAATATTTCTTCAATTTTCTGAATTTTTTCATCTACTATTTTTTTTCTAGATTTACAATCAAGAATCTCCTCTTTAATTTCATTCAATAGTTCTAATTTTTCATTGGCTTCTTCTAATTTATTGATCTGTTTTAAAATATCATCTAATTCCTCTTTATGCTCTTTTAGAAAAGCAAATTTCTTAATCTCTTCATTTAAACTTATAATATTGTTTTCTAATGTTTTTTTCTCTAAATTAAGTTTTCTTATATCTTTATTGAATTCTTGAATTAAATCATTTATTCTATTAGTTCCACTTAAATTAGATATAACTTTAGCTTTAAATGAATTAGGTTGATCAAGCAAAAAAACAGAATCAAGTTGTTTAGCTATATTCAATTCTATAGCCACTTTTTCATCTATATTTGCTTCTGATATTCCTAAAACATTTCTTATCTCCAAAGGAACTTCAGTTCCAAAACTATCAAATATTTGTTTTCTTCCACCTTTACAAATTACATATCTATTAACTTCATCACTTTTCTCCCGAATAATTTCAGTACCATCATCAAGTTCTATTAAAACCGATGTTTTGTCTGAACCATATCTTCTAAAATTACGTGGTTTTCTATTATAAAAAACCCATCTCAGACCCCGAACAATAGCAGTCTTTCCAGCATCTGTAACACCAACAATAAAATTTAAATTTTTGGAAAAATTCACTTCTAATTTTTCATGTTTTTGAAAATTCTTTAATACTACTCTTTTAATCCACATCTTAATCCTTTTTTATCATAATAACATTATCAGCATACTCTAAAAATCTTTTCTCATGAGTAACAAAAATAATCTGTCTACCAATTTTTTTACTAACAGTAGACAAAAATTTTCCAACATTATCTTTATATTCTTCACTAATATGTTTTCCTACCTCATCAAATATTATAGGTCCTTCTATTCTGGGATAATACAACTCCAATAAAATTATCCTAAGTGCCAAAGACACTATATCACAAATACCTCCGCCTTTATCTTCGGCAGGATCAAATTCAATTTCTTCATTACCTATCTTATTAACAATTAAAAAATCTGCTTCTAACATATTCCTAGAAATTTGAAAGTTTATCTTAAATTTATAATCTTCTTCCATAATTTCTGATAATGCTTGAGTTACCAATAACTCAATATTATATTTTACTTTATCCCTTATCAAATCAAAACAATATTGCAAAAACATAGTACATTTTTTATATAACTCTACTTTATTATTAATTTCAGAAATTTTGATCTGACTTTCAGAAAGTTGTTGTTCTAATGCTTTTTTCTGCCCAACAGCGATGTTATAATTATTTAATTTATCTTGATAAAGTTTCTTGATATAATCTATCATTTTACTCTAATCTACTTCTAGAATGCTACCTTGTGATACCTGGAGCATCCAGGTTGAACAATATAGTAATTTTTGATTAAAATCTTGTATAATATTCCTGCGCTTTCTGGCGGTCTCTAAGTTCTTCAATTTTAGAAGGAATCCAATTATTCACTCTACTATAATACCCAACAATTCTTGTAATATTATACACATTTTCTGAACCACAAAATTCACATTTTTGTTTCATACCTTTACCAGTTTTTTGACAATTATTACAAATAGTAAACTCTGGAGAAATAACTAATTGAGAACATTGAGTATTTCTATAAACTTTCTCTACTAAATTAAGTATACTTTCTTTGGGAGGAATATGTTCCCCAACAAACGCATGAACAATAGAACCAGATTCAACTAAAGGATGAAATCTAGATTGTCCTATAATTCTATCTATAAGACTTATAGGAGCAGCTGGATGATAATGAATAGAATTTGTATAATATGGATTTTCCTTTGAGCCTTTAACTACTGAAGAAGATTCTGGATATTCTCTTAAATCAATTTTGGACAATCTGGCAGCAGCACTTTCAGCTGGAGATTCTTCTAAAGAAAATTTCAATTTATATTCTTCACTATATTTTTTACATTGCAAAAACATATGAGAAATAATTTTAATACCTAATTTATAAGCCTCATCATCTTCATGTAATTGTTTTCCAGTTAAATATTGAACACACTCATTTAAACCTAAAATTCCTATAATATATGTAGCTTTTTCCAAATCAACATAGGGTTTTCCATCCCGGGCTATTTTTCCTAATTGATAAAGAGGTTGTCCACTACCCATTAAAGAAAATATAAAATCTTTTCTTTGTAAATGAGCCTTAACTGCTATATTCATAGCTTTTGTAATTTCATCAAATATATTATCTATTTTTTTTGCTCTATAAGCCGCTTGAGGAAGATTAATAGTATTATTTGCAAAACCACAAAATCTTAAAGTAGATGGATCTTGAAGCATACATTTATCTGTCACTTTTTCTCTTAATCTACAACATTGACTTAAAATTGCCTCATTACCTCTATCAAATACAAAATATACACTGCCGTTATGTGAACTAACCTCACAAGCAAACTCTAAAATTTTTCTTGATTCTGGATCAGTAAAACTTCTTTCACTAATATGAAAATCGCATTTAGGGAATGAAAATGGCTTTCCTGTAATATCTCCTTCATACCATACATCTAATAAAGCTTTAGCAAAATCCCTAGCTTCTTTTTCATAATCACCATAAGTTTCATCTAATATTTTACCATCTTTTATGGCTTTTACATTTCTATAATATTCTGGAATCTCGGTATGAATATTTGCATCAATAAATAAATTCTGTCCTCCTCTACTAAAAGCATTTTGACTAAACTGAAACACCAAGTATTGTCCTTCCTGTTTTAATTCTTTATAAGACATACCTTTAACATATGGCGCATAAAACATATTTAAATAAGCTAGACCTAATGCCCCGGCAAAATAAGCCTGCATAACACTTAAAAAAGTATTGAGATGACCAGTAAGGGTATGTGCATATTTAGCTGGTCTAGAACAAGAATCTAATTGGGATAAATCTAGACCATATTTTGCCAGATATGCTGGGGAATGAGAGCCACAATATACCCTTGGCGCATATCCTAAATCATGAATATGAATTACCCCATTTAAATGAGCTAAAGCTACATCTTTAGAAAAAACTTCTTGTAACATAAATTGTTTAAATGTATTTTCAGCTATCATCATTGACATATTTTCAGGATTGTTATGTACAATATTACTGTTCTCATTAGTTTTGGACGTAAACATCTGCTTAATATCATATACCGGCATTCCTATAATTTTTTGTTTAGTCAATTTTGCTTTGTACCCCATATCCAAAAATATATTATCAATAATTTCCCTGATTAAATCTGTATTAATAACTTTTAGACCAGATCTTGATAATTTTTTTTCTACTATATTAGCTATTTTTTCCGCATCTTCTTTAGAAACTTTGGCTTCTAAAGTCAAAGAATTAATTATTTTTTGTTTATCCCAATCAGTAATTTCAGTCTCGTAGTCTGAAACTAATAATGATACATCTGTAAGATTATGATTGTATTTTTTTCTTCTAACTTTTACTGACATAAAACCCCCAAAACTAAAAATTTAAATATAATAAATAATATTCAAAAAAAATTGATAAATAAAAGAATCATGTAAATTTTAGAGTAAATCATAACATTCATAATCTAGAACCTAAACCTTTCTCATAAGGAGTATAAATCGGTGCATTTTTATCTAACTTTAATTCAGTTTTATCTGCTAATTTTAAATCATACATCCAAGTTTTTCCAAACCTCGGATGCAAACCAAAAAGAACTTGTTTCGGAATAGAAATTGTTTTCATCTCCCTAAAAGAATATAAAGACCCACCTGAAAAACTACCATTAACTATAAATTCATTAGTAGCTATATCCCCAACTATTTTTTGATGAAAGTGTCCCATACATGTTATGTCCCAAATTTTTCCAGTAGCAGCTTGATAATTTTTAACGGCTCTATCTATACCATAATATGGAAAACCTAACCATCTAAAAACTTCATCCCCATGCATCAAAAACAAATCAGAATTTTGAATTCTTACTCCCATAGCTGTGGAACGAGATATATAAAATTTAATTCTATCTCTCATATCCTTCAAAATTATAGATAAAACATGATAAAATGCATAATCCCAATTAGTCAAATAATAATTCTCACCTTTCCTTCCTGGTCTTCCATGATTACCACATACACAAAATATTTCAATAGCGGGAAATATTCGAGATAATTCTCTAATAAAACTTGCTATACACATAGCACCATTAAAAAATTGATCCATCAAAGTCATATCAATATAAAATGGTTGCCCTTTATAAATATTTTCTCCTTCCAAAATATCTCCTAAAAATGCAATATTAAGCTTTTCTATAGGTCTAATCTTACTATGAATATCCCAAATCTTAATAATAGAATTTAACAAAATATTTAAATACTTCTTAAAAATATCAAAATTATAAGCACTTAAACCAGCCACTTGTTCAAGTTTTACCTCTAACCCTAATTGAGAATCACTAAAAAGCAAATTAAAATCTTCTGGTTTATGTTCTCCTTTTGATAGTTTTATTTTCTTAAATTTAACAGGTTTTAATCTTTCTACAGATTTTTCAACAACATTTAAAAAATCTTCGGTCCAATGCTTTGTATCATCCTGAGATTGCTCACTCGTTACTTCATTTCCTAACCTTTCTTTAATTTTAAATTTTCTAATTGCTTTCTCCAATCCGCTAGGATTTAATAATATCCCATATTTTTTCCAAATTATTTCTATTATCTGCTGATATGTGAGATTTTTCTTTTTTTTCAACTCAATAACTTCCTTAACTAAATTATATGAATATTTATGTTCCATTTTTATTTTACCTCCATTTATTTTTTTGAAGTAATATTTTCAAACTCAGATTTCAAAACAATATAATTAATCTCATCTACAATACTATCAAATAATGATTCATTTTTAGGAGCCTCCTTTAGATTATTTCTTATATTAGCTTCACGAGACATTTTCATTGATATAAATACATTAAACACATCTGTAGGAGTAATCTTTTTCTGAGATAAAATAGATGCAATAGCTGCACTTTCTTTAAAATTTTTAAAAATATCATTTTTCGTAGCATAATCATGCATTTTTTTACTTATCAATTTCTTACAAGTATTAAAATATTTATCTAAATCAAGTTTAATTTTTTCCATCATTCCTCCTTTAATTTAATAATTATATTATTTTTATCTCTTTCAATAAACTATACAAAACTAATTTTTAATAAAAAAATTCACCATCTCACAAATTTGTCCCATAATCCTATATTCGACAATTGATCAACAAGTTTTCTAGTTTCCTTCAACACATATTCCTTATTTCTATATATCCCATTTGGATTATCTTTAAAAGGACATAAATCAGTATAATGACAGGTATCAAACCCGAACCACCACAGTTCATACTTATCAAAAAGTTCATAACCTCGTAAATAAAAATTGGAATATGTAAGCCCGCCATGAACATCAATTATACTGTCTAAAGAATATACATCATCATCTTTGCCCAGCAAAGCTAACAATGGCAAACATTCCGATGCCTCCTTTAATTTTTTAACTTCTTTAGAAATAAAAAATTTACTATCATAATTTACACCCCAGAGCGGATGCCTTTTATCTACGGCAACATAACCATTCCAGCACCCCAAAGGCATTTCTCTTACTATACAGCATTTAAACCCCTTATATTCAAAAATTTCGAAACATCCTTCTTTTCTAAGAATATCTTTAAATGTACTATTCATTCTAATCCTCCTTTTTGATTTTAGGTTATGTCCCATTTTTCATTATTATTTTTACCGTCGAACTGGTTGTTCAAAACATCATCAGGACAATGAATATGTAAATCCAACTTTCTCCAACTCGAACCCTCGGGATATGAAATTTTATTGATTTTTTTATTGGTATTCATAATTTCTACTTAAAAATCCTCCTGCAAACTCTCAAAATTGCTTCGGGAATAGGAGATAATTTGACTTTTTGTTTAATATCTTCAAATTCTTTATCAAAAGTTTCGTCGCTCAAAGAGAAAACATAAACGCTGAATTTTGCTCTTATATCCTTAATTGCTTTTTTGAAAGCTGGAATTGCAGTTTGGTCCCAAATAACGCCAGTATAATGGCTTGAATTTTTAAAAATTTTAAATCTTTCATTGTCAATCACTTTTCCAAAAGTCCCTTCTTTTATACAAAGCATCTCTGTTGCCTGATGAGTAAGTTTAATTTTATTTCTATCCGTTGGTTTATCATAATCAACAAAATCGGTTTTAAAATATTTTAGATTGCCACCTAATCCCCCAATTTGTTCGCCCTTCAAATTTTTATATCCTTCAATAACTTTTTTAATTCTCGGATAACAAACATCGGTACAAATATTATTTTCATTATTAGTGCAAAGAATAAATTGTCGATTGCCACCATCTTCTTTATTGAGCTCTAAAACTGCTTGGCCAGTAGTATCAGTACCTGCAAAAAAATCTAAAACTATAAAATCTTTTTTGTGCTCTCCTTTGTTTTCGTCAAAATAAAGAGATAATAGGTATCGGATTAGAGATGTCGGTTTTGGATAATCAAATACATTTTGTTCTCCTATTATTTCTTTTAATTCGGTGCTTCCTTCCTCGGTGGTACCAACGTTATTTCCAAATCTATCGCTGGCAACGAATGGATTATTTTTATTTGTGAATATTATCTGTTTAGGTGAATCTCTAAATAATCTTCCTCTGCCATAAATAACACGGATTGCAAAATTCTCGCTTTTAACCCAAAATTGCGCGCCTTTCTTAATCTCTTCATTTATTGTCTCTTGGGCCCATCTTGATTTGAAAGATAAGATTAAATCATTTCTATTTTTACCATTTTTTACTATAACTTTATCTAATAGTTTATACTTTTTGTCAGAAGTTTTAGAATATACGCCGTCTCTTAAATTAAAAATTACTTTGCTAGCGGGAAAAACTAACTTATTTTCCCTATTAGAAGCGTTATAAAGTGGGGCATCTTCAAATTCTGACTTGATATTTTTTACTAATAATTCTTTAAGTTTGCCTGAATACAATTTCCGAGCATAAACTAAAATATATTCGCAATTTGAGTAGTAATTTTTTGCTTGTCTGCCAAAATGTTGTGTTTTCTCCCATACAAACTTGGTTACAAAATTTAATTCTCCAAACAAATCTGGATTGTCCATCAACAACTTCAACTGCGCTACTTCATTATCATCAATTGATATAAAAATTACTCCATCATCTTTTAATAAATTCTTTGCCAATTGTTTTCTTATCAAAACCGGGAACAAACATCTCTTTCCCCCTTGGTATTACTAATACATCTAATTTTTGACATCCCCAATTTGCCGCTTCATTATAATCCATTTTAAGAATGTCCATCATTCTAGTTTGTTTGAATCTTTTAATAACAAAAGTATTTCCATGTTCTTCTTTAAATGATCCATATTCCCCCATTACATCAGCAACAAAATAAGGTTTTCCCTTAATAATTACAAGACTTCCAAATGGAATTTCTTTAATTAAATCTCTACTCACTGCAATATCCCCAAATTGAACATGTTGACCATCAGCTCTAATATGAGGAGCTTTATCACATTGCTTAATTGTAGGATTATAACAAGTTACTTTAATATTTTTATATAATACAGTATAATGCACTAAATAATCTAATTGTTTTCCTTTCAAATAATCTCTAATCAACATCGCTCTATCTATATTAGACACAATAATAACTAACATTGCCATTATCATTAATATATTTAATATAAAATGTAAACGATGTTGGAAAGCATACTTAAAAACTTTATTTCTCTCGTTTAAAAATCTATTTTTAAAAGATTTTGCCAAATTAATTAAAGCTGTTTTCTTAATCATTTTTTATTTTTCTATCAATTTTTTAGCTTTATATAAGACTATCTGTAAATCATTTTTCATTTGATAAGCTTTTGCAATATCATTAAAAACATTTTTAATATAGCTTAGTTCAGCTTCCCCATAAGCAAAATCTATAAATTTTTGTGGATCATTAGAAATAAGTTTATCTTCTTTGGCTTTTTCAGATTTAAAAACGCCAACTAAACTATTAACAGTTGTAGCTATATATTTTTTTTCGTCTGCTTTAAACTTTTCTAACATTAAATTAGCCTTATTTGATAATTCTGAAAAAAACAAAAATTTGCTAATCACAGTCTTATCTATTTCATCAGATATATCAAATTCAGACAAATCTACCGTATACTCTTCATTTAAAAATTTTATTGTAATTATCTTATTCATATTTTTTCAGTAATTTTTTGTCACTGTTACATATTTTATGTTTTTTACAGAAACGATATGTTTTGGTAAATTTTCATCATCGAAATCTTGATTTAAATAATTAGACAAATCCGCTTCTTCTAAAAAAAGCACGGAACTAACTGGATAAATTTCCTTAGTACCATCCGTAAAAACTATATAAAAATAAAGCTCTTCATTATACTTTTTCTGTTCCATTTATTGCCTCCTTAATTGTCTTATAAATATCTTCATTCTTTTTGATCGTAGAATACAATCTATTTTTAGAATAAATCTTCCCATTAAATTCATACTTTTCATTCTCAACAATTTTAACAATATTTTTCAAAATAGCTAAATCTATCAATTCCATTATTTTATCTATTCCAGTAAAATAATTAACCGTAAAAATTGCTTCTCCAAAAGGAGGACCTACTTTATTTTTCTTAATCAAACAATGTACTTGATGCCCTACTTTTTTACCATCTTCACTTATAGTTGAACCGGAAACTTTACTTACTTGAACTCTCATAGAAGCATAAAACTTTAAAGCTCTTCCACCCGGAGTATCTTCTTTTTCCCCAAACATCACCCCCATTTTTGTTCTAACTTGATTAATAAATATACAAGCCGTATTAGAATCATGAATACTATGGGTAAGTTTCCTTAAAGCTTTACCCATAATTCTAGCTTGTAAACCCATTTGTTGATCACTCATAGTTCCTTCTAACTCTTCTTTAGGAACTAAACTAGCAATAGAATCTAATACAACTAAATCAAATCCATAACTTCTTATTAATCTATCCATAATTTCTAATGCTTCTTCAGCACAATTCTCTTGGCATAAATATAAATCTTTTGTATTAACACCCAATTTTTCAGCCCAAGAAACTACAAAAGAATGTTCAGCATCTATAAAAGCAGCAGTTCCACCCATTCTTTGAACTTCAGCAATTGACAATAAAGATAAAAGTGTTTTTCCCCCACTTTCTTTACCATAAATTTCTACTATTCTTCCTCTTGGCCATCCACCAATTCCGGTAGCATTATCTAACATAACTGACCCGGTAGGAATTACTTCTATATCAGTTTTTTTAGATTCACCTAATTGAATAACAACATTTCTACCAAATTCTTTTTCTAAACTTTTAATCGCTTTTTGTATTGCTTGTATTTTATCATTCATATTTACCTCTAATTTTACAAAAGTAGCGGTAAACTCAAAAAGGAGGAAAGACTTATATCTTTTACTAAGAGGAGGCACAAAAGTTTAAAAAAGTTTACCGCTACCTTTATTCATCCTTAAAAGATTTTCTCGAAATTTCACCTAAACTTGATTGTAATTGTAAAGCTGTAAGTTGTCTACTAATATTATCATTTATAACTTTTAAATTTTCTGCTACTCTTTCCAACATATCTACAAATAATTCAGCTTTAAACTTAGATTCTTCCAAATCCCTAATTATAACATTAGCAGCGGCTATTCTAAGTTCATTACTTTTTTTACTAGCAATTTCATCATCAACAGTAAGAATATGTTGTAAAGCTAATTCATAATAACGTTTTCGATATGCCAAATCTTTAAGTGCTTCTAATCCAATAAATGTTATTCTAGTTCTATACGCTTGACACTTCGATATTAACTCATTTATAACACCAACCCCTATATCACTAAAATCAGCTGGTAATTCTATTTTCATTTCTTTTATTTCAGAAGATAATTTACTATAATCCAATAATTTAAGAGCATTAACTTTTTCTCTAATAACTTTTAAAACTTCATCCTCAGCTATACATGACTTCACAATTTCATTATCTTTCTTATTATCATCATTATTTTCAGTCTTTGAAGCCATTAAACACCTCCGCTTCTTCACTTAAACATTTATTCAAAACCTCTTGTTCGAAAGATTTACTACAAATTACTTTTTTAAAACACTTCTTTTTTTCAAATAAATATAGCATTCCTATCTTTGCTAAACCATAAGCCTCAGCTTCGTCAGGTGTTTTAAATTCTATATTATATCTTTGAAAGGCTTTAAGTAATATCAATTCTTTTTTCCCCTTCCCAACACCAGTAATAAATTTTTTCAACTGGGTAGGTTGAACAATCAAAGTATTAATTTTAGATTCATAAAGAAACATTCTAATTATCCAACTTAATCCGCTATTTTGAAATATTGACCTTGTATCTCTTATACCATATGCAAATCCTTCAATTACCACTATATCTGGCTTATTTTGTTTTATAAGATTTTTTATAGTATTTGAAATAAATATTATTTTTTCACAATCATATACTATCTGTTTCTCTTCATCTTTTTTACTTCGAGGAACAATAAGTCCCTGATGCAATATAAAAAAATTATTATCAAGTATAACTACTCCTGTTGCGGTAGTAGATAAATCTAATCCCATAGAAATAAATCTATTATTCATATTTTTCTCAACACCTTAGCATCAAAACTTGAATTTACATCTCTACCAAAAATTTTAATAACAACATCAATTTTATTAGAATTTACACTTACTACATTTCCTCTAAATTTTTCAAATGGCCCTTCTAATACTTCAACAATATCACCTACTTGAAAAGTTGGAATTTCTTCTATCTTTTTAGTTATTTTTTCTCTCAGTCTCTGAATCTCTTCATCTGTAACCATTTTAAACTTATATTTTCCTTCCTTTATTTCTTTAGAACTCGATTTATATCTCATAAATCGGTAAACATATGGGCAATATTTGATAAGATTATAATTATCTTTTGTTATTTCCATATGAATAAATAAAAAAGAAGGAAATAACTCTACTGTTTTAGTAATCTTTTTCCCCTTAAAAATTTTAACCTTTTCTACGAGCGGAACAAATACATCATCTACCGTATTTTTTAAAATCTCATTAGTCTTTATACTATTACGTATATATTGTTCTGCTAAAAGAGCATTTTTTGTGCGTAATACATACCAAGCTCTTGGGGCTATAACTTTATTTACCATTCATCATCCTCATTATCTTCTTTATTTACTTTTTCTTTTTCATCCCCTTCTTCTTCCTCTTCTTCTTCCTCTTCTTCTCCCTCTTCTTCATCCGCCTCCTCTTCCTCTTCTTCTTCCTCTTCTTCATCCGCCTCCTCTTCCTCTTCTTCTTCCTCTTCTTCATCCACCTCCTCTTCCTCTTCTTCTTCCTCTTCTTCATCCACCTCCTCTTCCTCTTCTTCTTCCTCTACTTTTTCCTCTACTGTTGTTGCTTTTATTTCCTCTTCTTCTTCATCTTCTTCTTTGTAACTTAATAACTTAGTTACATTAAAATATCTCTTATCTTTCTTGGAAGATTCAACAAAAATTCTACATTTACAACCCACTAAATTCTTCGGATTCACAGGTTTCAAAACTGTTTTACCAGCTAAAATAGATATCCACTGATGCATATCTGAATCCATAGGAATATAAGGATTCCCATCTCTATCGAGATCAAACCATTGAGCACCCGAAACTAACTTTCCTCTATACTTTTTATCAAGTATAGCAAAAACAAACCTTATTCCCGGTGAAAATTCACCTTTAATCTTTTCCACCTGAGTCAACTTTGCACGATAAATACCCTCTTCTAATTTGTTACTCTCTGATTTTTTAATTGGATACTTCATACTTTACCTCCTCTATTCTTAATTTTACCATCTTTCACAATAATTTATATACATTTAAAATTAAAATTTTAACTTATCATTCTTTAAAATTACTTTTTTAGCCCATCCATTACAATATTGGCAATTTATACACCCCTTAAAACAATTTTTATCACTAAAACCTTCAATAAATCCATCTAACTTTTTACAATCGATATAAAGTGGTATTTCTTGAACATCTTTTTGAATATTTTGTAACAACGGAATTAAATCAAGCAAATTTCCGTCATAATATTCTTTTAAATATGGTTCTACTGACGTTTTTACAAAAGATAACGGAAATGTTCTTCCAACAATTTTGAAACTACTAATATCACATCTCTCCTGATAAAATCTTAAATCTTGTGGTCTAATAAAGGGACATTTTAACCATTCAACTTCATTTGCTGCTTTTATAGCTGTACAAACTCTTAACGGCCATCTATCTATAATATCATTTTTACTTATAACATGAGACTGTAAATTATTATGAAACTGCCTCATAGGGCAATTATATAAACAAGGCTCATTAACCATTAATTGAACCTCTATAATTTTAGACATTTCTTTAAGCAATCCAAAATCTCTATTAATTGAAAAATCTGGACATAATTTATTAACTCTAAAATTTTCTACCCAAAACTTTAATTTATCTAATGAGTTTACAAAAGCAACAGTAGATATTTCAATATTTAAATTAGTATTATTTGTAATAATTTCAGCAATAGCTGGATTAGCTACAATTACTTGTTCTATACCCATATCTAATAACCAATTTAAATAATCCATTATTTTAATTTTATTATATAAATCATCAAAAGAACCAAAACATGATAAATTAATAGTATATGAAACTGTAATACCTCTGCTTTTAGCTTCACTTACATATTTTCTCAAATCACTATCAGACATATCCGGTAATCTATAACGCTCTCTAACAGAACCTAATTTATCAGAAGCTACAGAACCGAAAATTTCAACAATCTTATTCGAATATTTACTATTAATATAGGAAATCCAATCTAGTTCTTCAAAATCAAACTTATTTGGAATCATGAATTTTAACATGAATTACTCCTTTATCTTCATTAATTTAACTTTACCTTGGGAAAGAATATCTTTAGCCAAATCGTCATTATAATCTTTTAAATAATAAACTGCTCTAATTCCTGCATTCACTATAGCTTTGGCACAATAGGAACATGGACTATCAGTACAATACATTGAAGAATTATCTGTAGAAATACCATATCTAGCGGCTTGAACTATAGCATTAATTTCAGCATGACTGCCAATACATATTTCCTGTCTTTGACCTGATGGAATTCTTAATATTTCCCTTAAACATTTTTTACAATGCTTAACTCCTCTGGGCGCACCATTATATCCTGTACTTATGATGCACCCATTTGAATTAACCAAAATAGCACTAACATTATGTCTTAAACAAGTACTACGTTTAGCCAGCAATGTTAATACATTTTTATAAAATTCTAACTCAGAAATTCTTCCCATTTATTATTCCTTAATTAAAGAAATTGCACCATTAGCTTTATTTAAAATAATTTTATCCTTGTTTTTAATTCCTATAAACTTTACAAAATTTCCTTCTTTTATAATTTCAGGATTATATAATTCTTTATATACAATTAATGTAAAATTGTTTCCTCTTCTATCTTCTAAATCTACAAAATATATTAAATTTTTATTTTTCATTCTATACGAAACCACGGATGAAATTGTTCCAAAAGATTTTACAAAACTTCCTTCACTAATAGAATATAATTGTGACAATTTAACAAAACCTCTACTTTTTAATTTTTTGAGTATTTTATTAAAAATTTTTTGAGGCGAAAAATAAAACCCAAATGCATCAACTCGAAATTTAATTTTATTATAAGGTTCTAATTGATCAATTTTGTAAAATTTTCCATATTTATCCCAAGCATTTTTTTCTATATTATCAAATGCACCTGCCTTTATAAGTATTTCTACAATTTTTTTATTTACAATTCTTCTTGGAACCTTTGAAAGAAAATCATCAAACGATACATAGGGTCTATGTGCTATAATTTCATCAATAACTTTTTCTCCAATTCCTTTTACGGCATAAAAACCAAATCTAATCTTTTGTTTATCATAAATAAAAAATTTATCACTAGTATTAATATCAAGTCTTCCAAATTTAATACCTGTTCTCAAAAGATTTCTAATATAAATCCTCAAAGTATCAGTATCTTTTATCCATGCATTCAATAATGATATAATAAATTGAAAAGGATAATAAGTTTTTAAATACATACAATACCAAGCAATCATGGCATAAGCTGTACTGTGACTTTTATTAAAAGCATATCCGCCTATCTTTAACAAATAATTTATTATATTTTTAATTTCAACATCGCTTAAATTTTTATTATGAGCATCTTTTAAATATTCTAAAATCTGCTCTTGATTACCCTTTTCTACTTCATATCTAATTAAATCAGCTGTAGCCATATCTATACCTAATTCTGTTAATATACCCATTAATTGCTCTTGAAATACAATAATTCCATAAGTTGATTCAGTCCACTTTTTAATTATTGGATGAAAATATTGTATTTTTTCATATCCATTACGTCTATTAATATATTGTTCTAACATTCCTGAACTAATAACAGCTGGTCGATATAAAGCATTAAGAACAATTATATCCTCAAAACTATTTGGTTTTACTCGTTTTAAAAGTTCTTTCATCGGCTTGGACTCGAACTGAAATACCCCATCTGTATCACCATTGCAAAAATGTGCTAAAATATTTTTATCATTATCAATTTTAAGATTATATAAAAATGAAAAGTCTTTACCAATTTGTTTTAGTGTAAAATCAAGAATAGTTAAAGTTTTCAAACCTAAAACATCAATTTTTAATAATTTTAATTTTTCTATATTTATTTTATCTAATTCAGATGCTAAAATAGTTTTAGTTCTTTTGATTGCTGTATAATTATTTATATCATTTGTTATTAACATACCAGCAGCTGCTACTGAAAAATGTCTAGGTTGTAATTGAATTTTTCTAACAGCTTCTATAATATCCGGATATTTTTCAGCAAATTTTTGTAATTGCTCATTAACCTCTAAATTATCATCTATTGTTGCATAACTTTTAAATAAAGGATCTTTAGAAGAATATATAGTTTTAGCTAAATCATTAATTTCGCTAAAATTTAAACATTGAGTTCTACATACGTCACGAAAACAATTATTAGGAGTAAAAAATGAATATGCTCCTATACTTACAACATTTCCCTGACCATATTTGTTTGATAAATATTCTTTAACTTTATTTCTGCTTACATCTCCAAAATCAGTATCTATATCTGGAATTTTAATTCTTAATGGATTAATAAAACGCTCAAATAACAACTCATATTTTATTGGATCAACTTCAGTAATTTTTAAAAGATAAGCTATCAAACTACCAACAGCTGAACCTCTACCAGGGCCTACTGGAATTTTTTTATCTTTTGCCCATTTAATAAAATCTCTTACAATAAGAAAATAATCACTAAAATGTTTTTCTGAAATAATTTTCAGCTCATAATTTAATCTATCAATATATTTTGAATTATGTTTTAAACCCCTTTCTTCTAATCCGTTTAATGCTAAATATTTTAAATAATCAAAACTATCTTTGAACTGACTTGGTACATCTATTTTGGGAAAAACATAATCTCTATTTTCCAAATCTACATTACACTGATCAGCAATACTAAGAGTTGTATCTAATATATACCCAATAAATTTATCATCCCACAACATAACATTTTTAAAATCTCTTTCCATTTCACTTCTAGATTTTATATATAAATCGGTAACTGAAAACCCGAAATTATCTTTAGATTTAATATTTTTTTTATTTTTTATCATTATCAAAATATTATGATATTTTGTATCACCACTATTTATATAATGAAAATCCTCTGTCGCAACACAATCAATACCATATTTCTTACTATATTGTAAAAGTTTATCATTCAATATTTTTTGTTTATCATAATTATGAGGCATCAATTCAATATAAAAATCTTTCCCAAAACGATCATAAAATTGTCTTATCATCATATCAAGACGACTATCATTATCTATTTCTTTTGCAAAATAACCGTTGATACAGCCTGACAAAACTATTAAATCATCCCCATATTTAAACAAGTCTTTAACATCTGTTCTAGGAACATAATAAAATCCATTAATATTAGCATTTGAAACTATTTTAAACAAATTTCTTAATCCATTTAAATTTTTAGCCAATAATGTAATATGGCTATATTTTGAATGAACTTTCATATCATCAACAATATAAGCTTCTAATCCCAAAATAGGTTTTATTCCAACTTCTTTAGCAGAATCATAAAAATCTAAATATCCCCCCATAAACATATGATTTGTCTGAGCTATTGCAATTTGTCCTAATTCTTTAGCTTTAGACACCACATCTATAGGTTTTCCTAAAGCATCTAACATTGAATATCCATCATGCCCATGTAAATGCACAAATTTATCCATTCTTAATTTTTTGCAATATTTAATTATACATTACTCTTCTACTTTATTATCTCACCTTTCCTAAAATTTATATAATGAATTAACATAAATAATTTAATGTTTTTTATGTTCAATAACAACATTTTCTATAGTATCAGCTATATATTCTATTCTATCGGCCAAATCTACATATTGATTTCTAACTTTTTTATTATTTTTAATAATTGAATACAATTTATTAGCCGCTACATCAACATCTTTATCTAAAATTTGTACTATCTGGCATCCGCAAGCTTTAGCTTCGTCTAAACCTGTACTAAATAATTTAGGTTTATAAAAAACTGGAACATAACTAGTTCTAACCAATAAATTAATAAATTCTGTATGAGAACCATGAAATTCGTTAAATGGCAAATTAACATCTTTATCATTTACATTAGCTACAAATATTTGATAATCTTTTAAATCCTTTAACAATAATTTTGACAAAACTGCTAAACCAAAATTAGCATTAGTTCTTAAATCATCCGTTAGTCTATTTATTGAAAATATTATTTTTTCTTTATTAATTTCTTCTATTTTATGAGAATATAAAATTTTATTTTCAATATAATGCCTAGAACATAAGGCATCCCATAAGACAAATTTATTTTTAACTTTTGAAAATAAAGGATTAGATTTATAAGCTTTTTTAGATTCTTGAGTAAAAAATACTACCTTATTAGAATACATAAATCCATCCAACTGTCTATAAGTATAATCAAATTTACTTCCACTAACCATAAATGAAGAATAAATAACCAGAGATATAATAGGAATATTTAAATTATAAAAATCCATATAAACTCTCATATTAGCTGTAAGTTCAGGAATATCATTTAAAATTATATCAGGTTTATAATGTTTTAATATCGCAATAAAATTATTTCCATCAAAATTATACCTTTGAGTTGCAACATTATTACCATACATAATTGGAATTTCCTCAAAATCAAAAGCTTTATATTTATAAGAATTAGGTTTTATTATAAAAAATTCCCACTCAGGTTTAATTCTACTAAGTTCATAAACTATATACCTCCATCTATTAGCCGCACTATCATTATCAATAAGCCATTCTCCTGTCTTATAACTTCGCATACTATACTGCGGATTAATTAATATTCTCATATCCTCTCCTTTAAAATTGAAATTATTTTTTTAAAATTTACATCTTTATCACAATCCCCATCAATAACAATAATATCTTTTGATGGTAATCTAATATGCTGTATCACATCTTCATATATTCTGTTTAATTTATCATAATCATATTCAAATATTTTTTTTCGAGCCTTACAAACAGAACAACTTACCTTAAGATAAAACAAAATAGCATTACCTCTAATCTTTCCATCTAAATTTAAAATATTTTCATCAAACTCATTTCCAGCATATCTCGAATAAACAAATTCAGAAATATAATATCTATCACAAATAACTACATATCTTTCATTAACTCCTAATTTAGCTATATCAAAATATTCCTTTGCAAAATATTTATATGGAAATTTAGATGTGGGATGATATAAAATCACCATCTTACCATAATTCTCCTTAACCCAATTATATACATCACATGCTAAAGTTGTCTTACCTGAACCATCTATTCCTTCAAATATTATTAACATATTTATCCACCATTGTTTTTACATTATACAAAAATTCATTCTTATTTTTAATACTATCTTTATATATAAACCAAGAAGGATGTGGTACTGTAAAACAATGATACTTTTTATCACCAAAACATAAATCTACTAACTCATATGTTTTATAAATTCCAAAATAATTTTTAACCATAGAACCTAACAAAACTATAAGTTTAGGCTGTATAATTTCAATTTCTTTAGATAACCAAAAGTTACACTTTATTTGAATATCTAAACTAGGTATTTCATTTTTTAAAGTAGAACATTTTACTAAATTTGTAAAATAACACATATTAAGAGGAATATCTATTTTGCCTAGCATCTGATTCAAAAATTTTCCCGCTTTACCGGTAAAAGCAAATAATTTATTTCCTGCTCTAAAACCTCCATATGGATTTTGCCCAATAAACATTATTTTTGCTCGTTTATTTCCTCTACCAACAACTTTACCTCCTCCAGATTCGGTAAAAATATTTACAGGAATTTTATACAACTCACATCTTTTACATTTCTGTATATCACAAAATAAATTATTCAATTCATTATCATCAACAAATTTTTCTATCTTCATCTTTCACTTACATACTCTAAATCTTTTTTAACCTTTTTAATCATTCTGTCCTTACCTACATTTTTAGAACTTTTTCTATGTTGATAATCTATTTTAACTTTATTATGTGTCATAAACATAATCTGAGCTATCCTATGATTTTTAGGTATAATAATTGGGATATGTTGTGATGGGTTAAAAGCGGTTATACTAAGGGGACCTCTATAGCCTGGATCTATAACAGAAGAATATGAAAACATTAAAATTCTTGCTAAATTAGAACGGGGAGAAAATAAACCGGTAATGTATGACGGTAATTTTACTTCTTCTTTAGTAATTAATATAACGGCTGTTAATGGATCTATTACAATTGTATCACGCAGATAAGGATGAAATTTATCATACTTTGCTAATATTATATCTTCTCTTACATCATATTTTATCTCAGTATAAAAAACTTTAGCATTACCCAAATGCAGATCATAACTAATTGGCCCTAAACTACTCTTATCAAAATTTGTTATTCCTATTATTTTTTTTCTTATCGCTTCCGTAATTTCCCAATCACAAAGCAATCTATTACCACAATTATCCTCAAATATTTTGAAAAATCCATCCTCAGCATCCTTGACTTTACCAAAACCTAATTTTAAAGACCCATTCATATAAACCTCCTTTTTAAAAAGAACTCAAATCTAAATAAAGTCTTTTTTTCTCACTACTACATATTCTATAATAACCACAGAAAAAACAATTCCTAGGATTTTTTTTAAATTCAATATCATTTCTTTGACGATCCATAATATATAGTTTCTCAATTCTTTTTTTCAAATCATCAAATTTATCTTCTTTAATCTCTATTTGATATTGTTTCCCAGTAATTAAATGATCTAAATATACATTTGGAATTTGACCAAACTTTTTATATACTAAATAAGCAAAAAATATCTGTTGTTTATATTCATTAGCATCCTTTTGACTTAATTGTTTCTGAGTTTTCCAATCATGTATTGTAAAAATATCACCTAATTTATATATTACATCTATATACCCACATAACAAAATATCGTCATTATACTTACATTCTACTTTATATTCTGATTTTAATTTATCATATTTAAAAGTATTATATATTTTGTTAAAATTATCTAAACAATATAAGCTTCTATTATACAAATCACTAACTTTTATTCGATACATTTCTGAATACTCATTTTTATAGCGTTTAAAATACCATCTAAAATATTTATCCCATTTACCAATAAAATTTTTATATGATTTATCTGAACGTAAAAATTTATTAATGAAATAATGAACCATATTTCCTAAAAATGATACAGCTTTGGGTTTATCAGAAGGTTTAACCCAATCAATATATTTCAATTTATATTGATAAGGACAATTTTCAAAAGTCTCTAATTTTGAATTAGTCAAATAAAACAATTTATTTTCCATCAATTACCTTTTTTAATTGATTATTAAGATTATTTAAATACACTAAACTTGTATCAAAATTTTCTTGTATATTATAACTTATATAATTGTAAGGAATTCTTTTCTGAAACAACATATAAAACTCTTCTTTAGAATACTCATCAGGATCTCTTCCGGGCTGTAATTCAATATAACTCATATTAAACAACAAATACATTCTTCTCAAAGTTTTTTGAGTTCCATGTTGCCCAGTAGCATATACATTATTATCAACATCATAACATAAAATACAATCTCTTATATTTTTTGCTTGTAATAATAAATTTAATTGTTGAGTTGATATTTTAGCTCCAAAAGTGCAAACAACATTATACCCATATTCCACCAATTTCATACAATCAAAAACTCCTTCTACTAATATTACATAAGAATTATTAAAAATATTATCATAATTAAACAATATATAAGAAGGTTTAAAATTCACTGGATATAAATATCTTTTTACTTTTTCATTTTGGGTATAATCTCTAGCCACAAATCCATATACTTCATTATACAATTTAACTGGTATTATAATCCGGTTTTTATATTGCCCAGTTTTACAAATACCTAAACCAAATCTTTTTATGGTAGAAAAATCTAATCTATTTAATAAATATTTAGGACAATCACTTTCCTTTTCTATTAATCTAAATTCAGAAGGTAATCTTATCTTTTTTAATTCATCTTCTTTTTTATTTTCTTTATTTAAAAAAAACATCTGTTTTTCAACTGTACTTAAAATTACATTACCGCTGTTAAAAATCTTAATAGCCTTCTGCCGAGAACATTGTTCAAATTTTTGAATCAAACTAATTAAATCACCCTGACCACACCCAGCAAAACATATCCATTTACCTTTTCTTATGTTCAAACTAAAAGATGAAATATTATCTGGATGAAAAGGGCAAAGACATCGCAATTCATCTCCGCTAGTACTTACAACCTGAATTCCATATTTTTCTATAATATCTTCAGCATTCACTTACAATCTCCTAATCTTTATATTGCTCAATAAAAATTTTTTTAATAACATTATTTTCACTATAACAATATAAAAATTTATTTATATGCTATATCTCCAGAAATTAACTTTATATTTAGAAATTCATCTTTCAATTTCTCTAAGGGAGCTGAACCGGCAAAAGGATCTAAAACTATATCGCCATCTACAGCACTTTGCTCAATAAATATCTTATATAACTCACTAGGTTTTACGGCCTTACCTTCATTTTTTACATAAAATACATTAGATACATTCTTAGACTTTATAGGTTTACGCCGTTCTTTCGATAAAAATAAAATGCATTCAGATTTATTTCTATAAGTATGACCTAAACCAAATGTATTTTTAATCCAAATCAACAATTGCCAATATTTAAAATTAGACTTTTTAATTAAATCAAAAACATGTTGAAGTAAAATATTAGGAGCAAATACATAACAATGACAACTTTTTTTTAAAACTCTATACATTTCGCAAAAGCATATTTCTAAATCTTCCCAACTTAATAAAGTAAAATCGGTAGTTTTAACTGCTTTTGAATTTGAACTTAATCGCAAGTAAAATGGCCAAGGTGGATCTGTAATTATTAAATCAATAGAATCATTTTCAAAAGGAAGTTTACGACAATCCAAATACATTTTCATTTATAATCTCCTATATACATTTTATTAAAATTTCTATATAATATTACATTATCACGCTCTATATCTCTCCCTTTTACTATAGATAATCTTATTCTATCATTTATATCATCATCAGGAGTATTTTGCCATCCTAAAATATAATCTGCATGTTCAGAAATAGCTCTAGCATATTTTGTATTTTCTGTAGATATTGTTTCACCTTTTTTTACTTCTCTCATTTGACAAGCTGTAAATACAGGAATATCCCAATCCCTGGCTAATTCCTTCAAATCTTTAGTAATCTCACCGTATCTTTCCCATATTTGACCTGTTTTCGTCATAGGAGTCATTATTCCTAAATAATCTACTACAAGCAAATCACAAGCTTCAGCTAATTGACCTATTTCTGTTTCTATTGTAACTATATTACACCCCTTAGGAATATCAATACAATAAAAATTATTCTCTCTCACCTTTAATTTAGGCTGTATTATCAACTGCTGATAAATTTTTTCTATATCAGATTGGTTAATACTTGTTATATTTCTTTTATATTTTTCCCACAAAATATCAAATCTCTCATATTCACTGGGATCAAGAAAAAATTTAATTTTATTTCGAATATAAATTTTCCATTCTTCTACTGTTAACGTTTTATTTCTAAATTTTTTATAATCAATCTGACTTACTAAAGAATTTAATCTTCTTCTTAATTGTCTTTCAGGAATTTCAATAGTAATATATACAACATTATACCCAGCCAAATAAGCATTATGAGCAAAATTTAATAACATTATAGATTTACCGTGACCAGTTAAAGCCATTAAAACTACTAATTCACCTCGTTGAAAACCTCCAGTAATATTATCTATACTATTAATACCGGTTAAAATAGGTTTCTTTTCTTTTTCTAAATATAAATTTAAATCCTCAACGATATCTTTACTTATTTCTGTACGTTTATGAATTAAACACTTTCCAGAAAGTTGTAAATTATATATACGTTCTTGTAATTTTTTTATTGATGCTTTTATATCTTTACTGCCTGATTCTTTAAGTTGTGAAACTGTATCTGATAAAATAATAGCAGTATTTCTAAATAAATATTCATCTCTAACTTTATCTAATGCATATTTAAAATCAGCATCAGAAAAATCTAATGACTTAATTTGCTTAGCTATCAAAAAATATTGATCTGCATCTAAATTTCTTGATTTAAAACAATCTAATAAAGCACTTTTACTCTTTAAAATACCACCAAATTTAAGATAATAATCACTAAAAATTACATATAAATTTCTTAACTCTGGGGAAGTTATAAAACTTTTATCAATTTTTTGTAATGCCATAATATTACAAACTTTACTTTTCATTAAGCCTGAAATAATTATCTTTTCAAAATTAACTATATCGTCCATTATTTAACCCTGGCTTAAAATTTTATCCCAACTATCACCTAATTTTTTTCTATAATCTACTCCTACAACTTCTACTATTTTCATCTTACTTGTAAAAATAGATAATAAACTTTCACTATAAACATGTTTCGTTTCCTCTAAACTCAAATTAGTAGTAATTATAGTTGGTAAATTATTTTGGCATCTATATCTCATTAAAGCCTCAAATTCCATCAAAGCAAAAGGAGTACTACTATCATAATCTTTCACATCATCTATCACTAAAAAATCAACATCTTTAATTTTATTTTCAAAAATTTCTTTTTTAGTTTTATCTTCAAAACCATCCTTAATACATTTTAATATTTCAGATAAACTAATAAAATAAATTGAATATCCTAAATTTAAAGCAGCTTTCAATATTTCTACAGCTAAAAATGTTTTTCCTGTCCCAGAACTACCCATAAACATAATTCCTAAACCATTATCATAAGCTGAATCAAGATTTTTACAATATTTTTCTGTAATAAACTTAGCTTTCATATCTCCAGTTTTAAAATCTTTTAAACTCAAATTCCAATACTCTTTACCAATATTAGCATAAGCTAATTGAGAAAAGAAATAGAATTTCTTAAGACAATTACACACACTTTTATCTTCTAAAACTCCAGTATGATTACATTTATCACATTCAGCTAACATTTTAAGTTTTAATTTTTCTAACTGTTTTTCTTTATGATCCATTAATCTATACCTAATTTATCTTTAATTTTTTCTCTTTCTGATTTCTCCAAAACTATCCCATAATACTTAATCATTTTCTCATAATCAGCTATAGGTTTATATAACCCAGCATCACGTTCAACAATATATTCTTTCAATTGTTCAATAGGAATTCTCCGTTCTTTAACCATATATTTTTTTTCTTTTCTTAACTTAGCACGGGCTTCATTAACTAAGGAAGGAAATAAATTTAAATTATACATTTTATCTCTTTTATTAATCAAACACCATTTTAATATATTAACAACTTCTTCTTTTGAAAGTTTTTTAATTAAATTTGCTATAATACCAACATCTTTACTAAAATTAGGAGAAAAACCATGAATTCTTTGATAAAACCCTTTTACTATTTTAACAGCGTCTTTTTTTATATTTATCTCTTCAACAGATTTAACATTTTTTAATTTAGGTTGAACTTTTATGATTCTTTCTAATAAATTAAATTTATATAAAACAATTTCTTTTCCATTAAATTTTATTCTTAAAAAATCTTTTAATTGTTCTAAATATTGTTTTAATTGCCCAAAATTTTCTATTCCACAGTATTTATAAATATCTTCAAGATTCAAAAATTCTTTATTTTCCGCATATAAAAACAAAATAAGATATAAATTTCTTGCTTCTGAACAAATATTTGTATCCTTATACAATCTAAATAAAACTTTATTTAGTAATTTTGCTTTTTTTCTTATTTGCATATTACTCAACCTTATTTAACTGTCTCTGTTCCTTAATATACTGTTTTATATCATTATGAGTAGAACGTTTTGCTAACTTATAAAGTTCATCATCTATTTTTTTTAAAGCTTCTTTATCATTAGAATCTACATCAACCTCGGCTACATACACATTCCCTGCCTCAAAACTTTCAAATTTAACTCCCCATCTTTCCCCTTGAACTTTTCTAAAACACGCTTTTTCTCTTCTTATAATTTTCATGTAACCATTCCTCCTTAAATCCCTCAACTTTATAATTCAATTCATTATACCATTTTTTATGATTATATATTACTATTGTTTTTAACGGTAAACATTTCATATCAATATAATCATACACAACCAAATTCTTAGTATCATTATTTCTTTGACCTCTTCCTATAATTTGTATTAAAGTACCTTTATTATTTATAGGAGATGCTATATGAATTCTATCAACATTAGATATATCTAATCCTTCTGCAATTAATTTAGCGGTTCCGATAATTATTTTACTTTTTCCTTTAAGAAAATCATTCTTAATTCTTTCCCTTTCAATTTTACTAGAACTACTAATAATAATCTCAGAATCAACATTAAATTCTTTTAACATTCGTTTTAATATTTCACAATGTTTTACTCTTTCTGTTAAAACCAAAATCTGACATTTTTCTTCTACATCATTCAAAATATTCTTAACAATCCTCATATTCCTATATTTATTACAAACCAAAGCACTTATCATTCTAGCCCAATCAGTTTTATCAACATAAAAAAATTTAAATGAATCATCTTCAACAATTCTAACAACAGCCTTAACATCTGATTCTATTTTTGCTATTATATCCCCTAATATATCCTTAAAAATAAAATCAAGTTTATCTTTTCTGTAAGGTGTGGCTGATAACCCATATCTATACTTAGCCGGAAATTTATTAACAACAAATTCAAATGTTCTAGCAGCCAAATGCTGTGTTTCATCAATAATTATACAACCAAAACGTCGTAAAATATCATCATTTTTATTTTTAGATAACATATTATATACAGTCTGAAACATTCCTACCGTAATATCTTTAATCTCTTTTTTCCCACCACCTAAAACACCACAATCATAATTTAAAAATTTTTTAATTTGTTCTTGCCATTGTTTGAAAATTATTGAAGTATGAGTCAATACTAAAGTAGGTTGTCTATAATAAGCTATTAGAGAAATTCCTAAAATGGTTTTTCCAGATCCTGGCGGTCCTTCTAATATACCTTGATACTTGTTAACAATTAGATTAAATGGTTTTATTTGATTCGGTTTTAAAACAATACTAGATTTTACATCTATAGTTGGTAATAATAATCTTTTATCAACAAATTCATAATTATATTTATACATTTTTAATACTGATTTTAACCAATCAGCGACTCCTCGATACAAAATCAAACTATCATCAACTTTAAATGTATTAATAAACTCTGATACATATCTTTTTTTTCGTTTCAAAACATCATTATATTCGGGATTGGGATACATAAATCTTTGTTTTACTAAATTAAGCAAGAATTTATCATACCCATATATCCTAATCATATTATCTATTACTATTTTCATATCTCATCTCTTATAATTTTTAATAAACTCTACTATTTCCTTCCAATTTTTACATCTTTTAACTTTATTTGTCCTATTATAAATTCTAGCATATAAAATTGGAAATGTAATCTTTTTATCTGCAAAAGGTAAAACTGTTTCTAAATTGTCCTCTATAAAAAATTTTGGTCTATATTTCTTAACACTATAATCTTTGTGTAAAGTTTCAATTATATGTTTACCAAATTTCAAAAATCCTTTTTTTTCTAACCATTGCCTTGTATCTGCAGAAACTTCTTTAGTTAATGGTCTCATAGTAATATAAACTATTTCATATCCCATTTTATATAGTTGTTCCACACCCCATAAAGCCCGTAAAACCATAGACTGTTTAAAAAATCCTCTTTCTTTAATATAAGTATCCCAAACAAATTTAAATTGCTTTGGTGTAGAAAATAAAGAATTCAATTGCCACAATCTATGCTTTCTTCTATCAATCTTTACTCCTACTTTCTTTTTACAATGCTCAGCAAAACTCGATGAAAAATCTGAAAGCACACTATCTATATCACAAAAAATAAGATTATTATTTCTTCTCATATATTCAATAATCTTCTACATTTCCTATTTATCAAATGAGTAATAGACACTTTACTATATCTCTTACCTATCATTTTATGTTTAAAAAGATAATCTAAAATCTCATCATACGTATAATTAGCCATTAACATATCTAAACATATACATTCCCATTGTTTTAATTTAAGTTTTAATCCTTCTAAAATTAATTTTGTAAATATTTTATCTTCTTCGATAGTTTTATTAATCACATACAAATTTCTCTGCAAATCCCCAAAAGTAAAATCATTTATTTCTTCAGTATTACTCATCCTTTTTTTAGAAGATAAAGCATTTCTAATTAGCCAAAATATTTTAACCTTTAAAACTCGATCAATATATACATTAAATTTTACTTTTAATGATTTATCAAATCCTCCATACTTTTTAAAAGTATTCAAAATAGCTAATCTTAGTTCCTGTGCTAAATCTTCTTTATCCATACCAGGAACATGATAAGTATAAGTTAAATAATTAATTTTCTTTTCAAATAATTTTAAAATTTCTGCTCTCAAATCTATTTGATTCTTATAAAATTCCCCTCTTCTAATACACGATATAGCATCAACAATAAAATCATTATCTATCATTAATTTTTCCTCCTTTTATTTTATATTAATATAATTAACAAATTATTCCATTCAAATAATAATTACTAAAAAATAAAATCATCTTAAATTATTTAAAAATTTTTTAATCATTTTAAGTATTTTGGTTTTAGTATAATACTTATTGCAGAATCAACAATACTATTTTCATTTACTGGATTTTCATTCTACTAAACCACAAAAAAGCTATAAGCCAAATAATAAAACCTATTATAAAAGTTTTCATACATTTATCATTTTACAAATTCTTTGATGCTTCTTTTAATTTTTTTATAGCATTCATTTAAAATACCATAAACTCTCTGTCTACTAATATGAACCATTTTAGCAATTTCATTTCCATTATACCCACAATAAGTATGCAAATACAATATAAATTTTTGCCAATTAGTAAGTTTATCATAAGCATAGGAAAATAACAAATATTTTACAAAAAATATTTCATTATCCATTTTTATCTCTTTTTCTATTTATGTAATATTGATAACATTACTGCCCATCCGGCCAAAAACCCAATAACAAAGATCAATACATAAATCAAAACAAAATCTTTAGGACTCATCATTTTATTTCCCCCTTAATCTCAGAAAGTTTTGCCGAGAAATTAAGTGCTAAACTTGGAACTAATCTTTCATAATATTTTACTTTTTGTTTCCATCTTTTAATTTGATTAGTTATTCTCTTTAAAAGACTTTCTTTTTTTCTTAACATCATAACAGCATGTTCATACCTTTTTTGTCTTACATCTATTAGCCGCTTTTTAACCACTTGCTTCTTCTGAACTGTTAAATTTTTTATTACATCTTCTATACCTCGATATGTTTCTTTGCCCCAAGCGTTAAGCATCATATTATGACGATACCCCAAAATATGTTCAAATTCATGAAGAAACAATTTAGAAAGCTTTACAATATCTATCTCTGTTTTAGGTATTCTAAGTTTCATATCATAATTAGTAAATACATCTCCATCACCATAAAAAGCATATCCGCTATATGTATCTTTTCTAGAATATTTTACTAATACTCTCATCGATTTCGCTTTTTTTATAGCATCATCTTCATATTTTACTTTCTTTATCCATCTGACACAAACTGTAAAAAGTTTTTTTAGGTCTCTTGTATTCCAATCAGTTCTATTAAAAATCTTTATCTTAATCCCTCTTTTTATTATTATTTTTGAGACATATATATTATATCACAAAAAAGCTATTATTTTACAAAAAAGTGATTTTTAATAATTTTTTTAAATATAAGAGTATACTTAAAAATACATTATACCATATTACAAGATATTACATTTTAGTATGCTTATAAAAACACAAAAAGGATCTTAAATAATATCTAAGACCCTTTTAATATATCAACAAAAAATTAGAAAAATACAGTAATTCCTCCGTATAGTCCTTTAGAACCGTATCCTATCATAACATTTGTATTTCTATACAAATTATAATTGACATCCAAACCAATTACATCAAATCCTAAACCAAAATTACAACCTACATAAACTTTCTGAAATTTAAAAAATAATACATCTATTCCAACTGGTAATTTCATGTCTGAATAATAAAACAATGATAATGTAGGTCTTAAACAAAAGCCTATTTCAGTATCATTAATAATTACAACTGTATCTGTTTCGGAACTTAAAATTCTTCCATCTGTAGTCATCACAAGATATATCTCTGTATTTTTTAAAGTTTCCTTAACTACAATTGTTTTCGTACAATATTCAATTCCTCCATATGAAGATGTTTCAATATATGTATATGTGTTAATAATTATTGAAGGTTTAATTTTTGCTATCGCTTTGATTGTATCTGTTTTTATCCCTCCAATTGTCCCTTGTAGATTAGCAACAATTTGTTTTACTTCTTTTAATTGCTTTTCTACAATAGATATATCTGCAAGCGTCTTTTTTAAATTAATATATTTATTATAAATAAAATAAGAGAAAAAGCCTAATCCTAAACAAATAAACAATAAAACAATTATAATTTTTCCTCTGATACTCATTATTTTGCTTCACTCTCTAATTTTTTTCTATATATTTCTGCGACTTTTCTACATATATTATTCGAAATTTTTTTCCACATATGTTTCCACATTACTTCTTTAATCTCATTACCATTTTCTTCTAAAATGTCCTTAGGTATAATTGTTAATAATTGAGGTATATCTTTCAAACTTCTTGTATACTTACCCTCTTCTATTAATCTCGCTATTGCCTTATCTAATCTTGCTGAAGTAAGAAACTGTTCTGTTGTTTTATCAACAAGTTTTGTAATATCATCAATCCTGAATTTTCCTTCATTTTTTCTTTCTCTAAACTTTGAGTTTACTAATTTAGCAAATAACGGCCTACCATACTTATTTTTTCTAGTATAATCTTTTAAAACTATTCCTTCAATTTCATCTGCACCAAACATAGATTTCCTAGTTAAATATTGATTCAACTGTTCAACTGTTAAATTCCATTTTCCATCAATAACTGCAATATTTGAAACTACTGGTAAATTTAATTTTTGTATAAATGAATTAGCAGAAGCATCCTCTATAAAAACAGGAAATTTTACCCCTTCCATCTCTTCCATAATAATTGCTACATCAAAAAGAACAAACGGATGGGTTTCTTTATATTTAATTTTTCCCTGATTCAACAACATTTCACCATAAAGAATTACTCCATTAGGTATTTCACTAAATACACCTTCAGATTCTTTCTGATTCACCCATTTTACAAATTCATTAAAAATTTTCTCAGGTTTATCTTTGTCTATATTTTGATGATGACTACCTAAATAAATTTTATCATCCCAACGCGTAATTTGAACATTAGAACCATCAAGTTTCTCTTGAATATATAATTTTCCATTACCACTTAAAATACCTTCCGTTTCTTCATCACCTAAGTTATAAATTTTAGGATAAGTTATAAACATTTTTATTTTCTTCTATATTCCTTTTTATATTTTTAAAGTGGCAAATTAACAAAAACGGTTCAACACTCAACAGAATGATTTTATATTTATAGAACAAATTTCTATTATACATATTAATTATTTATATAAATTTAATCTTCAAAAATTAACTAATCTTCTTGATTTAAATCATTATTGTTATTATTCATAAGAATTTTACTTCTTGTCTCAATATGATTTTGGGCAGTTCTTGAAGCAACAAAAAATCCAAAAGTACCTAAAAGAACATTTCCAGCTATCTGCGAATCCCACTTAAAAATAAATGATAAAACATACACTACCAAACAAGTATAAGTAATTTGAACCCGAAGTGATAACAAATCTAATGATTTCAAAATTTTTCTCATTGTATCAATCTCCTTCTAAATTCCTGAAGATCCCACATTTTTCCAGGACAAGTTTTTATTTTCCAAGCTTCTTCTTTTGTTTTAGCTCTTCCTAACAAAATAAAACTTTCCCAATGTCCTATAACTTTTCGAGGTGGTATACAATAATATTTCATAAAATTCTTACAAATTCTAACTAACATTTCTAACTGTTCTTCATCAGGGGGTTTTTTATCAAACGAACCTATCACACATATTCCTAATCCTTTTTCATTTAATCCAAGACAATGACCTCCTTCTTTAGATAATGATCTACCAGGTATAAATGTTAAAATATTATTTATTCTTTCTATAATTCCATGATATCCAATATCAGACATTGGTTTCGCTATATATTTATTATAATTTGAACTTTTCGGATCCGGTGAACCTATCAATCCCATATGCCATTTTCTAATAGATTCAGTATCTTGAACCACTCCATCTTTAGTCGCAGAACAATGTAAAACTATATACTCAAATAAGCGAGAATTTGTAGTATCTAATTGAATACCTTCAACAATCAAAGGTTTACTTAAGTTAATTATAGATCTATCATAATTTTCATCTGAAAGATCACTAAAAAATATTTTATAAAAAAAATCAACTAATGATTTTATTATAAACATTAGAACCTCACTATAAAAATTTTTTCTTGAATTATTCTTTTTGGTCTAAGTATTTTACGAATTGATTTAATAAATTTTTTAATATCAACTTTTTCACCACAACTCCAAACTTGCATTCCTAAAAAATTATGTTCTGGATAAGTAGAAATATTTATAGAAGATTCGGTAATATAAGAAGTCAAACTAACTCCTTGAGGTTTATAAGTTTGCCAAGTTGATTTTACATAATGCATCCCAGCTGATGTGATTGCTTTTTTCAAAAAATGCCTTATTCTATACGGATTATTTAAATATTTATACCTACAATCATAAAAACAACAAAAAACATGAAAACCCCTGGGAGTGTAGTTATGATGTTGTTCCATTTTCAATTTTCTTCTCTATTTTATTTATTAATTTTTATAATTAATTTATTTATTCAATTTACTTACCCGATCTATTTATCCGATCTATTTACCTGATCTACCTATTCTATCTGTTTATCTGATCTATTTAGTTGATCTATTTACTCGATCTATTTACCTGATCTATTTAACCGATTTATTTATCCAATCTATTTATCTAAACTATTTAACTGATCTATTTACCCGATCTATTTACCCGATCTATTTATATAATACTGATCTATTTATATAGTATTGATCTATTTATATAATAAATATGCTAATTATAATAAAAAATAACATAATAAAAAAATAAAAAAAGATAGGTGCCAACCTTTTTTGATTTTTACACTACGGTTTAAATGCATAAGAATGCCATTGTATATAAGCCGGATATGTAGATGCATTATAAGTACTATTAGCGCCAGATACAACAGTAAAAGAAAATCCAGCATTATTCCAAAACCAAGGAGTAGTTAAAACTGTCAAATGTAAATCAGTCAATGGTAAAGTTGTATTACTCAAACAAGATGCTAAAACACAAAAACTTAATCCCGTAGTAAATGGTCTATCAAATGTCACTTCACCAACTCCATTAGATTGATTAGTATAAGTTATTCCACATTTAAAATCTATTAAAGCACTATCATATCCGTCATGTTTATGACCACTTTCAGTATTCGATAAAACTAAAGTAATACAATTAAAATTAGTATTTATTTCACTAGATTTTACATAACTTGGTGATGTTGCTGTCGAAGGCGAAAAAACAAACGGAACTGTAAAATTCTGACTCATAAAATTACCTCCTATTTTAGTATCTTTTTATACTATTTCCATCCAGATTCATCCCATTCGGATTCATCAAATTTTCCGTATCTATGAGTTTCTTCACTTTTCCCATCACTTAAATAATATACTGGTTTTAATTTTACATGTGCTGGTTTTACTTTATCTAAAACATTTTGATAAAAATC
>Ga0123519_10000676_pt1 | contig 59730 bp, 41 predicted proteins | sample YelNatPaOPRAMG02_FD_87396 | JGI IMG/M metagenome (GOLD analysis project Ga0123519, IMG submission 87396) | Hot spring microbial communities from Yellowstone National Park - Yellowstone National Park OP-RAMG-02 (version 2) | ecosystem: Environmental > Aquatic > Thermal springs > Hot (42-90C) ...
CCTCATACCGCGGCATGAAGGGCGCGAGCTCGCCCCGCGCGATGAAGTCCCGAAGGCTCGCCAGCCGGTCGTCGGCGCCCTCGTAGTCCGCGGCAGCGGTGACATCCACGTAGTCGAGGGCCGCGAGGTGGTAGAAGTGCAGGATGTGCGACTGGAGGAAGTTCGACCCGAGGATGAGGTTGCGCATCACGCGCCCATTGTGGGGGATCTGGTTGTCGATCCCGAACGCGGCGTCCAGCGAGAGCGCCGAGGCCGTCGCGTGGGCGACCGGGCAGACCCCGCAGATGCGCTGGGACAGCAGGGCCGCGTCGCGGGGATCCCGGCCCGCCAGGATCAGCTCGAAGCCGCGGAAGAGCTGCCCCGAACAGCGCGCGTCCTTGACCTCGCCGTCCTCGATGACAGCCTCGACCTTCAGGTGCCCCTCGATGCGGGTGATGGGATCAACGGAGATCGTTCGGGCGTCTGCCATCGCTCACGCTTCCTCGCTCTTGGTCGGCCGCCGCGCCGCCACCACCAGCTCGCCCGACTCGTCCCGCACCAGGCGCGGCAGCTCTGGCAGCTCGATCTTCTCGTATATCGGGCACGACACGTCCGGGAAAAATGGCTCGACGCATCCATGGCACGGCGAGCCGGCCTTCACACACCAGTTCACCCCGTGGTTGAACTCCCGCTCCGGACAGTCAGCGTGTGTCCACGGCCCCTTGCACCCAAGCTCGTACAGGCACCCTGGCTCCCCTATCGCCGAGGCGAACTTGTGAGCCTCAAAGTCGCCGCGCCGCGGACAGAGGTCGTGCAGCAAACGGCCGTAAAACCGCTTCGGACGACCCGCGCCGTCGAGCTCGTCCGGCCCTGGCAGACCGAACAGCAGCGCGTGCGCCACCGTCCCCGTGAACCAGTCGGGGTGGGGAGGGCAGCCCGGTATGTTGATCACCGGCCTCTTGATGCCCGCGTCCGCCAGCGCCTGGGAAACGCTCACACACCCGCTGGGGTTCGGGGCGGCCGCGTGCATGCCCCCGTATGCGGCGCAGGTTCCCAGGGCCACTATCGCGGACGCCGCCTTCGCCAGCTCGAGCGCGCGCGCGTGCATCGTCGAATGCGCCCCCTTCTTGGCCGCGAGGCCGAAGCGGCCTCCGGCGGCCGTTGGGAGCGCGCCATCGACGACGAGCAGGTAGCCCTCCTTCGCCTGCTCCGTGGCGGCCAGGATCTCCAGCGCGACCTCTCCCGCCCCGGCCATCACCGTCTGCTGGAAGCGAAGGCTCACGTGATGCCCCGGCGCGATCTGGTCAACAATGAGGTCCCGCACGGAGGGCGCCGCGCCGTTCAGCACCGCGACCACGCATCCCGAGCAGGCCGAGGCCTGAAACCAGATCGCCGGATGCTCGACTACCCTCTCAGCTTTGGCCATCGCATCGCTCCTCGACTGCTCCTCAGCCGCCTACAACCCGACCTGCCACTTCGCCGCCTCGATGGTGTTCCGCAGCAGAATCGCCGTGGTCACCACGCCCACGCCGCCGGGGACCGGCGTGATGGCCCCCGCCCTTGCGCTCGCCCCCTCGAAGTCCACGTCCCCGTACGTCTTCGTCTTCCCCGTTTCCGGGTCTTTGACCCGGATCGTCGCCACGTCGAGCACCACCGCCCCGGGCTTGACCATGTCGCCGGAGATGAGCCCTGGCTTCACCCCAACGGCCGTCACCAGGATGTCGGCCCGACGCGTGTGCGCGCCCAGGTCGCCCCGTTCGCTCGTGCCGATGTGACAGACCGTCACGGTCGCGCCGGCCAGCTTGTCGGTTCTTCCGTCTGCGTCGGCCGTGATGTACTTGTCCATGAGCAGCAGGGCCACCGGCTTCCCGACGATCTCGCTGCTGCCCACCACGACCGCCTCCTTCCCATAGCAGTCCATCCCGGTCGACCGCAGCAGCTCGATCACGCTCATGGCCGTGCAGGGGGCGAGCCGCGGCTGCCCCAGGACCACCCGGCCCAGGTTCGCCGGCGATACCCCGTCCACGTCCTTCTTCGGGTCAATCAGCGCCTGCGCGGCCTGGCCGTTGAGCCCCTTTGGCACCGGCATCAGCAGCAGGATACCGTGGACGCTCGCGTCCCCGTTCAGCTCTGAGATGGCCCTCTCGAGATCGGCCTGCGTGATCTCCGCGGCGAGCTGGCGCAGCTCGTACTCGATCCCGACCTCCTGGCACGCCTTCTCCTGCGCGGCGGCATAGAACCTCGCGCCGGGGTTGTCGCCGGCGAGAACCGCGACCAGCCTCGGAGTGACACCCGCGGCCTTCAGGGCCTCGACGCCACGGTTCACCTGCGCGCGGATCGCCTCCGCGATTGGCTTTCCCTCAAGCAGCTTCGCGCTCACGTGGATCCCCCTTGCATCGCCTTCTGAACCTTGTCCCAGACCATGCGACCCAGCGTGGGGCCCTCCTCCAGCAGCGGCGTCATTTCTGCGCGACACCCCGCGCTGTACTGCTGATCGCGGATGTACGCGAGGTTGATCTGGACGTTCAGCCACGCGCACTCCATCGCCGCGACCGCGAACTTCGCCGCGACTCCGACATCCGTGATCAGATTCGGGTTGCCCTTCTCGACCAGCTCGGCGGACGCCTTCAGCACCCCGTGGGCGGCGCGCACGGCGGCCCGCGGCACCTCGGCCGCCGCTTTCAGCGCCTCCTGCACCGCCGCGGCGCGCGCGGCCTTCTGCTCGTCTGTCTCCCGCGGCATCTTCTGCGCCGCCGCCACGCGGCCGTATGCCTCCGTATCCGCCTGCGTGAGTCGCTCCAGCTCGGCGCGGAGCCGCTCTGACTCAGCCAGCAGCCTCCGCACGTCCTCCTCCACCGCGGCGAACTTCTCACGCCCCAGCGTGAAGTTGGCCACCATGCTGTTCAGGGCGGCGCCGAGCGCGCCAACCAGCGCCGCCGCGCTGCCGCCCCCGGGCGTGGGCGCGCCCGACGCTAACGCCTCCGTGTACGCTCTCAGCGGCTCCTCGAGGTAGCCCACCGGTCTTCCCACCAGGCCGCGGCGCTAGAAGAGCCCGACGACCCGGCCGTTCTTGTCGATGTCCACGTCGACTGCAGCCGGCCGGCTCGGCAGCCCCGGCATCGTCGAGAACGTCCCCAACAGGGGATAGAGGAAGCCGGCCCCGGCGCTGGCCCGGATGTCCCGCACCGGCACGCGGAAGCCGCGCGGCCGGCCCTTCAGGTTCGAGTCGTGAGAGAGGGACAGGTGCGTCTTCGCCATGCAGATCGGAAGCTTGTCCAGGCCCCACTGCGTGAACGTCTCGATCTTCTGCTCGGCGAGGCGATCGTAGTCGACGCCGTCCGCGCCGTACACCTTCGTCGCGATCGTCTCGATCTTCTCCTTGATCGACACGTTGTCCGGATACAACAGCCTGAAGTCGACCGGCTTCTCGCACGCGGCGATGACCGCTTCCGCCAGCTCGCCGCCTCCGTGGCCGCCCTTGGCCCAGACCTCGGAGAGGTAGGCGCCTTCGGCTCCCGCCTCCATTGCCTTCTCGCGGATCAGCTCGATCTCTCGCTCGGTGTCCTCCGTGAAGCGGTTTACCGCGACCACCACCGGCACCCCGAACAGCCGCGCGTTCTCCACGTGCTTCGCGAGGTTCTCGCAGCCCTTCTCCAGCGCCGGCAGATTCTCCTCAACCAGCTCCTTTGGCAGCGGCCGCCCGGGCCGAACGGTTCCCACGCCCCCGTGCATCTTCAGCGCGCGCACCGTCGCTACGATCACCACGCAGTTGGGCACCAGCCCGCTGACGCGGCACTTGATGTTGAAGAACTTCTCCATCCCGCAATCTGCGCCGAAGCCCGACTCCGTCACCACATAGTCGGCCAGCTTGAGCGCGATCTGGTCGGCGATGATCGAGGAGTTACCGTGCGCGATGTTCGCAAACGGCCCCGCGTGAACGAACACCGGGGTGTTCTCGAGGGTCTGCATGAGGTTCGGCATGAGCGCGTCTTTCATGAGGACACACATCGCGCCGGCGGCCTTCAGGTCCTCGGCCGTCACAGGCTTCCCCGCCCATGTCTGGCCCACGATGATCCGGCTCAGCCGCTGCCGGAGGTCTTGCAGGCTGGTCGACAGCGCGAGGATCGCCATCACCTCGCTGGCCACAGAGATGTCGAAGCCCGTCTCCCGCGGGACGCGGTTCTCGCCGCCGAGGCCGGAGACGATGTTGTAGACGCCCCACTTGTCGTTGAGGTCGATGACCCGCCGCCAGGAGATGGTCCGCGGGTCGATGTTGAGCTGGTTGCCGTGCTTGAGATGCGCGTCGACCATCGCCGCCAGCAGGTTGTTGGCGATGCTGACGGCGTGCACGTCGCCGGTCAGGTGGAGGTTGAAGTCCTCCATCGGCACCACCTGGGAGTAGCCGCCGCCGGCGGCCCCGCCCTTGATGCCGAAGACGGGGCCCAGGCTCGGCTGGCGGATGCACGTCATCACCTTCTTGCCCAGCACGCCCAGGGCTTGCGACAGCCCGATCGTCGTCACTGTCTTCCCCTCGCCCAGAGGCGTCGGGGTGATCGCGGTCACATCGATGTACTTGCCGTTGGGCCTGTCCTTGAGCCGATCCAAGATGTCAAGATGCACCTTCGCCTTCCATCGCCCGTACAGCTCCAGCTCGTCCTCGCCAATGCCGATGCTCTCGGCGATCTCGAGAATCGGTCGCATCTGGGCAGCTTGTGCGATCTCAAGGTCGCTCTTCATCCGCTCTCCCTCTGTGAGTTGGGCCCCTCTTGGCCCGATTGCGCACGGCGCTCCGCCGCCCGCGGCCGTCAGCTCGCGGCCACGGCCTCGGCGGGCTCATACATCATCGGGCGCAGCTTCAGCGCCTTACGCTTCTGGTTCATGTGCTCGATCATGAGCTGCGCGCCGGCAATGGGGTCCTTCTCGAACGCCCACATCGCCCCCAGCTCCTGCTCCATCCCGCGGGTCAGCCAGTCGTGCACGGCCTGCGACCCCGTGACTGGCAGCGGCGCGCCAAACAGTGTGAAGATCCCGGACCCGACCACGTACATGCCGATCGACACCGCCTTCTCCGACATCCACTCCGGCGCCGCCCCCGCCACCGGCAGGTCGCCGATGTCCTCTCCCAGCCCGCCCTCCTTCACTATCTCGCAGCACGCGACCAGGATGCGGCTGTTGTCCACACACGACCCCAGGTGCAGCACCGGCGGGATGCCGACCGCCTCGCAGATCTCCTGCAGCCCGCGGCCGGCGTACCGGGCGGCGGCCTCCGGCGCAAGCAGCCCTTCCTTGGCGCACGCGATGGCCGAGCACCCCGTCTGCACCACCAGCACGTCGTTGCGGATCAGCTCCTTCACCATCTCCACGTGGCCCTCGTCCACAGGCTGCATGTTCGGGTTGCAGCACCCCACGACCCCGGCCACCCCCCGCAGCCGCCCTTCGATGATGCCGTTGTTCAGCGGACGATAGGAGGGCCGGAACGTCCCTCCCAGCATCCGGAACACATATTCGGCCGTGAACCCCGCAACCAGATCCATCGCGTGCTTCGGGATGTTCACCCTTTCCTTATTCCGCTCCGGGAACTTGTCGATCGCGGCTCGCACGATCTGGCGGGCCACGTCGAGCGCGTTCTCCTCGTCGAACTCAATGTGCCGCGCGCCCGGGATGCGCCCCTTCGGCGACGTGGTGATCAGCTCGGTGTGGAAGCACTTGACCGCCTCCGACAGGCCCGGCATCAGGCACTGCACGTCGACAACCATCGCCTCCACCGCGCCCGTCGCGATCGCCAGCTCCTGCTGGAGGAAGGACCCCGCGGAGGGGACGCCCTGCCGCATCAGGATCTCGTTCGCGGTGCAGCAGATACCGCCGAGCTGGATGCCCTTCGCGCCCTTCTCCTCCGCATACTTGAGCAGCTCGGGCTCCCGGGACGCTTCCACGATCATCTCCGACAGGATGGGCTCGTGTCCATGAACGATGATGTTGACTTTGTCCTCGCTCAAGACGCCCAGGTTCACCTTCGCCCTGATCGGCAGGGGAGAGCCGAGCATCACATCCTGCAAGTCGGTGCCGATCATCGATCCGCCCCACCCGTCGCCGAGGGCCGTCCGCACCCCGTGGCGCAGGATGCTCAGGTAATCCGTGTCGGTCCCTATGTGGGTGCGGTGCATCGACTCCACGATCTCCCGGTCGATGCCCCGCGGGGCCACCCCGAGCCGACGCCAGATCTGCTGGCGCCGCTCCGGCGCCCGCCTCAGAAATGTCAGCTCCCCGTCCTGCTGGCCGAACTCGGCCAGGGCGCGCTCCGCCAGCGCGCCTGCGATCTGCTGGGAAGCCTTGCCCTGCACCTCAAGGCCATACTCCAGAGCCAGGCGGCGCAGCTTCAGCTCGTCCTTGATGGTGTAGTCCTTGGCCCTGCCCTGGGCCATCAGGAGCATCGTATGCGCGACATCGCGCCCATGGTCCGAGTGGGCCGCTGCTCCGCCCGCGATCATGCGCAGCAGGTTTCTCGCGACAATGGTGTCCGCGTTCGCGCCACACACCCCGACCTTCGTCCCTTTGGAGGTGGTGGTCGCCCGGCAGGGCCCCATGCTGCACAGCCGGCAGCAAATGCCCTCACGACCGAAACGACACTGCGGCTGCTGCGCCTCGTAGCGGTCCAGCGCGGTCTGCATCGACTGCGCTTCCGCCGCGCGCAGAGCCTCCTGGCTCGCGCGGTCCCGCATTCGCTTCCCGTTGTCACTCATCACCAAGACACTCCCAGCCAGCTTGCTCGTCCCCGCCCCGTGCGCAGGGCCGGACTTCGTGGGACGCGGCCACGGCGCGACGTCAGCGCGCCCAATTCCCCGGGCGCGCCCACGCCGACCACAAGCCCCCGTCCCATCCTCAATCTCACCCCGACCGCGCCGTCCCCGCCGGACGCCCGCCGGTCAGGGGCACGCCTCGAACACGACACGGTGCTTCAGCAGGTCGATATCCTTGATGCGTCCGCGGACGTGCGCCTGCTCCCCAAAGAGGTTCACAAGCCGATAGCCATCCCCCTCCGGGCGGATCGAAGTCACGTCTTCGAGCACCAGTTGCTCGCCCTCGTTCGTTTCGAGAAACACCTTTGACTCACACATCAGCCGCCCCGCGCTTCGCCTCCCCGCCGCCTTGGTCCGCCTCAAGGCGAGACAGAGAACAGACGCGCCACAGCCGGCAGACCGTTCTACCGAGCGACCCTGTGCAGATCTGCACAGACCGATCCGGCCGCCTGGGCCGGCCAGCGGCACTTCTCCGCCGATTTCTCTGCACTTCGTCTCCCCTGCTGCCATCTCCTTCCCACCGCTTCGCACCTCAAGTCACAATCTCCCGGCTCAGCAGATGCGCGGCATCTGCTCCCCGACGTGGCGGTCCAGGATTCGGTGTGTTCCCAGGGGCGTCCGCAGCAGGACTCGGCCTGCCGGCCCCGCCATGACCCGCCCGATCACGGCCGCCTCCCGACCCAGCGGGTGGCCCCGCAGGGCCACGAACACGGGTTCCAGCGCCTCCGGCGCGACGAGGAGGACCATCTTCCCCTCGTTGGCCGCGTAAAGCGGGTCGAGACCCAGCAGCTCACAGGCGGCGGCCACTGCCTCCCGCACGGGAATGGCCCGCTCCTCCAGCTCGATCTGAACCGCAGACTGCCGGGCGATCTCGTTCAGGGCTGTCGCCAGGCCGCCGCGGGTCGGATCCCGCAGGACATGCACCGCTGGCGCCGCCCCGAGCACCTCCTGCACGAGCCCGGCGAGCGGAGCGCAGTCGCTCACAATCGGCGAGTCGAACTCCAGTCCCTCCCGCCGAGAGAGCACGGCAAGCCCGTGGTCGCCAACCGGCCCGCTGACCAGCACCGCGTCGCCCGGCCGCGCCCGCGCGCCCGAGACGTTCACGCCTTCCGGAACCTGGCCTACGCCCGATGTCGAGATGTACACGCGATCGGCGCGGCCGCGCGGCACGACCTTGGTATCCCCGCAGATCACGCACACGCCAGCCTCTCGCGCCGCGGCCGCCATCGAATCCACGATTCGCTCGAGGTCTACGATGGGCAGCCCTTCCTCCAGGATGAAGCTCGCGCTGAGCGCCACCGGCCGCGCCCCGGCCGCGGCGAGATCATTCACCGTTCCGCACACGGCCAGCCTCCCGATGTCACCGCCGGGGAAAAAGATCGGGTCCACCACGAACGCATCGGTCGTGAACACGAGCCTGCCGGAACCGTTGAGGCGCGCGGCATCGTCCCCTGGCGGCTCTCCGGTGCCGAGCCGCGATACGAAGACGCGCTCGATCAGCTCTGTCATGAGCTGCCCCCCGTCACCGTGTGCGAGCAGTACGCGTTCCTCGGTCACCGCGGCTCCTCAGCCCGGTATCGGAACCAGGCCTGACACGCTCCCTCGCTGGACACCATGCAGGCCCCGACCGGTCGCCGCGGCGTACAGGCCTTGCCGAACAGTGGGCAGTCCGGAGGGTCCGCCGCGCCCCGCAGCACGTCGCCGCACCTGCATCCGGCCGGCTCGGCCGGAGGCGGGGGCTCCACGTCGAAGCGACGCGCCGCATCGAACTCCGCGAACTCCTCCGCCAACTCGTATCCGCTTTGCGGTATCTCGCCAAGGCCACGCCAGCGCGCGTCCGCCACGCGGAACACTTCCGCCAGCGTCGCCTGCGCCCGTCGGTTTCCCTCAGGCCGCACGGCGCGTCGATACTCGATCTCCACCGTCGCGTGCCCCTCGGCAAGCTGCCGCAGCAGCATGCTCACCGCGCCGAGGATGTCGGCCGGTTCGAACCCCGCCACCACGCACGGCTTGCCGCGCTCCGCGACCGGCCGATACGCGTCGCTCCCGATGACCGCGCTCACGTGTCCGGGACAGATGAAACCGTCGACCCGCACATCCGAATCCAGCAGTGCGGTCATCGCAGGAGGAATGAGTTTGTGAGCACACAGGACCGAGAAGTTACGCACACCGCGCCGGCGCGCTTCCTTGATCGCGAGCGCCACCGCCGGCGCGGTGGTCTCGAAGCCGATGCCGAAGAACACGACCTGCTTCTCGCTGGCGCGCGCGGCCGCCTCGACGGCGTCCATCGGGGAATAGACCACGAGAACGTCCGCCCCCTCGGCCCGCGCCTGCTCAAGGCTGCGTTCCGTCCCCGGCACGCGGACCATGTCGCCGAAGGTTGCCAGAACGACGCCCTCGAGCCGGCCGAGCGCGAGGAACCAGTCGATCTGTTCCTGGGGGGTAACGCATACCGGGCAGCCAGGGCCGGAGATGAGCCGCACGCCCTCCGGAAGCGCCTGCCGGAGCCCGTAGCGAGCAATCGCGACGGTGTGCGTGCCGCACACCTCCATGAGCGTTGCGGGGGGAGCGACCGTCGCGCGCAGACCCTGGGCCAGTCGCCGAAGCAGCTCAGGCCGCCGGAGTTCCCCCAGCCTCTCCACCAAACATCTCCTCGAACAGCCTCAGCGTCTCCCGCGCCTCCTCCGGGTCGAGCCGCTCTATCGCGATCCCCGCATGCACGATCACATAGTCGCCCACTCTGACGCCGTCGACCAGATCGATGCGCGCCTCCCGCCGCACACCTGCCTCCTCGACGCGCGCGACCGGTCCCTGGATCTCGATGACTTTCATCGGCACTGCCAGGCACATCGTCCCGGATCACCTCGTCTCAGTGTACCACATTGCGGCCGCCGTGGCACCCTAGCTGCCCGCCACTCTGCTGGCCCCCACCACGGCCTGGCCCAGGCTCAGGCCGCCGTCGTTGGGGGGGACTTCCCGGTGGAGGTGCGGCCGCAGACCGGCCTCCGTCAACCCCTCAAGCAGCCTGCCCACAAGCCGCGCGTTCTGCATCACGCCGCCGCACAGGACGACGTCCGCCGGCCCGCCCCCGTCTCGCACGCGTCGACAGGCCTGCACGGTGAACTGCACCACGGTCTCGTGGAAGCGCGCTGCCAGGTCCGCGGCCTCCAGGCCCCGCTCCGTCTCTTCCACAACGGCTCGCACGACCGGCCGCGTGTCGATCACGCCGTTGTCCAGCAGGAAGGGCAGCGGCTCTGCATCCGCCGCTCCGCCGTCGGCCATGGCCTCGAGCTCCATTGCGGGCTGACCCTCATATGTCGCCTCGGGCGTTGCCCCCAGCATCGCGGCCACCGCGTCGAACAGCCGCCCCATGCTGGAGCACAGAGGGCTGTTGATGCCCCGCTCTGCCTGCCGGGCCACCACCCGCGCCTCCGTCTCCGAGACGTGAGGCATTAGCCGGCGAGCTACGTTCACCGCCTCGTCCCCGAGGGCATCCACGAGGTGGGCGATCGCCATGCGCGCCGGCCGGCGGATCGCGCCTTCGCCGCCGGGCAGTGGCACCGGCCGGAGATGGTACGCGCGCTCGAACCCCGTCCGATCAGCGAGCAGGATCTCGCCTCCCCACACGGTTCCGTCCGCGCCGTACCCGGTCCCGTCGTAGGCGACGCCGATCACCGGCCCCTCGAGTCCGAGCTCAGCCATGACGCTGGCGACGTGTGCGTGGTGATGCTGCACCGCAACCAGCTTCACCCCGCCGCGCGACTTCGCCCACTGCGTCGCGAGATAGCCGGGGTGCAGGTCGTGCACGACCACCTCCGGCCTAACCTCGAACAGCTCCTGAAAGTGAGCAACCGCGCGATCGAAGTAGTCGAGGGTCTCCGCGCTGTCCAGGTCGCCGATGTGCTGGCTCAGAATCACCTCGCCGTCGCGCAGCAGGCAGAAGGTGCTCTTCTGTTGCGCTCCGACCGCCAGCACCGACGGCCCTTCGACATCGACCGGGACCGACCGCGGAACATACCCTCGCGCCCGCCGCACCGGGATCACAAGCTCGCCGTCCACCCGCACCACGGAGTCGTCGCAGGCGACCGCGATCTCGCGGTTGTGGGAGAGGATCCGGTCGGCGATCGCCCCGAGCTTGCGCCGGGCCTCCTCGTCGCGGTGCTCTATCGGCTCCTCCGCCAGGTTCCCGCTCGTCATCACGAGCGCGGCGGCGACTGAGCGAACAGCAGCCGATGCAGGGGCGTGTATGGCAGCATCACGCCGACAGTCCGCTGGCGCGGCGCGATGCCCGCGGCGAGCCCGCCTCCGTCCCGCCGGGGCAGAATCGTGATCGGGCTCTCGGGCGAAGTCAGCAGGGCTTCGGCTGCCGCGCTCACCTGAGCCACGCGCCGGGCCTCTGCGACGTCCCTCACCATGACCGCAAACGGCTTCAACCCGCGCCCCTTGCGGCGCCGCAGCGTCTCGACCGCGGTCGGGTTCCTCGCGTCGCAGGCGAGGTGATACCCGCCGAGCCCCTTGATCGCGACGATCTGCCCCTGCCGCAACAGGCGGGCCGCCGCGTCCAGGACGGCCCTATCGTCCCGTGTCGCCGCTCCGTCGAGGCTGAGATGGGGGCCGCACGCGGGGCAGGCGACGGGTTCTGCGTGGAAGCGCCGGTCGCCCGGGTCGCGATACTCCCGGGCGCAGTCCGCGCACATCGCGAAGCCCGCCATGGTGGTCTGCGGCCGGTCGTACGGGATGCCCCGCACGATGGTGAAGCGCGGACCACAGTTGGTGCAGTTCGTGAACGGATACCCGAACCGGCGGTCCGATGGGTCGCCAATCTCTCGCGCGCAGTCGGCGCAGAGCGCGACATCCGGCGGGATGAGAGCGGTCGGTCTGCGGCCGGGCGCGCTCTCAATGATGCGAAAGCCGCGCAGGCCCGCTGGCTCGCGCCCTCTCACTGCCAGCAAGCTGATGCGCGCCAGCGGCGGCGCCTCGGCCACCAGCCGCCTCAGAAACTCCTCGACGCTCTCGGCGGGGCCCTCGATCTCGATGACGACGCCGGCCGCCGTGTTGCACACCGACCCGGCCAGCCCCAGAGAGGTCGCGAGTCGGTATACGAAGGGCCGGAAGCCGACCCCCTGCACCGTCCCCCCCGCCGTGATCTGTCGAGCTATTGTCGCGATGGAGTTCTCACCCGCGGGCGGCAGGAGCTGCTGCCGTCACTCCTAGAGCTGCCGCGACAGCTACCGGCGGGCCGGCTCCCGGCTCGCCCGCGCGTCCGCGGCCGGCATGCGCCATCTCGGCAGCGCCCTGGCCAGCGTGTAGACGCGCACGTCGGCCGCCCCCGCGCGCCGCAAAGCCCTGCCGCACTCCGTCATTGTTGCGCCGGTGGTGTATAGGTCGTCGATCAGCAGCACCCGCTGGCCCTGCACGACTTCGGTCAGCCGCGCCTCGAAGGCGCCGCGAACATTCCCCGCTCGGGACTCGGCCGGCAGCTCCACCTGCGGCAGAGTCGGCCTCGTGCGAGCAAGCAGGTGGACAATCGGTCTTCCCGCCGCCTCTGCCACGGCCTCCGCCAGGAGTTCCGACTGGTTGAACCCCCGCTCCCGAAGCCGCCCCTCGTGAAGAGGCACCGGACACACGGCGTCGATCGTCCCCACATCGAGCGCGGACGCCTGCCCGCCGGCCAGCCCCTCCGCCATAATGCTACCCAGCGGCCGTCCGAGCACCATCTGTCCGTGGTACTTAAACCGCCGAATCGCCTCCGCCAGCGGCCCGTCGTAGTACGCCGCGCTGCGCGCCACTGAGAACGGCCGCTGCCTTCGCCGGCAGTCGGCGCAGTCGGGCGCCGGCTGCGCCCGCGGGTCAAAGGGCTCCCCGCAGGTCCTACACACCGGAGCCTCGATGCGCTCTATCGCGGCCCAGCACTCGTCGCAGATCGGCTCGCGGCCGAGCCGGCCGCAGGCCTCGCATCGGGGCGGGTACAGGAGATCGAGAACGCCGCGCCAGAACGGATGCATGGGCTTTCCTGCCGGGATTCCGCATGCGCACCGGGGTCCCCTCCCGCCCGGCACTGGCGCGCAGGGTGTGCTACAATGTGCGCGGCATGCACGCAAGACGACCCACAAACGGTTCTGGGCGGAGGCGGGCCCTGAAGCGCGTGGAGTGGGAGTTCCTCCACGAGCCCATCGAAGTCGAGTTCGCAAAGAAGCCTGGCCCGCCAACGGCGTTCGTCTGGCGGGGCGAGCGGCACGAGGTGGCGGAAGTGCTGCGCGGGTGGGCGGATCACGGCTTCGGCCCGATGAAGTACCCGGGCAAGTGGTGGCAGCGTCGCCACCGCAACTGCTATCGCGTCCGCACCACGCAAGGCATTGTCGTCGAGTTCTATCTCGACCGCGGCCGCAGCGCCTGGGTGCTTACCCGGCGCTGGCGGTCGGACCCCGAGCCCCGGCCGCACGATTGAGGCGCTGGGCGGGGGCATGAGCCAGAAGGTGCGGCCCATCGCCGCCGTATGGCGAGCAGGTTGGGTCTTCCCGGTCGGCAGTCTCCTCCGGGGTAAGCCTCCGAGGCTCGGCAAGACACGGCGCTGGCGAGCCGGGCGTGATCCATGGGGACCGCCGGCGCGCACCGGCACCAGCCGGCGGTGGAGGGCTCCACTAGCCGCGTTCGTTGCCGTCGCCTGACGCAGTGTGACGCAAAGTCCGCCTCGGGCGTCTGGGGGGTCCGCGCCGGGATCCCCCGCGCCCCGGGCGCGGGCGCTTGTCCGGGACTGGCCCGCCGGGAAGGAACGGCTGACCGCGCCGTCCAACTAGGCGGGCGGTGTCCAACATGCCCGAGATCGTCTACGTAAATGGCCGCATCGTCGCCCCTCACGAAGCCGTCGTCTCCGTAAACGACCGGGGGCTGCTATTCGGCGACGCGGTCTATGAGGTCATTCGGAGCTATCACGGCCGCCTGTGGGCGGTCGAGCGCCACATGCGGCGCCTGCGCCGCAGCCTCGACGCCATAGACCTCACCGCGGTCAACATCGGCGAAATCGAAGCGGCAATCCGGGAGTGCCACCGGGCGAGCGGCTTTCCCGACGCCGCGGTCTACCTCCAGATTACCCGGGGCGCGGCCCCGCGCAGCCACGCCTATCCGGCCGACCTGCGGCCCACGATCATCATAACCGTGCGTGACATCGCTCCCCTGCTTGCCGACGTGGATCCAAGGGGCGTCGCGGCGGTCACGGCGCGTGACCTGCGGTGGGGTCGCTGTGACATCAAGTCGACCAACCTGCTCGCAAACGTCCTTGCGAAAACCGAGGCACACCGCCGGGGCGCCCATGAGGCGATCCTCGTGGATGCCGAAGGCTTCGTGACAGAGGGAACTTCCACCAGCGTCTTCTGGGTGGACGGAGAAACTCTCTTCACGACGCCGGCCGGGCCGGCGATCCTGCCGGGGATCACCCGCGAGTTCGTCATCGAGATCGCGGCGGACGAGGGCATTCCATTCGCCGAACAGCGAGTCCCAGTGCACCGCTTCCGGCGGTCAGACGAGGTGTTCCTGGCCGGCACCGGCCATGACGTCTGCCCGGTCACGTCGCTGGACGGAGAGCCCGTCGGCTCCGGACGACCGGGGCCGATCACCGAACTGCTCCGCCAGCGATTCGCAGCACGAGTGGCCGCCGGCGACGACGCGCCCCGCTGAGGCGGCTCCTCGCCCGGCCGCTTTCCCACGGGCTTCCCAGCCGGGCGGCAGGATCCCGCTTGCTCGGCGAGGAAGCGGGGAAAGTGCTGCTCTTGCCGACGAGGGGGCGAGGGATGCGTGTCGGCGATCTGATATTCGTGTCTCGCGCACCTGCCGTTGTGTCGCTGAGTGACGTGGAGCAAGTGCGCGATGCGCTGGCGTTGCCCGGAGGGCGCGGCATCGCCTATGACCGCGCGGTAGACCTGTTGCGCGGCTATCACCTCGGCGACAAAGAGACGCGGGCTGCGTTCGAGGCCATGATCGCCTCCCTGGGCCGAACCGAGCAGCGGGGCGATGCGTTCCTGCTCCAGGGCGTGTGCGGCGCGGGGAAGTCCCATCTGCTCGCGGTCCTCGCCCTCCTGTGCGGACACCCCAACGTCGCCTGGCCTCCATTCCTTGAGACACACCCCCACTACGAGCGCACCTCTCGTGCGTTCGCGCGGCCGCGGTTGGTCGTGAGCGTTCCGCTCGACGAGTACCACGGCCCCAGCCACTCCCTGGAGCACGTCGTCCTGTCCCGCCTCGAGTCCGAGCTTGCGAGGCGCCACGGCGTGCGCGTCGCACTCACCGAGCAGTCCCACCTGCTGGAGCTCGTGCAGCGCTACGTGGTCCCCCAGGCCGGCGCGGGTCTCGATGAAATGTGCCGTGTGGCCGGGGCCGCCCCGTGGCGCGTCGTTCACGACACTGACCCACAGCGGGCCGCGGAGATCGCCGTTGAGTTCATCGCACACACCGGGTTCCCGCTCGACTGGCGCCGGTCGCGGGCCGAGGCCTGGGGCGCGCTCCGGGCTGCTCTCGACGCGCACGGCATTGACGGCCCGCTGATCTTGCTCGACGAGCTCGGGACCTTCCTCGCCAGCAAGACGCGCCAGAGCCTGAACGCGGACGCGGCCTTCCTCCAGTACCTGGCCCAGCGAACGGCAGGGCAGCGCTGCTGGCTCGTCGCGGTCACCCAGAGAGGCCTGGAGGAGGTGGGCGACATTGACCGGCGCACGCTTCGCCAGATGCGCGGCCGCTTCCGTCCGGGCTTCACGCTCGACCTGGCGGACCTCGCCTGGATCGTCGGACACCGGCTGGTCCGCCCGCGCGACGACGCCGCCTTCGCCGAGCAGATCGCCCGAGTGTACGACGAGCTGTCCGCAGCCGGCGAGCTTCCGTTCACCCGGGCTGAGCTGGCGCAGTCATATCCGGTCAACCCGCTGTGTTTGCGCGCAATCCAGGCCGCGGCCGAAAGCTGCCTTTCGCGGACCCGCAGCGTGCTTACTCTCCTGCAAGAGGCGGTGCACGAGCGAGGCTGGCTCGACCTGCCTGCCGGCCGGCTTGTCACGGCCGACGTCGCCTTCGAGTTTTTCCAGGACGAGATCGCTTTGAGCGTGGCCGGCCGCCAACACCTTCACGCCCGAAGGGTCGTGATGGCAAACGCCGGCCGCATCGCGCCCGGCCGGGAGCGAGAGGTCGAGGTCGTCATGGACGCTCTGGTGCTAGTGGGCGTGGGCGGGCTTCGATGGGCCGCCAGCGACGTTCGCGGCAGCTTGGCGGGCGGCGAACACGACGCGCTCTGGCGGCGGCCGGGGGGAGTCGAGGACGTGCTCGTCTCCCTCCGGCGCCGCGGCGCCTACGTCGAGCGGGAGGTGGAGGCCGACGGCAGCGATGGGTACTTCCTGGACGTCTCCTCGGACGCTTCCGAGCGCATCAGGCACCGGCTGAACGAGGTGATCGCCGGCCTTTGCCCGGACGACTCGCGCGTTGCCGCAGCCGCTCTGGAAGCTTGCGGCGACCCGTCCTTCCCGCTGGCCGGCCTCGCCGAACCCCGCAGCGTCGCCGTCGAGTGGCTGAACGCCCGGCGGCATGTGAGCGCGGTCTGCCGCGACCTGTCCCAGCTATCGGACACCGACCTTGGGAACCTGTGCTCTTCGCTGGAGTCTCCCTCGACGCGAGAGGATGGTTGGCTTTTCATCGCCCTCCCGACGGCTTCCGCAGAGAAGCAGGGCCAGGCCTGGCGCGACGCTGCGGCGAGCGTTCAGGGACGATTCGCGGCGGCGATGCTCGCCTGGATTCCCCGCGAGTTGACCAGCTCGGAGCGCGCCCAGCTCGTGGAGCATGCCGCACTTGCCCAACTGGTGAACGACCCAACGTTCGTGGGACGTCGCGACCAGGACCTCCGGTCCCGCTTGCGACAGCGATGGGGCGAGTCGCAGTCACAGGTCTGTCGACTGCTGATGGACGCCTACCACCAGGGTGCGATCATCGGGCCGATGGGAGAGCAAGTCATGGGCGCGGAACGGCTCGCGGCCGCCCGCGCAAAGTGGGAGGAATGCCTGGCCGAGGCCTATCGCTCGGCTTTCGCTCGCATCTTCCCTCGCTTCTGCGAGATCGCCCCGGAGCGGCGGCTTGTCGGGCGTGCTCACACCAGCCAGATCATCGACCAGTTCATCCGCCCCGGAGAGGCGCGCCTGCCTCCCGCGTCCGCTCTCGAGGCCCATCTTGCAGCATACGCAAGGCCCCTGGGGCTGGTGGAGGGTGAGGGGCGTCACCCGGTGCTCGCCCTCCACAACTCGGACCTGGTCGCGGCGGCGATCCGCGCGACGCCCGAGCGCTCGGACGCCGCGGACCTCGATCCCGCCGACGTGGTCGCCTACGGCGACTTCGCCGGTCGACTGGCCAAGAGCGAATGGGGCCTCGTCCGCGAGCAGAGCGAGCTGCTGGCCGCCGCGCTGATCCGCACCGGGAAACTGGTCGCGCTCGACGCGTTCCTCCAGCCGGTGCGGCTGGATGTCGTGGCGGCCCCGCTCGGCGACAACCTGCCGTATGTTGCGCGGGGCATCGCCCTCGGGGGCGACATCGCGGCCGGCGCGCAGGCGCTGTGGACTGCGGCGACGGGGGAGACGCTTTCCGGCTGGGATCTCCAGAGGCAGGAGAAAGTGTGGGCCGACCTTGTCTGCTGGGCCGGCCGCGCCCTGGAGTCCGCGGGCGCGAGTCGCGAGCTGATCCTCCGGGCTGCGGATGCCCTGGGCCATCCGCATGCCGCCTGGTCGTGGGCAGAGCGGGCGCGTGCCCGTGCCGAATCGATTGCCCGCGGCACGGACCGGTGGCTGGCATCAGGGCGGGGGCTGGAGACACTCATCGCAGCCGCCCGCCGGGCGCCCGGCGGCCTCTCCGCGGCCTGCGAGGCGATCGACACCTGGCGGCGCTGCCAGGCGTTCTTCGATGGCGACCTCGTTGGAGTTGCCGCCCTGCGGCGCCTGATCGCGGACCAGCGAACCCGATGCCCCGATGGCTCCCAGCTTGCGCGCGCCCGGGCGACTGCCCTCGACGCCCTGGGCTCTTCCGAGGGGCTCGTGGCCGATCCTCCCGCCGCCCGCGCCCTCGCCGAGCGGTGGCTGGACGCCTATCGCAAGCACTACGTCGCCTGGCATGACACCACGTGGGCCGCTGGGAGGTTCGAGCCGTTCACCGCCCTCCGCGGGTCGTCCGAGATGGAGGTGTGCCGCCGGCTGGCCCGGGTGGGGCTGCCGTCCGATGAGACGGCCGCCATCGACTCCCAGCTGAGCGCCGTGCTCGAGCTGCGTTGCCTCGCCGGCGACCCCCTCCCCGAGGGTCACCCCGTCTGCCCGGCGTGTGGCCTGGAGCTGACGCAGCGCGTCGAGCTGCCCGATTGGGCCGCGCTCGCGGCGCGAGTCGGACGGGCTCGCAGCGCGTTGTTCGCGGAGCTTCTTACCCACTCCGCGCTCCTCGTGCGACGGCTGCGCGGGTGCCGCGACGCGCGAGTCGCCGAGAGCGTGGGCGCGCTCCTGGACCGCGGCGCGACCTTGCCGGCGGAGCAGATGCAGATGCTGCTGACCGATGATGTCGTGGCCTGGCTTCGCCTCCAGCTTGGCAACCCTCGGGCCGAGCGCCGCGATCTGCGGGCCCTGGCGGCCGGTCTGCGGGGCCGGGAACTTACCAAACGGGAGGCCCTGAGGATCGTCGAGGAGTGGCTCGCCGCCGGAGACGATGAGGTGATCGAGATCGTCTGAGCGGCCCGTGTTCGGCGGCAGAGCCGACCTTCCGCAGGGCTGTTCCGGAGCAGGTCGCGCGCGGCGCGCGTCGAACACGGATCGGGATGAACGAGCGAGCCGATACAGGCGAAGACGCGCGAGAACTCGCGGGAACCATCGAGCAGGTTCGCCACCACAACGAGGAGGATGGCTGGACGGTGGCGCGGCTGCGAGTGGGTGAGGGGTACGACGGCGCCGGAGATGTCGTGAGCGTCGTCGGCAACCTCGCTCAGGCCCGGGAGGGGATGGACGTCAAGCTGTGGGGCGACTGGGTGACCCACCCGCAGTACGGCGAGCAGTTCCGCTTCGTCCGCTACCAGATTGAGCGACCGGTGACTACCGAGGCGATCAAGCGCTTTCTGTCCGGCGGCGCCATCAAGGGGATCGGCAAGAAGCGCGCCGAGGCCATCGTCAAACGGTTCGGCGACGACACCCTGCGCGTTCTTGAGGAGGCGCCGGAGCGGCTCTCCGAGATCAAGGGGATCGGGAAGAAGAAGGCCCGCGAGATCGGCGAGGCCTGGCGGGCCCACCGGCAGGAAGATCAGCAGGGCGTTCTCCTCGCGCTGCAAGGAATGGGTGTCACGGCCGCGCAGGCGATCCGGCTCTACCGCCACTACGGCGCGCAGGCGCCGGCCGTCGTCGAGCGCAATCCATATCAGCTCGCGGTCGAGGTGGCCGGCATTGGCTTCAAGACCGCCGACCGCATCGCGCGGGCGCTGGGCGTTCCCGTCAACTCGCCACTCCGCATGCAGGCCGGCCTGGCGTACGCGCTGGAGCAGGCCGCGCAGCAGGGCCACTGCTTCCTGCCGCAGGGCGAGCTGCTGGAAGAGGCGGCGCGCGCACTGGAGGTCGGCGACGAGGAGGTCCTGCGCGACGCCTTCGATCGTCTCGTGGCGGACCGGTGGGCCGTCGTCGAGGATGGCGTCGAGTTGCGCTTCAGCCCCACCGAGCCGAGCCACGGCACCGTCACCGCGGTCTACCTGCCGAAGCTCTGGCAGGCCGAGCGGGAGGTCGCTCGTCACCTGCGGCGGCTCCAGCGCGCTGCACCCCAGATGAGGGCGACACAGGAGGCGCTCCGGGAGTGGCTCGACGGCAGCCGCACTGTAGGCGAAATGTCGCTGTCGGAGCAGCAGGCCGAGGCTGTCCGCCTCGCGCTCACCGAGAAGGTCCTCGTGCTGACCGGCGGGCCGGGCGTCGGCAAGACCACCGTGACGCGCGCGATCGTCGAGGTGTTCGAGGGCGCGGGATGTGAGGTGCTGCTCGCCAGCCCAACGGGGCGCGCGGCGAAGCGGCTGGCTGAGGTCACCGGCAGGCCCGCGAAAACGATCCACCGATTGCTGGAGATCGACCCGGCCTCCTGGGAATTCAGGCGTACCGAGGAGCGCCCCCTGGAGGGGGACGTCGTGATCGTCGACGAAGCCTCGATGATCGACCTCGAGCTCATGTGGGCCCTGACCCGGGCGATACCCGATTCGGCGCGCCTGGTGCTGGTCGGCGATGTGGACCAGCTTCCGTCCGTTGGCCCGGGGCTGGTGCTGCGCGATCTCATCCAGTCGGACGTCGTTCCCGTGGCGCGGCTCACCGAGATCTTCCGGCAGGACCGGGAGAGCCAGATCGTGATGAACGCCTACCGCGTCAACAGCGGCCGGCCCCCCGAGTTCCACATCCCGCCCCGGCCCGGCGACGACTGCATCTACCTGCCCGAGCCAGACCAGGAGGCGCTGACCGCGCGCGTCGTTCGCCTCGTCGGCGAGGAGCTTGTCGCCGAGGGCTTCGAGGCCTCGGACATCCAGGTGCTCACCCCGATGAACAAGCGGGCCCTGGGCACCATTCGGCTCAACGCCGTGCTCCAGGAGGCGCTCAATCCCTCGCGGCCCGGGAAGCATGAGGTCCGCCGGGGGGACAAGTGCCTGCGCGAGGGCGACCGGGTCGTTCAGATGGTGAACGACTACTCCAAGGATGTGTTCAACGGAGACGTCGGCACAATCGTGGGCATCGATCCCGCGGCGGCAAAGGTGTCCGTGCAGTTCCCCGACGTCCTGGCCTGGTACGAGTACTCCGAGCTTGACGATCTCGAGCTCGCCTACGCGATGACGGTCCACAAGGCTCAGGGAAGTGAGTACCCCGCGGTGGTGCTTGTCTGTCACACCAGCCAGTACATCATGCTTCAGCGCAACCTGCTCTACACTGGCCTCACGCGCGCCCAGTGCAAGTGCGTCTTCGTGGGCAACCGCCAGGCCATCTGGACCGCGGTCCGGAACAACCGGCCCGCCCGCCGCTACACGCGGCTCAGGCAACTACTGGCGGCCTAGATGGGCGAGTGCACCGCCTCCGCCGGCCGGGCCGCGGCGCGCCCGGCCTGTGGTGAGCGCTCCCGAGGAATGAGGCAGTCGCGCCATGGCGCACGAGCGCAATGACCTGAACGACCTGACCGGCACCGACTGGATCAAGTTCACCCGGACCTGGTTTGTGTGCGATTCGCCGCGCTACTGGCGGAACCGGCCCACCGAGCTTCACCCCGCCCGCTTCCCCGAAGAGATGGTAACCGATTTCCTCTCCTTCTTCACCAAGCGGGGCGGCGCCGTGCTCGACCCCTTCGTGGGCTCCGGCGCGACGCTGGTCGCCTGCGCGGAGGGGGGGCGTATCGGCGTGGGTGTTGAGCTGAGCGAACGCTACGCCGGCATCGCCCGGCAGCGGACACGGAACCTGCTGACTCCCCAGTTCTCGCTGCGGGGCGATGCCCGCGAGATCGCGCGGCCTGCGTTCTGGCGGCCGCATCGCGCGCACCTGGGGGCCGCCGGCATCGCTTTCGCGCGCGGCCTCCCGCAGTTCGACTTCGCGATCACGTCACCGCCCTACTGGCGGATGTTGGGGACCAGCCGCGGCGGCGTGTTCTCGCGGCACAAGCAGCGCGCGGCCGCCGGCCTCGACACCACCTACTCTGCTGATCCGGACGACCTCGCCAACATCCAGGACTACGCGGCCTTCGTGGAGGCGCTCGGGCGCGTCTTCGACGGAGTGCGCAGGCTCGTCAGGGATGGCCGGTATTTGGTCGTGGTCGCGCAGAATCTGCGCGACCCAGAGGGCGAGATCAGGCCGCTTGCCTGGGACCTCGCGCGGCGCATTGATAGGCCTGCGCGGAGCGGGGCCCGGTGGCAGCTGCAAGGAGAGCGCATCTGGTGCCAGAACACGAAGCCGCTCGGCATCTGGGGCTACCCGAAGGTGTTCGTCCCCAATTACCATCACCACTACTGCCTGATCTTCAGGAAGGTCGCCCCGAGCGCGGGCGGCGCGGGCCGCAGCACGCGGCCGGCGCGGCGGTGAAGCTCTGCGCCCTGGTCGCCATCGCGGCCGCGGGAATGCTGGGCACGTCCAGCGTGGGCCGGGCGGAATGGAGGTCGACAAGCATGGCTGTCAAGCCGGCGGACTTGGAGGCGAGGATTGTGGCCGTGGGCCGGCCGCGGCTGTTCCTTCAGAAGGAGACCCTGGCCGAGCTGCGCGCGGCCATCGGCGGGACGCATCGGGAGAAGTGGGAGCGGCTCAAGGCCGCCGTCGATCAATCGCTCGCTGATGAGCCGCCGGAATACCGGCCCCCTCAGATCGGCAACGACCCCACCCGGCCAGACACCGCGAACGACGAGATGCTGTGGCAGCGCGTCTTTGGCTACCGGCTGCCCGGCATGGCGCTGGTGGCGCTTCTCGACCCGGACCCGAAGTACCTGGACGCGGTGCGCGCCTGGGCGCTCAAGCCCGGCGAGTATCCGCTGTGGGGAGCCGGCCTCTACGAGGGAACCGACCTGGCCGCCGCGCACGAGCTGTTCGGCATCGCCATCGCCTACGATTGGCTCTACGACCGGTGGTCGCCGGAGGACCGCGCGCGGCTGCGCGAGATTCTCGCCGAGCACGGCCGGGTCATGTACGAGGCGGCCGTCGGCATCAACGATCGCGGGTGGTGGAAACAGGAATGGCGCCAGAACCACTCCTGGTGCAACTACCAGGGGCTCGGCGTCGCCGCGATCGCGCTGGCCGGCGAGGTTCCCGGAGTCGGCGAGTGGCTGGCCCGGTCGGTGACGGCCTACGAGCATATCATCGGGGAGCTTCCCGACGAGGGCGCATACGAGGAGGGCGTGCCCTACTGGGGATACGGGATGGAATCGCTCACGCGCTTCATCACCGCGGCTCGCCCATATATCGACCAGGACTTCTACGCCGCCGACTACCTGCGGAACACGCATCTCTTCCGGCTCTACATGGCCGGGCCGTCCATGGCCCAGTGCGCCAACTTCGGCGACGGCCCCGCGCGCGATTGGCACGCCATCCGGCCGCTCATGTACCGGTTCGCCTCCGAGTATCGTGACGGCACGGCGCAGTGGCTGGCCGAGGCGCTGCCGGAGCGCCGCGACATCGATGCCGCGTGCTGGAGCCTGCTGTGGTACGACGCATCCGTCGCGCCCGAGCCCCCGGAGTCGCTGCCCCTGTGGCACGCGTTCAGGACCACCGGCTTCGCGGGCGCCAGGACGAGCTGGGGCGGCGATGGGCTCACCCTCCACCTGCGCAGCGGCCGCAGCCTCGCATCGCACCAACACCTCGACATCAACAACTTCCTGCTCAACGCGGGTGGCGAATGGCTGCTCCGCGACTACGGCTACGGCAGAGTGGGGCCAGGCTACTTCAACCGGGAGGTGAGCTACTTCAGCAACAGCACCTGGGGCCATAACTGCCTCGTGATAGGAGAGCGCGACCAGAAGAAGGGCGCGGATAGCTGCGGCACCATCACGCACGCGACCGAGAAGAACGGCGTCGTGTGGTTCTGCTCCGACGCGACTGCCGCCTACGACGGGGCCGAGTCGGTCGTGCGCGAGATCGCCCTCGTCCTGCCGCACGCCGGGACCGGGAAGTGGGGCTACGTGATCGTCCGGGATCGCGCCCGCACGGCCGCGCCGGAGAGCTTCGACTTCATGCTCCAGCCGGGCGGTGAGCTGGAGGTGGACGGCGACGGCTTCGCCATCCGGGCGGAGCGAGCGCGCCTGATCGGTCGCGTCCTTTCTCCCCGGGGCTGCTCGCTCAGCATCGCCCCCGGCATCGGCGACAACATCAACGTCGATGACCCGCTCTCCCTTCGCATCAGCGCGCCGGCGCGCTCCCGCGACGTGGAGTTCATCGTCGCGCTTGTTCCCCTCGCGCCAGGTGAGAGCGCGCCGGAGGTGGCCCTCGGGGGCGGCGCGATCCCCGCGGTTCGGGTTGGAGGCGAGGTCATCGAGTTCTCCCCGTCGGGCGCCGAGCCGCCGCGCCTGCGCGCTCGTTAGGGCGGCAGATCCAGGTGGCCGCCGCAGTGTCCCGCTCGGCCGCGACGACAGGTCCGGGGTCGGTGTGCTCGCGCGGATGGCTCTGTGGTTCGAATTGGACCCCGGGAACCTGGCCTCTCGCGGCAGCGGTGCACGCTGAAGGTTCCGTCTTGGCGATTTGGCGCGTCGGCAAGACAAGGGTGAGCGGTCTCCACATGCGCCCGCGCGCCGGCGAAGGGAGGCGGCGATGCGCCAGGTAAGACTGCGCCGGGTGGGCCGGTGAGGCGCGGTTCCGGCGCCTGGCTGGCTGCTCGCTGTGACGACCTGCCCCTTGGCGCGCGCCACGCGGCCGGGCCGCAGCGAACCCCACAACGAGATCGGCAGGCAGCGCCTGCGCCTGCCAAGGAGGCTTCGATGGTCTGCCTGAAAATGCCGGCGCTCCGTGCGCCGAGGGGCCTGGCCGCGCTGATGTCGCTGAGCGCCCTCCTGCTCGGCCTGTCGATCGCGAGCACTGACGCGCAGACGGCCTCCGGCCTGTCGGGCCTCCCCGTTCAGCTCGGCGACCCGATGTGGAAGCCCGGGACCGACCAACTGAAGAGCTGGATCGGCGCCGGCATCATGGCCGCCTCGGCGAACATGTATCTGCCGGACGTCGCCGCTGTCGCGCGCTGGTCCTGGAGCGGTGACAGGGCCGACCCGCTTCCCGGCGGCCGCCAGTTGCGCTACGTTGTGATGGTGACTCCCCAGCTGACGGCCGTGGCGACGGGTTACGACGCGGCATGGAACGAAGACATCTACACGGCCATCCAGCAGGACCGCGACCTCGTCGAGGGAGCGCTGGCCGACGATGTCATGCCCTCCTTCGACGGCCGCAACCTCTACTTCGCGGCCGCCATTCGCGGCCCACAGCTCGACGGCGGCCAGGCCGCCGTCTACTACGACGGAGCGTGGCGCTACGCCGAGTTCAGCCTTTGGGGCGGCCTCGAGGCGTTCATCGCAGACGCGAATCAGCCAGGCTTCGGCGATTTCCGCTGGGCGGCCGAGTACGTGCTGAGCCAAGATGAGGACTCGCCCGCGCTGAAGCCCGCGGAGGAGATTCTCGTCTACATGGTCCGCTGGCCCAGCCACCCGACGGCAGCCCCGTCGGCCGAGTTCGTCAGCTCCCTTCCGACGCCGACGGGGTTCGACGGCGAGCGCTGCCGCCTCGCGCTCGGCGCCCCCGGGCGCTTCGCGTACGTTGACTTCCCGATGACGCCCCTGCAATAGCCGCGCCGCGCCAAGGCGAGTGTCGCTGGCCGGGGGGGACGACGTGGCCCGCCCGGCCAGCGCGCGAGGGGCTCCTGGGACCGCGCGTTCCGGAAGGCGGGGCCGCACGTGGGGTCGAAGTAAACACAAAGGGCGCGTGGGGGGCGCGTCATCGTTGCATGGCTCACATCGACCCCGACGACTCCGCCACAGCTGCCGGGCACGACGAAGCTCATTGGCGAAGGACTCTCTTCGTCATGTGGACCGCGATGTTCTTCGTCTTCCTCGAGTGGACGTTTGCGATGACCTTCATGCCCGTCTTTCTCCAGCGCGACATCGGCCTGACGCTGTCCCAGGCCGAGTACTGGTCCGGGCTGATGATCGCCTTGCCGTCCCTGGCGATGTTCGTCGCACAGCCGCTGTGGGGAATGTACAGCGACCGGCGCGGCCGCAAGCGCGTCGTCATCATCGGCGTCGTGTGCACGAGCATGCTGCGCGCGATGTGGGCCTTCGCACACTCGCCGTGGACCCTCCTGGGGCTCGGCATCGCGGCCGGAATACTGGGAGCCGGCGTCGTCGCCGGGCAGGCCATCGTCGCCGGGGCCGCCCCTCGCGATCGGATGGGCCAGGCGATGGGCACCCTGCAGACGTCGATGACCGTTGGCTTTCTCATTGGCCCCGTCGTGGGCCAGGCCTCGGCCAGCCTCATCGGGCCTCGCCCCACCTTCATGCTCCAGGCGCTGTTCGCCCTGATCGGCGCCGCCATCGTGTCCCTCTGGGTCGACGAGCGCTTCCGTCCTCCCGAGGCCGCCGGGCGACCGAGCCTCGCCATCGCCATCACGCGCGACCTGCGGCCGCTGGTCGGCAACCGGCAGCTCCAGGCTCTGTGGATCATGGCCTTCGTGATCTTCTTTGGCTTCTCGTCGCTGTGGGTCATCCTCACCTACTTCGTCCAGAGCATCGGCGTCCCCATGGATCGGGTGGCGGCATACTCGGCCTATGTCATGTTCGTGACCGGCCTGCTGCAGACCGTCCTTGCACCCACGTTCGGCCGCCTGGGCGATCGCGCCGGGCACAAGAGCCTCCTCGTCATCACGACTGCGCTCGTCGGCGCCTTCCTGATCCCCCACTACTTCGCTCGGACCTACGCGCAGTTCTTCGCCCTCCGCATCCTCGCCACCGCGCCCGGCGCCGCCATCGGCCCCACCACCTCCGCCCTGGTCGCCAGCACCATGCCGCGGGAGCGGTATGGCGGCGCCTATGGCGTGCTCGCGAGCGCCCGCGCGCTCTCCGGGTCAGTGGGCCCCATCGTCGGCGGCAGCATCGCCGCTTTCGCCGACATCAGGTGGGTCTTCATCTGGACGGCTGTCCTCACCCTTGTCGCCTCCCTGTGGGCCGCCTTCGCTGTGCGCGAGCCGGCCCGCGCCCCCGCCGTCGCAGCCTGATCCCCGGGTCACTCTGTCCGCCTCTCCTATTAACCGCTTGCTTACGCGAATGCGCGCATGGAGGGATTGCCGCGGCGCCCCGATACTAGGCATGTGTCGGCAGTCGCTCGACGCGGATGTGCGGCGAATCACCGCCGCCTTCCGACAGGGAGCCGAGGGGACTATGGGTGCACGGTGCAAGCCTGGGCGCGGCGAGCACCGACGGCCGCCCGCGGGGCCCGCTGTCGCGGTGGTCATCGCCGCGGATCACCTGCTTCGCGACTTGCTTTCTGCGTACGTCCGGGGCCTGCTGGGCGTCGCGAGAGTCATCGAGGCCGATTCGCTCGAAGCGGGTCAGGCGGCCTCCGCCTTGGGCGCCGACCTGGTCGTGTGGCACGTCGGCAACAGAGCGGTCGGCCGCGGCGAGACTGAGGCTCTGGTGTCGGGCCTCGGCCGCCCGCACGCTCACATAGTTCTGATCTCGTCGGACCCGGCTGCCGCCGCTGCGGCGCGTGGCCTGCCGGGCGTCGCCGTCGTGTCGCCGGCCGATGGCGCCCGCGGCCTTGCCGACGCCATCGCCCGGTGGCGCCGGCAGGCCGCTCCGGGAGGCAGAGGGGTCAGGCGGGCGACCCGCCTCACCGCCCGGCAGCGCGAGGTAGTCGGCTTGCTCGCGCGCGGCTTGACAACGCGCATGATCGCTGAGCGCCTCGGCATCTCGCCGCGGACCGTAGCGGTGCATCGCGCGGCCGCGGCGAAGCGCCTGCGGGCGCGGACAATTGCGGAACTCCTGGCCATTGCGGTTGGCCACGGGCTGATCGATTGAGCGCCGCCCACAACTGGCGGCACACGGAGGAGGTGTGCACAGAGTGAACGAGACCGCTGCCTCCGAGGAAGCGCCCGCAAGCGCAAAGGCCGCGGCGCTTCTCCAACGAGTTGGCCCGCAGACCGCGCTCCAGCTCGTCAAGCTCCTATCGCCGGGCGAGTTGGAGCGGCTCGCCGCGGCGTTCGTCGCCGTGGCCCGCCTCGACCGCTCCCGGCGAAGGCACCTGCTCGATCTCGCCGTCCGAGGTTTCCGGGAGGGCGGTGACGGGGACCAGGACCCCATCGCATTCGCGCGGCAGGTGTTCGCGGCCCACCTGGGCGCCGAGTCGGCCGAGGAGCTCCTTCGTAGCAGGAGAGCGGAGCTGCCAGCGCCCGACTCCCTGGAATGGGTGCCGGATTCGGCCGCCGAGGTCCTGGCGCAGCGCCTCGAGCATGAGAGTGCCGGCATCGTGGGCGTCGTGTTGGGCGCGCTGCGGCCCGGCGTGGCGGCGCACGTGATGTCTCTGCTGCCCGGAGAGGCGGCCGGCGCGGCGCTGCTGTGGATCGCACAGGGGCACAGCCCGATGCCCGAGGCGAGCTCGTCAATCCTGCGGACAGTGGCTGCCTGGGTCGAGGGAGACCGCCTGGCGGCCCTGCCCTCGGCCGCCCGCGCGACCAACCGGCACGGCCCTGGGCGCGTGGTCGAGATCCTGCGCCAGTGCGACCGCGCTACAGAGCGGGCAGCCCTCGATCACCTGAGAGAGCACGCGCCCGACATCGCGGAGCGCGTGTCCCAGTCAATCTTCAGCACGATTGAGGACATCAAATGGCTCGATGGGCGCGCGCTCCAGATCGTGCTGCGCGAGGTCGAGTCCTCCGTGCTCGCTCGCGCGCTGCGCGGAGCGTCCGCGGACGTGCAGCGGTTGTGCTTCGACAATCTGTCCGAAAACGCGGCCGCGGCGCTCAAGGAGGAGATCGAGATCCTGGGCCCGACGCCGCGCAAGGAAGTGGAGGCCGCCCGTCAGCAGATCCTGAACACCATCAGGAAGATGATCGAGGACGAGCGCATCCAGGTCGCCCAGCCGGAAGAAGACCTGGTGTAGAACGGGTCAGGCAGGCCGGCCCTCCTCTGCCACCCGCTTGCGAGCGAGCTGCACGTAGGTGGGGTCGGTGTCGACGCCAATCCACAGGCGGCCAAGCTGGGCGGCGGCGACGCACGTTGAGCCGGACCCGCAGAACGGGTCGAGCACCAGCGCCCCCTTCCACGAGTACAGCTTGATCAGCCGCCGCGGAAGCTCGATGGGGAAGGGCGCGGGGTGGCCGACCTTTCTCGCCGACTCCGTGGGGAAGGTCCAGATCGATCGGGTGAGGGCGGTGAACTCCTCGCTCGTCAGATCGGTCTCTCCCTTCGCTTGCTCGAGACGGAACTGGTCCTTGCAGAACACAAGGATAAACTCGTGCACGTCGCGCAGGGTCGGGTTGGCGGGACTGCGCCAGCTTCCCCACGCGGTCGACACCCCGACCGAGGCGGCCTTGTCCCAGATGATCTCCCCGCGCATCAGGAAGCCCAACTCGATAAGCTGCTGTGTGATGTAGGACTGGAGCGGAAGGTAGGGCTGGCGGTCGACGCCGGCGACGTTCACGCAGATGCGCGCGCCGGGCCGCATGACCCGCTTGCACTCCGTCCACACGTCGCGAAGCAGCGCCAGGTACTCCTCCAGCGGCAGCGCGTCGTTGTGGTTCCTGTAGTTCTTGCCGACGTTGTACGGCGGCGAACAGATGACGAGGTCGACGACCCCGTCCTCGATCATATCCAGCCGCCGGGAGTCGGCCTGGTAGATGCGATTGGCGACCGTGCGCCGGCCCACCGTCGGTGCAGCAGATGCCTGCTGAGCCATGATGCCCTTTTTCGCGATGTCGGGCCGGTATTCCTTCCGCGGCCCGGCCCGGCGGGCAGCCGCGCAAGGCGCGGCGGCGCCGGCGGCGAAACAGCCCCGTGATACACCGCTGCAACGAGGCACGGCCATGATCGGCAAGCAGATTCGACTCGAGCGCATCGTCAATCGCACGACCGGGCGGACCGTCATCGTCCCGATGGACCACGGCACCACCGTCGGCCCCATTCCCGGGCTGGAGAACATGCGCGAGACGGTAACCAAGGTGGTCAACGGCGGCGCCAACGCGATCCTCATGCACAAGGGCATGGTGCAGGCGGGCCACCGGGGAGGCGGGCGCGACGTCGGCCTCATCGTACATCTGTCCGCCGGGACCGCACTGAGCCCTGACCCCAACGCAAAGGTGCCCGTGTGCACCGTCGAGGAGGCGATCAAGCTGGGCGCGGACGCGGTGTCGATCCACGTGAACGTCGGCGCTTCCACCGATGCCGACATGCTGCGCGACTTTGGCGCCGTGTCCCAGACCTGCATGACCTGGGGCATGCCCCTGCTCGCCATGGTCTACACCCGCGGCCCCAAGATCGAAAACGAGTACGACGTGAAATACGTTAAGCACGCGGCCCGTCTCGGCGCAGAGCTTGGCGCGGACATTGTCAAGGTCAACTACTCCGGGTCGCCCGATAGCTTCCGCCAGGTCATCGAGGGCTGCCCCGCTCCCGTGGTCATCGCCGGGGGGGAGAAGGTCGAGACCGACGAGGAGCTGCTGCAGATGGTCGCCGGGGCGCTTGAGGCGGGAGCCTCCGGCGCGTCGATCGGGCGCAATGCATTCCAGCACGCCGACCCCGAGGGCATCGTCCGGGCCATCAGCATGATGGTGCATGAGGGCGCTTCCGCCCGAGAGAGCAAGCGCTTCCTGGAGTCCCGCCGGTGAAGCGCGTCTGGGTGCGGGTCGCTCCCTGGGACAAGTCCCTCGCGATCGCGGCGCTGGAAAGCGGCGCCGACGCCATCGTCGTTGCCGAGGGGGACTCCGCGCGCGCGAAACAACTAGGGGCCGTCACCACTGTCGCTCCCGACGGCGACGTCAAGCCCGGCAGGGACGTCTTCTGGATCGAAATCGCGAGCAAGGCCGACGAGGAGCGCGCGGCGACCGAGCACCTGGACAAGACGGTGGTGCTGCGCACGCGCGACTGGACCGTCATCCCGCTGGAGAACCTCGTCGCGCGGCGCGGCAACCTGATGGTCGAAGTGAGCGGGGCAGACCAGGCGCGGCTTGTGACCCAGGTGCTGGAGCGAGGGGTGGACGGCGTTGTACTTGACACGCGGTCGGCCGACGAGGTGCGCGAGACTGTCGCGCTCGTGCATGCCATGTCTCCCCGGCTCGAACTGACCGCCGCGACGGTCACCGGGGTCCGCCAGCTCGGCATGGGCGACCGCGCGTGCGTCGACACCTGCACGCGCATGAGCGAGGGCGAAGGGATGCTGGTCGGCAACAGCGGCGCGGCGTTCTTCCTGGTGCACTCGGAGAGCCTCGAGACGCCCTATGTCGCCCCTCGGCCGTTCCGGGTCAATGCGGGCGCGGTCCACGCGTACGTGCTCCTGCCCGAGGGAAAGACCAAGTACCTGTCCGAGCTGAAGGCCGGCGACGAGGTGCTCCTTGTTCGCGCGGACGGGGCCACGTCGGTGGGATATGTGGGCCGCAACAAGATCGAGCGCCGGCCCCTGCTGCTCGTCGAGGCCGAGGCAGAGGGCCGCTCCGTCTCGCTCATCCTCCAGAACGCGGAGACGATTCGCCTCACCGACCCCCGGGGCAAGGCCGTCTCCGTCGCCACCATCAGGCCAGGAGACCAGGTGCTCGCCTACTTCGAGGCCGGCGGCCGCCACTTCGGCCGCCGCGTCGAGGAGACGATCGAGGAGAGGTGAGGCCTTGCCAGGCGGCGGCCGCGCTTACCGGGCCTTCTACCCTGAGGTGCGCCGATCGTTCCCTGCCGCGGGGCCGTCGGGCGCGGCCGCGACGAACGCTTCCGGCGCTACGGCCTCCCCGGCGGCCGTGGACAAAGTGTCGCAGACCTCGCCAAGGAAGGCCGTGAGCCTCGCCAGCTCCTCCTCGGCCCGGGCCCGCGCTGCCCGTGCGTCCTCCAGTTCGGCCGCCATCCCCGCGGCCTTCGCGCGCCAGGCCTCGGCACCGTCGGCGGCGCGGCGCGCGTCGGCAAGCTCGCGCTCAAGCACCTGTGCCCGCGCGCGGGCCTGTTCCGCGCGCGTTCGCTCCGAAGCCAGCTCGAGCGACGCCTCGCGGAGCTGCGCCTCGAGAGCCGCGGCCCGCTCCCTCAGAGCATCCGCCTCAGCCCGGGCGTCCACAGCCCTCGGCCTCCCGGCGGCGGCCTGCGCTGCTTCCGCCTCGGCGCCCCCGTTCGGACAGCAGGCGTGCAGGCGCTCGCACTCCGCCGCAGCCGCCGCGTACTCCGCCTTCACCTCCTCGAGCCGGGCCGCGGCCGCGCGCAGGCGCTCCGCCGCACGCCTGCGCAGGTCGGCAAACATGGGCGCGCAATGACGCACGCTCCCGTTCCCCCGGTCTGTGCCTCGCTTCCGCGCTGCCATCCTCCACCCTCCTCGCCCGCGCTGCAACGATCCCCCAGCCCCGCTACAAGCCAGGATACCGCCTGCCAGTCAGGCCACGCGGCAGCGGCCTATCTAGCCCATCGGGGGGAACTGCGGGGGCACTCCCACTATAGGCATGCCCCGAAGCGGCGTCAACGGGCGGCTGCCGCGCCGTGTGTGCCCCCGCCCACAGTGCGTGAATCGCCCGTCAATTCTCCGCGCATTGCAGCGGTGATGGTCGTGCGCGAGAGAGCTTCGCCAGCTCATACGGGATGCTGCCGGTGGCGCCCGTGACGAGGGCCGCCCTGCGGCCACTCCTGTTGCCGCCTCTGAACACGCAGGTTCTGCTCAGCGCGTCTCGACCCAGGTGTTGGCGGGAAGGCGGCCGAACTCGTCGGTCTCCCGGTCCTCGTCGCTGATGTTGGCCACGACGCGCGTCCCGTCCGAGTATGTCGTTGTCTGCACCGCGAAGTCCGGCGTCACCGCATCGAAGGACAGGAGCTCGCACCGCCCGATGCGCTTGTGCAGGCGGATCAGCGGAAGGGCCGCCCTGATCGCTCGCTGCACCTGCTCGTCCTCCAGGGACATGCGGAAGGCGAAGGTACGCCGAGTCTCCCAGTCCAGCCAGGCATACTGCTTGCCGAAGGGGAACAGGTTCGGCGGGCACCCGTAGAGCGCGTCCATCGCGGCCTTCTTCTCCGGACATCCGGAGCCGGTGCGGCCGAAGCGCTGGCTGCTTAGGCCGAAGCCGGGGTTCGCGTTGTAGTTGTGCAGTTCCCACCAGTCGTGCACCGCGGAGTCGTGGAACACCAGCATCGTGAGCGGCACCGGGATGAATGGGGCGTCGCCGCACGCAGGCAGCAGCTTGGTCGAGCCGACGTCGTAGCTGACGGTGTACCGGTCGACGAACCCCTCGGCCGACACGATCCGGTTTCCGTTGGTGGCCGGCCCGAGCAACTCGAGGGACCACTTCATGTCCTCCCGCCGGCCCATCGGCCTGCCCCCGTGCAGCTCGTGCTCCCGGCTGAAGCACGGCAGACCGAGGTTCATCGCGCCCACGTCGTAGTGCACCCAGTCCATGGCGCGCATGTCGGTCTCGTAGCGCTTCTTCACATCGGCCACCTGGTACGGAGTGCAGACGAGATGCCAGGTCTTGTCCTCGATGCGCCAGTTCGGAATCGGCGCTCCCGCCTCATCGCGCCGGAAGATCGCTCGCATCCGCTCCGACCCGTCGTCGAGTCCCTCGTAGCACCAGCCCCACGGCGCCACCAGGGCGCCCGGCACCTCCTTCAGCCGCGCAAGCTCCTGGTCTGACATCCAGATCGGAGCGTCTCCGCCCATGGTGAAGTCGAGGGAATACTGCCAGATCCGGGTGGGATAGTAGAGGACCGTCTCGAAGCCCAGCGCGCGCAGCTTCGCCGCGCAGCCGACGTAGTCGACCTCGGAGGATTGGTTGTAGCCGATGAAGGCGATGAGAGCCCCGAACAGCTTCTCCAGAATCGGCCGGCGCGCGATTTTGTCGTCCCACGATGCGAATTCCCCTCGCTCGATGACGCGGCGGCGGTAGCGCTTCGCGACCGCCGTTATGCTGGCGTCCACCGGGTACAGCCGCACCTCTCGCGGATACCACCCGTTCACTGGGCAGCGGTGCTGTTCGAAGCGGAACAACGGCCCCGCGGCATTCTGCCCGCGCACGCCAACCCAGTCGGTGGGCGTCTCCTGAGTCACCAGCAGCGCTCCCGACCGGCCGAGCATCGCGCCCATCGCCATGGACCAGCGGCTGTGGCCGCCGGGACGGACCCCTTCCTCCCACAGGTCGCTCCCGCCCTGGAACAGAACCCCCTGGTAGATGGGCAGCAGCGCCCGAGGCCGCCCCTCCTCAGGCACAAACGACCCCGGCAGGGCCGCGAAGTCCACGCCGTCCGCGTCCGCCTCGAGGCCCACGGCAACGTGATCCTGGGCGACGTGCCAGGTGAAACGAAGCACGCCCCCCGGCGTCTTGTGCGTGCAGACGATCGCCGACCCCTGTCGTCGTGCTTCCCCGGGGGGCAGCGGCTGGGCCGGAGCGGAGGTGTGCTCCGCCACAGCAGAGGTAGTCGGCTGGTCGGCGCTGCGGCGGAAGACCCGCGCCGACGGGTCCAGGCGCCAACGGCAGCCGCGGCGGATGTCCTCCAGGGTGACCTTCACACCGTCGTCGGCGATCGTCAGGCGAACGGCCGGGCTCTCCAGCGACAGCATGCAGGACCTCCTTCCTCCGAGCGCCACCTCAGGCCGCGTCCGCACCCGCGGGCGGCGCGTTGTCCCGCAGCCTGCGGGCCGGGTTGCCAACCACAACGCTGCCAGCCGGCACGTCCTCGAGGACAACAGCGCCCATGCCCACCAAGCTCATGGCCCCGATGCGCACATTCTGCCGAACGGTGCAGCCCTGCCCCAAGTAGGAGCCGGCGCCGATGTGGACCGATCCGGCAAGCCGCACACCGCTGGCCAACGTCACCCCGTCCTCGAGGACGTCATCATGGCTGATCGTGCATCCAGGCAGACAGAACGCGAAGTCGCCAACCCGGGCGTTGAGGCCGATGAAGCAGCCCGGATAGATGACGCAGCCCAGGCCGATTCGCGACGTGCGTGAGACGAATGCATCAGGATCAATGAGGGAGATCAGGCGATGCCGCGGCAAGCTGCGCTTGTCCCTCCACTCGTATTCCGGCACGATGCAGGCATCCGGGTATAACTCGAGCGCGGCGCTCGTGCCCACCACGGCTGCGCCGTTGACGGTCTCGCCGACACGCTTCGGATCGGTCGCGAGCAGGCCGATGAGGTTCCAGTCCGCCCCCGATCGGTTCGCCCTCTCGACGATCTCCACCATTTCGCCGCCGTGTACCCCTGTGCCCAGGATCAGAAGGTCCCGCGCCACGTGTCCTCCCTCAGATCGCAGCCCGCCGCCTCGCTCTATTCCGCGCGGCCGCGGCCGTCCCTGCGACGGGACGGCCGCGCTCCAGGGCGAGTCGCCCGATGTATCTTCCGGCTTCCCCGGCTACCGGGTAGCCCTGCCGCCTCGCCCACCGGCCGGTGGGCCCGCAGCCCCGGCTCTCGTCCGCACCCGCATACCGAAGCCGAACCCGTTGTCCAGCACCCCCGCGGCGAGGCACCGCGCTCGGCTCCGGATCGACAGTTGCTTGCTGAGCGCCGCGTCCTCGCTCGTAACGGTCGCCTGGTACCGCTGCATGGCCTTGGTGTAGTTCGAGACTGCCTGCGTGAGCTGCGCTTCGGTCGACTGCGGATTGTCGGCGACGGTCCGAAGCTTCTGCAATTCGTCACCGAGCGTCTGGCGCGCCCTCCACTTGGCCTCCGTCGCCTTCGTCGCCGCTGTCACCTCGGGCGCGCTGAGGCCCAGAGACTCCAACGCCGTCCGCGTCCGCTGGGCATCGAATGCCGGCGCCGCCGGCCCGGCAGCCGCACCGCCGCGTGCCCCACCTCCCCTCTGTGCGTAGAGCATCCCGCCACCCAGCGCCGCCATCACCGCCACCGCCACTGCGACCCAACCTGCTTTCCTCATGGCCAAATCCTCCTGGCTCTAGCGATAGAGTGTCCCTTTTGGCTAGAGCCGTCTTGCTCCGACGACACTACACGGTGCCGCATTCCCTGTACGGACCCCTCCTCCTTCGTCGCCCTGTGACACATCCGAAACAGTGGGCGCCCGGGCCGCCTATCCCGCGACAACTTCCACGCTCTTCACACCAGCAAGTCTCGCGGCTCGTTTCATATCCCTCGACCGGCGCGCCCGAGGGCCATCCACGCGTCGCGAAACAGCACCTCTCCCGAGGCAGGCGTGAGATTGTCCTCGATGGCCACGCGGAGCATCCCTCGGTGGTCGAGCCGCAGCGGCCGGGGTGAGGGAGCCTTTCGACCCGCCCCGGAGGCGACCTGCCGCGGTCCGCCTTCGGGCGCTGGAGTGGTCCCGCGCAGCGCGCCAGGGGCTGCCTGCGTCGTTCCTCAGCGCTTGGCCAAACCGGCTCCTGGGCCCAGCCGGGTGGACGCCGCAGGACACGTCTGGCCGCCGCAGAACCAACTGGCCCGCGCGCGGCTGAGTTCCTCCCGCCTACGCAGGAGCGCTACTGATGACGCTGTTGTCAGCCAGAGACGAGACGGCCCTCGCGTTCGCCAGGTCGGAGCTGCGGCGGGTGCTCCGGGCCCTGTCCATCGGCGGGCTGGCCCACGAGATCCGTCTGGAGCTCGTCGGCCGGCGACAGGCTGGCCCGGCGCTTGGCCTGAAGGACGACGGCTTCGCCATCGTACCCGAGGCCGGCGGCTATCGCATCCTGTCGCGGCGCGTCCGCGGCCTGGTCTATGGGGTCTACGAGTTCCTCGAGCGGCTCGGCTGCCGCTGGTACTTCCCGGGCCCTGAAGGGGAGCACATTCCGGCGGGCCCTGCGTCTCCCCCGGACCAGGTGATCGTCGAGAACCCGCACACTCCTTACCGATCCGTGGTGGCGTTCTGGGACTTCACCGACTCGCAGCGTCAGCAGCGCATCCGGGAGAACCTGGACTTCGCCATCCGGTCGCGCTACAACCGATTCTACCTCCACTGGCCGGAGGGCCTGCGCGCCGCCCACAGGCTTGCCTGGCGGCGCGGACACGGCCTTGACATCGGGGTGAAGCTTCATACCGCCAGGCAGCTTCTCCCCGCGAGGCTGTTCCGGTCCCATCCCGACTGGTTCCGGTTCCACGATGGTGAGAGGAGGCCGGACTACAACCTCTGCGTCTCAAGCCCGCAGGCCCTGGCCGAGGTCAGCCGCAACGCCGGCAAACTCGCCGCGAGCTTCGACCTCGACATCACCGATCTGGCCTACTGGCAGGACGACGTTCCGGACGCGTGGTGCCACTGCCCCTCCTGCGCGCGCCTCAGCCCCTCCGACCAGAACCTGCGGCTGATGAAGGCGATCCTCGACGGAGTCCGCACCGTGTATCCGCGCGGCCGCGTCTCCTATCTCGCTTACTACGCCACCGCTGCCCCGCCGCAAGCCTCGAGAATCCCCCGCGGCATCTTCCTGGAATGGGCTCCTCACTCTTCTTGCTATCGCCATGACCTGGATGATCCGGAGTGCCCGAGGAACGCAGTGCTGTTCGGTTATCTGAGGCAGAACCTCGAGCGCTTCGGCGTCAAGGGCGCCCGCGTCTTCGAGTACTGGCTCGACCTCGCCCTCTTCTCCTACTACCGCCGGCCGGTGCGAAGGATGCCTCTGATGCCGGACCGGATCCAGCGCGATATCCGTTTCTACGGCGATCTGGGGTTTGCGGAGATAGAGAACGTCCAGTGGATGCCCCCTGCGGAGGCCGCAGGTTCCCCGGAGATCGCGAATCCCGACTACGCGCTCGTTCCCCGCCTCCTCTGGAACCCCGGCGAGGATGTCGTCGGCTTCCTTCGGGACTTCTGCCGCAACTTCTATGGAACTGAGCGCGCCTCAGATGTGCTGGACCTTGTCGCGCGCGCGGACCGCGTCAACCCGCGGTATGTGTGCGCCCCCGCCGCGCGGGGGGACGGTTGCCGGCGTGCCGCGGTTCTGCTCGAGGAGGCGGTGAGGCTTTGCCGCGAGCTGGAGAGCGCGGCCGAGGGCCGCCACGCAGAGCGCCTGGCAGGCCTCAGGCGGGTTCTCCAGGACGATCAGGGCCGGGCCGCGGCTGGCCAGGCGTGAAGTGCGCCGGCACCGTCTCACGACGGCGCCGAGCGCTCCTGCGGTCCCTCAGCACCGGGCTCCGTGGGCAGGTCCAGCGCGACCCCGCCCTGGATGCGTCGACTCACCGTGGCCCCGGTGTTCCTGATCACCAGACGGAGTTCGGCGGGGCCGACGCGGGCTGACACGACGGCGAAGCGGGCGTCGCCGGTGAGCAGGTTATCGCGGTAGAACGCCAGCCATTCGCGCTCGGCGCCGGCGAACGCCCGACGAACGGCCTCGGTCCTCGCCCGGTCCAGCTCGTATCCCCCGTCCTCGCCCCTCACCCAGAAGCCTACGCCGGCGCACCCCGCGCGGATCGCCTCCTTCACCTCTCGCTCCATGGCCGCGGGGCTGCTGTCCGGAGCCCACAGCAGGCACACGAAGTCGCATTCGCCCAGGAGCGGGAGGATGGCGCGGGCAGTGCGGGGCGGCGACGTGTAGGCCATGCCCCCCAGGAAATCGAAGCTCTTGGCGAGGTGTGCCGCGTCCATCGTCACGCTGACCCAGGCCCCCGCAGGGCGACCGCGCGCGGCGGCGATGCCGCGCACCTCGGCCGCCAACCGCCGAGTTGCCTCGCGCCGATAGTCGTGCCTCGGGCCGGGGGTCGAGGTCCACGGCTCGGGGCCCGGGTATGCGATCCCGTGGGCTGCGCAGTAGTCGCGGAAGCCCGCCTCGCAGTACGCGCAGTGGCAGTCGTTAACATACCAGTCGAGCTCGTAGTTGTCGTCGAGGATCACCCCGTCCAGATCGTAGTTGGTCAGCAGTTGCTGCACCGTCGCCAGGTTGTGCTCTCGCCCCTTGGGGTTGTTGAAGCAAGCATACGGGTTGCCGTAGCTGTCGCGCTTCTCCTCGCCGGCGATATCGAGCTGCGTCACCTCCGGGTGCGTGCGGACAGGGGTCCTGTTATCGAAGTAGACGCCGCCAATGACCTTTATCCCTCGCCCGTGACACTCGCGGATCAGGTCGGCCAGGAAGTCGCCTCTGTAGTGTGTCACCACCTTGTCGTCCGGCGTGTCCTCCGGCATGCCCCGGTACCATGCGTGACCATTGCTGTCGCGCAGCAGGGGCTGACAGATGGTGGTGTGGAGGGAACTCAGGTAGTCGGCCAGACGGGCTGGTGAGTCTGCTGCCGCTTGCAGTGTCCCCCAGGGAAGATGGATCATGGTCTCCACATGACGCTCCGCCCTGAGCGGGCTGTAGGTGATGCGCACCTCGGCTTCCTGGTCCTCAGCGATGCCCTCGACCGAAAGCGCCACCTGCCGCAGTGAGCCAACCCTCCGCGTGGCGAAGTCGAGGACCGGCCTCCCGTCCACCTTCACCCCCGTGATGCGGGCCCTGGCGGGAACAGCGATGGTGACGCGGTTCGGCCAACGCCGCACCCCCGTCTCGGCCTTCCCCTTGAGCAGCCAGCCCAGCAGATTGTCTAGCATTCGCGGGCCAAGCTCGGGCGCGGCGAGGTACTTCTCCTGCTCGGGGCCGAACCCGAGGACGGCGGCGCGTCCCCCGCCGCGCTCACTGAGAACGCCCAGCACTTCGCCGGCGAGGCTTCTCGCCACGGGCAGCCCGCCCTCGAGCGCCTCCATCGCCACCACTTCCCAGCCGCGGGGGCGCATGTCCTGATGGCCGACGTGCTCCGCCAGCGCGATGTCACCCTCCCCGATGCCTGCTGACAGCGGGCTGTCGAGGAGATGGATGTGCGTCACGTAGATGCTTCTCGGGTTCTCCGCGCAGAACACGTCGCGCAAGAGATCGGGCGTGCCCATCGGTCCGCCCCATGATGCATAGACCGCCCCTCCCCGCTCTACGTAGCTCCGGACGGCCGCCGCCTGCTCGCGCTCCAGGCGTCTCCTGATGGTCAGCGCCACGAGGTCATACTCAGCGAGAGCGCGGGCATCGCCGGGAGCAGGCCCGTAGGCGACCTCGAATCCGCGCTCCTCCAGCGCGGCGACTATCGCCACATCCCACTCCTGCCAGACCACATCCGGCTGCACCACGAACGCCCTCATCCCAAGGAACCTCATCTCATCGCCCCCCGCCGAACACGGCCCCAACACGGCAGCCACCATCAGGGCTCCCAGCAGGGTGCCCCAGCAGCGCGGCGCTGCGCCTCCCTCCTTAGTCGTTCTCGCCAGCAGCATGGCCAGGGGAGCCACTTCGGCTGTCTTCACCTCACGCTCGCTAGCAGCTCCTGCGCCTTGCGGCCGATCGCGTCGACGATTCCGGTGGCAATGCGCTCGCCGAGTTCCCGGGAAGCAGCCCGGCGCGGGTCCACACCGTAGATACCAGCTGCCTTGCGGCCCTCCTCGGTCTCGAGGTCCTCGCCGGCGATGCGCGACATGTCCACCAGCTCCGGCCGGAGATACATCAGCAGAGAAGTCTCCCAGTGCGCGGCATGGTCCATGCGGTCTTCCGTCAGGTCGTAGAGGTCGCCCTCCATCAGGGCGAGGCCCGTCGCCTTCCCCGTCGCCTGGATGCCCGCAACGGCCTTCTCGATGGCCGCCTTCTGGGGCTCGACGTCGTGGCCCGTCACGCCGATCACGACCCTGAAGCCCACGTCCACCAGGCCCTGAAAGATCTTCGCGTACAGCTCGTTCACCAGCTCCTGGCCGAAGTCGATCATCGTCCAGTCCTTCCACTTTCCCAGAATGCCCCAATACGTCGGCGGGACGACGACGCCCCCATACTTCTCGGCGACCAGGATCAGCAGGTGGTGGGCCTTCAGCGTGTCGTTGCCCAGCGGCAGGTGCCGGCCGTGCCACTCCAGAGACCCAAACGGGCAGTAGGCCACTGGGAACTCCGCAACCCGTCGCTCCAGCTCGTGAGGAAGCATCTCCTCGTACCGCACCTTGATTGCCATCTCTCAGCTCCTCGACAGTGGGATCGCTGGAGGCTGCGACCGATTCACACCGGCTGGGCCGCATCGCATTCCTGCGCCGCGCCCGGCGTCGGCTCCCGACCGCCGCGGTCGACCTCCCGCGTTGACTGAATGCCACGAAGCTGAACCCGAGTGCAAAGCCGCCGGCAGGCATGGCCGTGCCAAGACCGAAGAGACAGAGGTTAGCGAGGCGCATGGGGGTCACCATGGGGCAAAGGATGCCGGAGTGCAGAATCACCCGGCGGCAGTTCCTGCAGGGCGCAGCCGCGGCGGCCATCGTCGCCGCCGCGTCGAGGGCGCGATCCGACGAGGCCACTTCTGGGCCGCAGAAGACCGTCCTTTCGTTCTACTGCGACGACACCTCGCCGTATGGCTATCCCCCAGACACCTTCGAGCGCTTCCTGGACTTTGTGTCCGCGCAGGGAATCGCCGGCGAGTCGACGGTCCTGCTCGGCCCCGGCTGGCAAGACTATCCGCTGAGCCGGCCCAGGACGGCGCTCGAGAGGGCATATGTGGCGCAGCTTCAGCGCGCGTTCGAGTGCGGGATCGACAGCCACATGGAGATCATGACCCATGGCGCCCTCTTCGACTTCGAGGCCGGCACTCCCCGGGAGGGAGCGATCCACGAGGGGCTCTGGCTGTGGGAGCCGGCGGTGTCCGTCGAGACCTACCAGGATTACTTCGCGCATGTCATTGCCGAAGGAGAACGCATCGGCGTGCGGTTCACGGGCCTGACCTGGCCCGGATGTGGGTGTGAGGCCTGCACCCGGCGGTACCGCGAGCTGCGCAGCCAGGGCGTCTCTGGCATCAACCCCAACGTATGGCGGGCGCTGCTCAACCTGGCCAAGGAGGGAAAGTTCCGCGGCCGCACTGTTCCCGTCTTCCCGAACGGAGAGGTGCCCGAAGCTCGCGCGCGTCTTCTGGCCGGCGAGGGGAGGTACGCCGTGTACGACCTGTCCCCCACGGCCGGCGACTGGCTGGGCAGCTACACCAACTCCGCCGACCGCGTCAGCGCCGACTACTACATAACCGAGGACGGAGACAGTGGCCGCCTCGTTGAGGCGGTCCGCGCGGGTGCGCGCTACTGCATCTTCTACGCGCACTGGCAGGGCCTCAACCCGGCGAGCGGCGTGGGGTGGCAGGCGTTTCAGACCGTCGTGGGCAGGGTGCGCAAGCATCTCGCGGACCGCATCGTGTGGATGAGGCCGAGCGAGTACACCGACACGCTCTGAAGCAAGCGGTCGTCCTCCGGTGCATTCCCGAAACGAGCCGCGTGGCCGCGCGAACGCAATCTCGGTATTCCCGGCCGAACCCGCGCGCCAGCGCCTCCTCCCCGCGCGCCCTCCTGCGTCATAATCCACGAAACCGCACCGTCAGCGTGGCGACCAATGCCGCCCGCGCCTGGAGGAAGAAGAAACCGCGCCGGGAAATCTCCCGGAACGGTCCGGAGCCGCCGGCACCGGAGGAGTGAGGAAGATGGACGTGCTGCTGGGATCAGCCGCTGCTGCCGCGTGCTTCGTCTGTGTTCTCGCCGCGATGTTCGCAGGGCGGGCCGATGCCGCCCAGGACGGGGACCTGGCGCGCCTGAAGGCCAACCTGCTGGACTACTGGATCGGGGCAGGCGCCGATCGCGACGACCCCCTTGTCGCGGCCTCGCTGCGGCGGATCGAGGACTTCGCCCGGTCGACCTGGCAGGCGATGCGGCCTGATGGGAGCTGGGCCGACATCGACTACGAGGCCACCTCGGGTCGCGAGTTCCAGGTGGCGCGGCACGTGAGCCGCATCGCGGCGATGGCCGAGGGCTTCCGGACGCCGGGGCAGCCCCTCTGCGGGGAGCGGGGACTCGCGCGAGCGGTGGAGCAGTCGCTGTCGTTCATCCACGACGTCCTGGGGGAGCGCTGGCCGACCTCCGGGGGCTGGTGGCAGCAGCAGATACACACCCCCCGCAAGCTGGGGGAGACCCTTCTGCTGATGGAGGGAAATCTGAGTCCGGCGGTGGTGGCCGGGGTCGAGAACGCGATGCGCTACCTTCTCATGGAAAATGCGCCGCGCGGGGAAGGTGTGATCTGGCACGTGACCCTGGGGCCGACCGATGCGCGCCCCGGAGAGGCCCAGCGCGCGACGGGCGAGAACATGGTCTGGCTCGGCCAGAACCACCTGTATCTGGCGCTTCTTACCGGCGATGCCGGCACTGCCTCGCAGGTGCAGGCCGCGATCGCCAGTGAGTGCACGACCCAGAGCAGCGCCTCGCGCCGCCCGTTCAACGAAGGCATCATGGAGGACTATTCGTTCCACCAGCACGGGCCCTTGCTGTACACCGGCGGGTACGGGCGCAGCTTCTTCGAGGATGTGCCCCAGTACCTCTGGGCCGCGCGCGGAACGCGCTACCAATTGCCGCAGGCTGGAATCGAGACGTTTGCGCGGTATGTACTGGACAGCAGCCTGTGGTGCATCTATGAAAACTACTACGACCCCTCATGCCGGGGCCGGGAGATCGCGCGGCCCGAGCGCCGGCCGATGGACGTCCCGCTTGCCGTCCTCGTCCTGGCGAACCTGCCCAACTCGCGCCGCGACGAAGCCGTGAGCGCCGCCAAGAAGTTCTACGAGATCAACCCCTCATACGAACTGCGCACTGCGCCGCTCTGGGCCGCCATCAAGGACAGCCCGATCGCCGCGTCGGCCCCCGTGGGCCACCGCCACTTCTGGGAGTCGGACTACACCATCCATCGCACCGAGAAGTACTTCGCGTCGCTGCGGATGTTCTCCAACCGAACCCGCGCGGCCGAGTGCATCAACGACGAGGGGAAGACCTCCTGGCATCAGTCCGACGGCCTGCTCTGGGTCTTCCTCCGCGGCGCTGACTACGCAGCCAACGACGTTCTGCCCACCCTGGACTGGCTGCGCCTGCCGGGCACCACCGTCGAGCGAAAGCACCTCGAGCCCACGGAGGGGATCGAGGGATGGCCGCCGCCGCTCGGGCGCCGCGCCTTCGTGGGCGGCGCGTTCACCGACGACGGGGGCGCCTCCGCGATGGAGCTGGCGGCCGCGGCTTCTGTGCTGACGGCGCGCAAGAGCTGGTTTTTCTTCGGGGATTCCATCGTCTGCCTGGGCAGCGACATCAACTGCCCCAGCGACAACCCCGCCGAGACCATCGTGAACCAGCGGCCGCTTTCGGAGGCCGCGCTGCTCACCGTAGACGGCCAGACGATGCCGACATCGTTCCCCTGGGAGCAGGAGCTTGCCGCGGCCCGGTGGGCCCAATGCGACGAGATCGGCTACTACTTTCCGGAGCCTCAGCCGCTGAAACTCAAGTGGGCCATACAGAGCGGCTCTTGGCGAGACCTGAGCAGCTCCAACAGTGACGCCGTCCACTCCAAGCCGTTTCTTACCCTGTGGTTCGATCATGGTCCTCGCGCGGAGAACGCGGCGTACAGCTACGTGGTCCTCCCGAGGAGGACCGCAGCGGAGACCGAGGCCTATGCCGCGTCGCCCCCGATCACCGTGCTGGCCCATCACAGTGGTGCACACGCTGCGCGCGACAGCCGCCGCGGCGCGGCAGGCGCCGTGTTCTGGCAGCCAGGCTCGGTGGACAAGGTTTCTGTCGACCGCCCGTGTATCGTCTTCTGGGAAGAGCATGCCGACGGTTTGACCCTCGCCGTGAGCGAGCCAACACACCAGTCGGTCGCCCTTCGCGTGACGATCGACGAGCCGCTCACGCCGGCTCGCCTCCCGGCCGGCGCCGAGAGCAGCGTCCAGGGCGGGCAGACGGTCCTCACCCTGCAAGTCGAGAACGGGCGGAACTACATCGCGCGTTTCGGGCGAACGCGGGGGTAGCTTCGAGAGGCCAGAACGTGCGCGAGCAGGCGGCAGCCGCCCCATCCCCGGGGCCGCTCATCTGAGGGCTCTGAGCAGCGCCACTGCGCCGAAAGCGGCGATCACCAGGCCCGCGCCGCGGTTGACCCAGCGCATGCTCGCGCCCGTGAACCACGCGCGCGAGGCCCCCACGCCCACGCTCACAATGACCCACCATGCCGACGAGCCGAGGAACACCCCGGCCACGAGCAGCGCAGCCGACACGTGATCTCCCCCCGCCGTGACCCCCAGGCCCGCGAAGACCGCCGCGAATGCCAGGATAGTGACCGGGTTCGCAAGCGTCAGCGCCAGGGTCGAGCCGTAAGCGCCGACCAGCCCGCGGACCGGCGATGCTGGCGTCTGTTGGGCCGCCGGCGCGCGAAACGTCCTCACGCCCAAGTAGAGCAGGAAGACGCCGCCGACCAGCTCCAGCCAGGCTTGCTGGCGCACCAGGGCGTCGGATACAGCGGTGAGGCCGAAGGCGGCCACTGCGCCGTACAGCATGTCGGCGGTCGCAGCGCCCATGCCGCTCGCCAGGCCCACCGCACGCCCGTGGGCCAGCGTCCGCCGGATGCACAGCGCCCCGATCGGCCCAACTGGTGCCGCGATGGAGAAGCCGATAGCCAGTCCCTTGATGAAGAAGGAACCATCCATGCAAGCCAACCGAGCGCCGCAGGTGCAACCGCCTGCGCCTCCGACAGATGTATTCCCGGTCGCGCGGAAGAGGTCCTGTGTGTGCAAGGCGTGCTCGGTTCACGCCCAACCGCCCACCGCAGCTCACCTGCGGCCCCCCGGCCACACGGACCCCGCCGTCTCAAGGGCCGATGCAGCGCTTCGGGAGGCGGCTGAAGGCGCTTGAGATCCTACCCTACGCAGCCGCCTGACGAGCCTCACTGCTCGCTGACCGGCGCCGGGCCCTCACAGATCGCGGTAGCGCTCGAGTTCCCAGTCCGTCACCGCAAAATGCAGGTACTCGTCCCAGGCGGCTCTCTGGGTCGCCTGGAACTGCGGGGCCAGCAGGGGACCGAGCGCGCCCTGCACTACCTCGTCGCGCTCCAGGGCATCGAGCGCCTCGCCCAGGGTGCCCGGCAGCGGCCGGACGCGCAGCCGGCGGAGCTGGGCCGGCGACAGGTCGTAGACGTTCTCCGGCCGCGCCTCGGGGGGCTCCAGGCCGCGCCGAACCCCGTCCATGCCGGCGGCCACGATCGCGGCAAGGGCGAGGTAGACGTTGCAGGTTGCATCCGGCGAACGGAATTCCACGGCGGTGTTTTCCGGCGCGGTCGCCAGCGGAATCCTCACCAGCGTGGACCGGTTTCGGTATCCCCAGGAGATGTAGACCGGCGCTTCGTGCCCGGGCACCAGGCGCTTGTAGGAGTTCACGGAGGGGTTGCACACGGCAGTCAGCGCCGGAGCATGCTCCAGCAGGCCAGCCACGAAGTGGCGACCAACCGCGGACAGGGCCCCTTCGCGGCCGGCGAACGCGTTATTCTCGCCGTCGTAGAGCCGAAGGTGGACGTGCATCCCACTGCCGGCGGCCCCCGCGATCGGCTTCGGCATGAAGTTGGCCTCAAGCCCGGCCCGCCTGGCCATCGCGCGGATCAACAGCTTCGATGACACCAGGCGGTCGGCCTGGGTGACGACGGGCGCGAAGTCCAGCTCGACCTCCACCTGGCCGGGGGCGCACTCGTGGTGCACGCGCTCCACGTCCACTCCCATCTCCGCCAGGGCGCGGAAGAACGCGTCAAGCTGCTCGCACAGAGCGTTGTCGGGGCTGACGTCGAGGTACTGGCCTTCATCGGCCGGCCGCCCGTCGCGAAAAAGGAAGAACTCGAGCTCCGGCTTGATGTCGATGCGTTGCTGGGACGTCAGGTATTCGCTCAGCACGGCCTTGAGGCGGGCCCGGGAGTCAGCCTGAAATGGCTCTCGCGCGCCCTTGGGATACACGTTGCAATAGGCGGCGGCCCGCCGCGGGTCATAGGGCAGGCGGAACACGGTCGTCGGGTCCGGATCAAGGTGCAGGTCGGAGTCCTGGATATCCATGTAGCCCGCCACGCTTGAGCCGTCCGCGCTCACGCCCTTGGCCACCGCGGGGTCCCTGGCAATCTCCGCCACCTCCGCGCTCGGCCGGGACAGCGGTATCGCCATCGCCTTCACCCGACCCAGAAGGTCCACGAACCGCGCTTCGAGCAAGTCGCACTTCACGGCATCGTCGGCTTCCTTCATGTTCCGGCTCCCTCGCGTAACGTTGTGGGCGGCTCCGCACAGACCCCGGCTTGACCCTAACGTTCTGGTTGCCACACTACATATCCCCTGCTCGCCATGGGCCGAGATCAAACCAAAGCTACGAAGGTCGGCCCCAACGCGTTCAGGAAGCGCACCGGCCGCGGCAGGAATTGGCCCAGGGGATCGGTCTGTTCATTCATACCGCAAGATCGCCCCGAAACGCGGAAAGAGGCGTAGGGGCTGGCTCTGTGCGAAGCGCGAGAGCAGACGCGTGGGGCTGACGCGCGGCGCGTCTAGGGCTCGTACTGTGTGAAGCTGTCGACGGTCTTTCGATCGAGCCGACGGATCACCTCGACAAGAAGCTTCACTGCGCCGTCGAAGTCCGCCGCGTCCATGATGCTGGCGTGGGAGTGTATGTAGCGGGCCGGCGGCCCGATGTACAGAGTGGGAACTCCCTCGCCGTGCATCTGGATCCGCGTCCCGTCCGTCGTCCCGCGCTCCATGGTCACGTACTGGACCGGGATGCCGGCCTCATCTGCAACCTGCGCGACGAACTCGCGCAGCCGCCGGTTGGGGATCAGGCCCGAGTCGCGAATGCACAGGGCGACGCCCTTGCCGAGCTCGGTGTAGCTGCCGTCCTGGGTCTTCCCCGGAACATCGTCGGCCACGCTGATTTCGGCCACGATGGCGACGTGGGGGGCCACCGCGAAAGCGCTGGTCTGCGCTCCCACCAGCCCGGCCTCCTCCTGCGTCGTGCCGACGCCGTACACGGTGTTGGGATGATCGGACTCCGCAAGCCGGCGGAGCACCTCGATGACCATGGCGCACCCGGCGCGGTCGTCCAGGGCTTTGCCGAGCAGACGCCCGTTCCCCAGATCCACGAAGGCACCGTACGGCGCGGCGGGGTCACCTGGCCTCACGCCCATGGCGAGCGCTTCCTTCTCATCCCGGGCGCCGATGTCGAGCACCATGTCCTTGGGCTCGACCTGCTTCTTGCGGTCCTCGTCGCTGAGCAGATGGGGGGCCCGGGGCCCCGTGTACGCGGTCACGTCTCCCTGCCGGGTGCGCACGGTCCAGCGCTGACCCAGCATCACTTGCGGCCACCAGCCGCCCACGGTCACGAATCGCAGAAATCCGTCGGGCGTGATCTGTCGGACGATGAGGCCAACCTCGTCCATGTGGGCAGGCAGCATCACTCGCGGCTCCTCCGCCGTCCCCTTCTTGCGCGCAATGATGCTGCCGAGCCGGTCGTAGCTTACGTCTGCCACCGGTTTGAGGTGACGCGCCATGACCGCCCGCACTTCGTCTTCATATCCAGGCAGGCCAAACGCATCAGACAGCTCGCGCAGGGTCGCCAAGGCTTCCGGGGTCATCGGGTCACTCCCTCGGGCCGCTGTCGGCAGCGTCATCCGCAGCGCGCCCCGAAGGTGGTTCAACGAGGCCCTGGCGGGCCCCTGCCCAAGACCCAGGCGATCCCTCTGCCAGTCGGTAATCCCGCTTCGCAGCGTCCACAAAGCGTGGCTCGGCGGCCACCGAGTTCCGCTCCAGGCCGAAGTCGCGCTGAAACTCCGCGAAATGCGCCATGTCGTAGGAGGCCCCTTCGAGCAATATCATCTCGCCGCGGGGCTGGTACCAGAGGTTGCGGTCCGCGTCCAGGGCGAGGAGTTGTGCCCGCCCGTAGTTGGGCGCGTAGAACGCGTTGTCCGTGGCACCCGCGAAGACGTTGTCGCGGATGACGATCCCCTCCGCGGGCGCGGGGCTCCAGTAGAAGCACAGGTGCCGCCCGCCCGGGTCGGGCCGCTGTCGGTGCCCCCAGCCGGAGCCCGCATCAACGCACGTGTTGTGCTCGAAGCGGATGCGCTCCGTTCGCGAGCTGTCCGCGGGCCGGTTCCAGTACTCGAACGAGTACTCGCTGTTCCAGATGACGTTGTCGCGGTAGGTGATGTCGGCCTGCCGCACCCCGGGCTCCAGGTTCTGGTTGGTTAGTGCGGCGTCGTAGATCTCCCACAGGCGGCAGCGCTCGACCAGGTTGTCGTGAGCGTTGCCCCAGAACTCGATCCCATTGCCATAGCGCACAGGCCGGCCTTCCAGGTCCATCAGCCCTCCGCCGATGAAGGAGAGATCGCAGTCGCGCACAGTGATGTGGTGCGTATTGCCGCCGCCGATGCCATGGGCCCCACCGTACCGGATGTCCAGGTCCTCGTAGGTAACGTGGCTTACGCCCGACTCGTCGATGACATGCCGCGTCAGCGCGCACTCGATCGCACGATGGCGCGCCGCCGGGTTGCCCACCGAGTACATCTCGACAACCTGCCGCTCTTCGTCGTACCGGAACTCATCCTGCGCCCGCAGGCCCCGGTCGTGCCATTGCCAGATCTTCGTCCCGCACGTCGCTCCGTCGAAAATGATGTTCCCGACGTCGACCGGCAGGCTGGCATCAACCTCCTCCGGCGCGGCCTCCGCAAAGCTGAGGCTCTCGACCCACAGGGACGCCCCTGCGGGAAGCTCGCCGCCCAGGAAGAAGGTGAGTCTGGCATCCGCGGCGGTGGCGCTCGCCTCGTAGAACTGACAGAAAGCGCGCCACTCCGCTCCCACTGCCACCGACCGCCGCGGAGATCCCACCGCGTACCCGGACCAGGGGGCAGCGGCCTTCATCAGCTCGGGCATCCGCAGCCGGAACGGCTGACTGGAGCGAGCGCGGAAAAGCAGGCGATAGGTCTTGCCCGAGGTGATCCGGAACGGCGCAAGGTAAAGCTGGATATGGTTGATCGCGCTGCCCGGGGCGGTGCAGTCCACCCGGAAGCCAGCCCGGCTGCCATCCGCGATCGAACCCGCAGCCGCGGCCGGGCCCTCGGTGTAGAGCCGCCACGGCAGCGCAGAAGTCGTCGGCGGGAGCAGCCCTCCGGACGCGGCCAGGACGGAGGGCGCTCCCGTGCTCCAGATGTTGCCTCCCTCGTGGCGCCAGTCCTCGGGCCGGCTTCTGTCCACGGAGCCAAGCAGCACCGGCTTCGGGCCCTCGCCGTATGCGCCGTAGACGATGGGGGCCGAAGGAGCGCCGCTGTGCGGCCGGAGCTGCCCTCGCCAGCGGTCGCCGCGCCGAAAGAGGACGCGATCCCCGGGCCGAAGGGGCCCGGCGTTGACGCGGCCCAGCGTCCTCCACGCCGTCTCCGGGGACGTCCCGGGGGCTGCGTCATCGCCTGCAGAAGAAACGTAGTAAGTGGCGGCCGCAGAAGGCGCAACCGCCAGCAACACAGCGGCGGCCCCCAGGAGCGCACCGCACCACAAGGCGTGGCTGCTCATGGCAGAATACCTCCGGGATGTCGAGCCCGCGCGCCGGCCTTCGCCCCTCCAGTTGCGGCCCCTTCTCAGCCGGCCGGGTCAGCTCTGGCGACGCGCGCTCGACAGAGCCGGCAACTGGCCGCCTGTATAGACCTGCGCAGAAGCCAGCCGCCAAGCGGCCGCGACCGGGGCCGGAAGGACATGTTCTCCCACCGCGGAAGGAATCAGGCGTTGGCGCACGAGGACCTTGGAGGGTAGGTAGCCGCTATGGGAGAGTTGACTTTCCGGCAGTTGCTAATGTGGCTGGTGCCTCTGTCGATTCTCGCCGGGGTGCTTCCGGCCGCCGGAGCGGAGGTCCTCGGCCGCGGCCTCGTCGCGCTGCCGACGGAGCGCGGCGTCTACCTCGGCTGGCGGCTGCTCGCCGATGACCCCGGCAATGTCGCCTTCAACGTGTATCGCCGCCGGGCAGGCGATCCGGACTTCCAGCGCATCACCGCACAGCCGCTCACACGTTCGACGAACTACCTCGACACGGACACCAAGCAGGGCGAGGTGAGCTACCGCATCGAGGCCACCGCGAGCGGCTCACGAGTGCCCGCGGCGGCCACGGTGACCGTGGACGCGTCCCGCGCCCAGGCCTACGTGCGCATTCCTCTCCAGGGAGACTACAGCGCGCACAAGGCCTGCCTCGGCGACCTGGACGGCGACGGAGAGCTGGAGGTGGTCATCCAACAGCCGGATTTCAACACCGATCCCTACCAGCAGCCTGGCTACTGGAAGCGCAGCCCGACCACCTACAAGCTGGAGGCCTACAGGCTGGACGGGACGATGCTGTGGCGCTACGACATGGGCTGGGCCATCGAGGCCGGCACCTGGTATGCGCCTTACGTCGTCTTCGACCTGGACGGCGATGGACGCGCGGAGGTCTACTGCAAGGCTGGCGAGGGGGATCCGCGCGAGCCGACGGGGCACGTCCGCTCGGGGCCGGAATACCTCGTGAAACTCGATGGCCGGACGGGCGAGGTGGTCGCCCGAGTCAACTGGCTCAGCCGCGAGGGATTCGAGGACTACAACTACTACTGCCGCAACTTCATGGCCGTCGCCTACCTCGACGGCCGGTCGCCGTCGCTCATCCTCGAGCGCGGCACGTACACGATCATCAAGGTCGCCGCGCTCGACCCTGAGCTCCGGCAGCGGTGGTACTGGGAGTCCACGGGCGACTATGCTGCTTACCGCGGGCAGGGCGCCCACACTCTCCAGGTGGCCGACGTCGACGGCGATGGCAAGGACGAACTCGTCATCGGCTCGGCCTGCCTGGATCACGATGGCAGGCCGCTGTGGACCACGGGGCTGGGCCATCCCGACGCGCTCTATGTCGCAGACATCGACCCAGACCGCCCTGGCCTCGAGGTCTTCTTCGGCATAGAGCCGAGTCGAAAGAGCAAGGGAGTCTGCCTGGCCGACGCGCGAACCGGCGAACTCCTCTGGTACTTCGACGGGCCCACAAGCCACGTCCACGGGCAGGGGATGTGTGCCGACATTATTGCCGCGAAGCCCGGGATGGAGTGCTACGCGGGCGAGCAGGATGGCAGCCAGTACTGGCTCTACAGCGCGAAGGGAGAGCTTTTGTCGCAGGAGAAGCTGGGCGGCCTGGCCCCGGTGGTCGCATGGTGGAACGACGATGAACAGAAGGAAATCCTCCTCGACGGTGCCATGCGGCCGTATGGCGGAGAGCCGATCACGTCCATTGACGGGACAGTGCTGGGTATTGCAGACGTCTTTGGCGACTGGCGCGAGGATTTGGTGGTCGCCAAGGACGGCGAGCTGCGCATATACACGGCGACCCTTCCGGCCGGGAACCGCAAGGTGACCCTGCTTCAGAACCACCAGTATCGCCTGGGGATGGCCATACAGGGCATGGGCTACTGGTCGCCGCCGCAGCTCGGCCCATGACCTTCGTCGGCTGAAGACACGCGTTCACGCCGGAATACTCTGACCCTCGGGGGCCCCTTTCCCCTCTGCGTGGCCGGCGAAGTGGCCGATCGCTGATCGAAACCGCCACCCGCCGCTCTTACATCTGGCCGCCAACGCGCACCAACGGACCCCGCGCCACGAACGGCTGCTGGGTGCCATCGGCCAGCGTAAGCTCTCCTCGCGCTACAACGCGGTAGAGGCCGCTTGATAGGCGGACTACGCCGCGCGCCGCGCCCTGGCCCGCCCGCGCGCGCCCCAGTTCGTGCACCGTCTCGCCGGCCAGGGTGTCGACGGTGATCCTGGCCCAGGCCTCCCGCGGCGGCCTCTCGAAGCGGCCGCGCAGCGTGAGCGCCGCCTCCACTTCCACGGGCATCTCCTCGGTGGCTGCGCCCTCCAGCGCCCTGCCGTTCTGGCGCACCTGCCACTCCACCACCGGCGCATCGTGTGGAACACACGTCGCGCCCCGCGTGACGCCCTTGCCCAGGCTCGGGACGTAATCGGCAGCCACCCCTCCCTGGTACTCAAAGATGATGAAGCCGTCGGCACCCTCCTCCCGCGCTATCCTGATCTGGTCGATCACCTGTCCCAGAGAGAGCCCCGGGGCCGACGCGCCCACTCCCGGATACAGCGGGATCCGACCGCCAACGGCATCGCGCTGCACCTGCACCCGGGCGCGGAACTCCGCATCCGAGTCAGTGTAGTCCATCGGACAGACGAAATCGAGATACCCCTGCTGCACCCAGGTGCCCCAGTCCTGGCCGACTTCCTCCCGGCACTGCGGCCAGTCGCTGAACACCGCGGCCGATACCTTGACCCACGGCTTGATGCGGTGCGCCTCTTCGCTCACGGTCTTCACCAGGCGAGTGATATTGTCCCGCCGAAACTGCTGGTAAGCGTCGAAGTACGGTCCGCCCTCGATCACGTCCTGGGGCCAGTTGAGCACTCTGACGCCGTGTTGCTCTTCGAAGCGCTGCCGACACCCGTCGCAGTAGCAGTTATCCCGGTTCTCGTAGCGGATGTAGTCGAAGTGGATTCCGTCGACATTGTAGTTGCGCACCACTTCCAGCATGGAGTCCCGCTCGAGTGCGAAGTTGCGCGGGTCCGACGGGCACAGCCAAAGTGTCTCCTGGCCGTCGCGCGTCCTCTGCAACCGGCCCTCGGCGCGCAGGCGGTCCACGAACTCCCGGGGCGCGTTCGCGAGGTTCCAGTTGACCTTCCAGACGTGGACCTGCACGCCGTACTTCTTGCCGGCCGCCACGGCCAGGGCGATCTGGTCCCCTTCTGTCGCAACGCGCTCATCCACCGGGAGCAGCGCGCTGGGGTAGTCGGCGAGGCCGGCCCACAGGGAGTTCACGACGATCGCGTTGAAGCCGTTGTCCTTCAGCCGCTTGATCGTCTCATCCCAGGTCAGCCCCCTGACTCCATAGCCCGAGTGGCACCATCCCGCGCGGAACTCCCCTTCCCGGGCCGGCTGACAGCGCGCATAGGCGTCGAGCAGCTTCTCCCGCACCTGTGAGGCCAGTTCCACCGCCTCGGGATAGCGCTTCTCTCGCAGGCATGTCTCGGCCTCGGCGTGTTGCTGTCGCGCCCGCGCAAGGCTTGCCTCGACCTCCTCCAGCCGTCCGCTCGCCTGCGCCGTCTGCCGGATCTCGGCCTCCGCGTCGGCGAAGGCCGCCAGCCGGGAGACCGGCCCGACGTCGGAAAGGGCGCTGCGCGCCATCTGTTCCCACAGGTCAGGGGCGAGGTAGCCCAACAGGGCGCGCACCAGGCGCTCCTTGTTGGCCGGGTCGTCGGCGAGCAGCACGTGTGTGATGTACGCGCCGGCGTCGCTCAAGACGACGGCCGGGTACCCGGTATCCCTGCCCGATGAGTCGTACCACTCCGCGATCACCCGGGCCCCGCGGCTGGCTGGCCGCACGCTCTCGATGTTCCAGGAGTCCTGCCTCGCCTCCGGCGGAAGGCCCGGAGGTCCTCCCGGCAGGGAGACCATCCGCGCGAACTGGCCCGGGTACTCGCCGGCCCGGCGCCCCAGCGACTCGACCCCGACAAGCGCAGCCAGGCGAGGCGACAGGGAGTAGCATACCACCACTCGCCCGCCGGCCGCGATGAAAGCCTCCAGGGCCTCCAGCTCGCGATCCGAAGGGCTCGGGTTCAGCGGGTAGACCGCGATGCGCTTGCCCTCCAGCACACCGGCCTCCACATCGACATCGTCGACCACCCCGGCATCGATGCCCGCGCGCGCCAGTATGTCTGCCATCCCCCTCGTGTAGCCCCCCTCCCATCGCCCCGCTCTGGTGTCCCGCACCACAACCACATCGCTTGCCGCTGCCTCGAGCCCGCCCAGGTATACCGTGGCAGCGCTTGGTCGCCCCTTCCAGAAGGAGACGCGGATCGTGTCGATGGCGCCCCAGCCCCCTGGCTTGCCCTCTGTGTTGAAGCTGCCGCGATCGATCACCACTCGCTGCCAGGCCTCACCCGGCAGGCCGAAGCTGGTCGCATACCAGCCGTCGCCCGAATGGAAGTACAGGCTGCAGTGGCCCACGGCAGACAGGTCGCCTTCGGCCTTTGCCCAGAACGCAACGCGCCCGAAGCGCGAGAGGTTGAGCGAGACTGCGCGGTCCCAGAACGCGCGCTCGCGAAGGCCGGACATGTTGAACCTGAAGGCGACGGCCGATCCGCCGTCGGGGGTGCGCTCGAGCGCCCCGGCGGCGGGGCCCGAGCCCTCCAGCGGGACCCATTCGGCCGCCTTCTCGGCCGCAAAGGCATCGGTCTCCAGCCGCTCGCCGGCCTGGGCCGCGACGGCCGAAAAGCAGACTGCAGACGCCAAAGCAAGGATCGCCGTCAGACGCATGGGGCCTCCTGCCTGTGCACACCTATCGGGGCATCAGAGCGCTAACCTGAGTCGGCCGCAAGTCATGTTCCTCCGTTCCCCCCGCGCGCCTCGCAGTCCTGCGGGAACGCCCGCGGCGGCCCGGGCTCGGTCGCGCGACCGGCCCAGCCGCGCGGCTGGGCCGGTCGTGTCACCCCGGGTCTCACCCGAGGACGCTTCGCCTCGCCGGTCTCGTTAGCCCTCCTTCCGGCTCCGCCGTGGGTGTATGTTCCTGCCCTCATCCATCACACGTGGCATCCGCGGCCGCCCTCACACGGACTGCCCTGGCCTCCCATCTCACAGGTCAGGCAGCATGCACAGGCCCAGGCCTGGGCCTACGATGCCGAGCTCGTTCTCGCTGCGGGTGTCGTTGACCCACCATCGCCAGTCCGGAACGGCCTTCAGCAGCGCCTCGGAGTTCATCCACTTGGCGTGCCCGTCCAGGAAGCCCAGGTTCACGCCGCCGAGGTGGCGCGACAGCTCCCTGTTTCGGAAGTCCGAATCCATGCCATACCTGGGATCGCCCGCGCCGCAGCTCTGGCTCCAGGGGCAGTTCACCCAGTCCGCGCTGACTCGGCAGTCCGGGTGGTCAGGGTTCGTGGTTGCGCAGCCAAGCTTGCAGATGTCTGGATACGCGACCTGGTTGATGGACCACTGGTCATCGGCGACGCCAACCTCCGCGATCGCCAGCCACTTCGCCGTCTGGTCGACCTGGGACAGCTTCAGTCCGTTGTTCCGCCTGAGGCCGCCGTAGCCGTACTCAAAGCCGCCCACGCCGTCCAGGATGCACATGTACTGCTCGGCGCTGTCCGTCACCGTCCCCCCCCATCCCGGCGGGAAGGGCCGCCCGCACATCAGGGCCGCGGAACACCCGTCGCCGCGGTCGGCCACGATCTCCATCACGCGCGCCCACCAGTCGCCCCTGGCGTTCCCGCCGTACGGATTCAGAATCGTCGAGCTCCGCGGCGTCTTTACGCTTGGGCACCGCCACACATCGCGGTTGCGCACATAGGGGTCGAGCACGACCTGCCACTTCAGGTACGGATTGTTCCGTGTCGCGCTGTCCTGGGCGCATTCGGTAAGCTCGCCGTCCTGCTTGTTTTCGGCATACCAGTCGAGCACCTCTTGCCGATGCTCGTCGGGCACCAGCGTGTCATCGTAGTCGCCCAGGTACATCTGCACCGCCAGGCACAGGTTCTTCACGTTCGAGAGACAGACGGCCTTGCGCGCCGACTCGCGCGCCCGCGCGAAAACCGGAAATACCATCGCGGCCAGTATTCCGATAATCGCGATCACCACCAGCAGCTCGATCAGGGTGAACCCCGCACGTCGCTTTCCTTCCATCCGACTTGGTGCCTCCTTGAGGAACGGTAACACCAGCCTGAATCAAGGTCAGCGCGCCGGGCGTGTACCGCCGTTCACCTCCCTCCTTGCCCGCGGTCGCTCGCCCCGATGCCGCCGGCAGCGGCATCGCGAGGGCGGCCCGAGCAGCGCGCCCGGCCGAGCTTCATCGCCACTGGAGTCTGCAAAAGGCCTGCTGCGATCGGTCTGCGCGGCCAAACGCGAGGGCGCCGCGAATTACGCGGCGCCCGGTAAACGTCAATGCGGTTGGCCCCAGCCCAGGAACGCCACCCGGCGCCCCGAACCCAGGCACGCCGGGAAGACGGCCTTCCTGCGCGGCGCCCTACCAGAACCCGACGACCCCGTGTGCAGAACACGCCCCTCATGTCCTGCTACCCCCAAGGTCCGTCCATAGAAGCGTAACGGATTCTATTGCGCCCAAGCCCGGCTGTCAAGTGGCGGGCGACCTTCGAGCCGCCAGGACCCGTCGGGACGAGGGCACTCCCTCAACGAGCGTCCCCGCGTGCTACTCCAGGTTGAGAGCGGCCTCCAGCGCCGCCAGCCCTTGCTCGCAGACCACGTAGCTCACCCGGTTGCCGATGGCCGTCCCGGGCGCAAGCGGGTTTCCAAACAGATCATAGAGCTGCACTTCCGACGACCTGGGGAGCTGGTATGGGGCGTGCGATGGGGCGGTCGTGATCGCAGCCACGGACCGCGCGGGCCCGGAGAAAAGATAGGCATACACGCCGTCGGCCAGGAGCGCACGCCGCACGAAGTCAGTGTCCTCCGTCAGCCACGCGAACTCGCTGAGCGCCGCCGCGCTAGGATGCAGGTACCCCTCCGCGGTGACGAGCGTCGTCCAGTCCACGGCGCCGCCGAAGGTGCTTATGCCGTGCATCGTGTAGAGGAACGCGTGCACCTCCCCTGTGGCGCGGTGGCTGATGAGGTAGCGCGCCAGCCGATCGGCGATCCGCCAATTCTCGCAGCGGTTCTCGTAGGGAAGCGTGTAACGATAGAAGCCATCCGACACGTCCCCGGACAGAGGAGCGCCCTCGCTCATCCACACGGGCTTGGGCGGGCGGCCCTCTCGGTCGAGGACCGGCGCCATTGCCGCCCCATAGGCCTTGTCAGTCGCGTCGCCGGGGTAACCGACCAGGGCGGTCTCGTAGTGGTGGTAGGAGATCGCGTCACAGCTCTCCAGCCCGCCCGTCTCCATCACCTCGCGGGTCCACTTCGTCCCGTCCTCACCGCCGTAGGTGTTGAAGCCCACAATGGTCACCCCGGGGAAGACCTCATGTGCCGCGGCATACGCGACCCTCTGCAGGCGAGCGTAGTCGGCCGCCGGGGTGTCGCTGGCCACGAAGTGGTCTTGCCAACTGGTGCCGTGCGTCTCGTCCCACTTCAGGGACCAAAACGAGGCCACCCATGGTTCGTTCCAGATCTCATAGGCGTCGATCATACCGCGGTAGCGCGCGACGATCGTCCGCACCGCGTTCGCCCAGTCGTCCATGTTCAGAGGTTCCAGATAGCGGTCGAAGTAGTCGGTCGCGGGCTTGCCCCAGTTGCTTGCCCAGCCGGGGGTCGTAGACAGCAGTCCCAGGATCTTCAGGTGGTGATCGCGATAGCGCTGGAGGTCGGCGTCGCGAAACTGCCACTTGCCTCGCTCAGGCTCGAGGAACGACCAGCCGATGTACTCCGTCCCCGCGTCGTGCAGGCGCACCCAGTTGCAGCCCACGGCCTTGGCCATCTGCAAGTGCCGGTTGGTCGACAGCGCGTGCGTCCCGAAGAACGAGTGCGGCGCGTCCTCTCCCCAGTGGCGCGGGCGATGGAGCCGGTAGAAGACTATCTCGTTCTCTGCGCTCAGTTTCCTGCCCGCCGCATCCTCGACCCACGCCTCGAGCCGGTACGCGCCCAGGGGGTGATCGGCGAAGGCATCGAACGTGAGGGTTCCCGTCTGCAAGTCGCCTTCGCCGAGCCCCACCGGCGGCAGCAAGCGCTCCTCGCCGTACAGAGTCACCAGCCGCGCCTTCAGCACTCCCCCGGCGCACGGCCCGACGACGGCGTACTTTACCGCAAGCGGCTCTCCCTCGAACAGGACGCGCGCAGAGGAGGCCTCGGACGGCGGCAGGGCCAGCGACACCTCGACCGGCTTCCCCGGCCTGTACGGAGTTGCCCTGGCGGCGTGTTCGACCTGCAGCTCGTCGATCCAGAGCGTGCCCTTGCCTTCGATCCGCAGGTGGTGGCTTCGGCTCAGCAAGATCGGGTTGAAGGTCAGCTCGACGCGCTGCCACTGGCCGCCCGCGAGCGTAACCGGCAGCTCTCCGCAGACCTCGCCTTCACCTCCCGCAACGACCAAGCGCCCCTCCCAGTCGCCGCGCACGGAGAGGCTCAGCACGTGCGGCTCGAAGCTCCAGGGCACTGCGAACGGAGCGCTGTACACGATGACGCCGTCGGGCGCGTCGATGCAGAGCGCGCAGACGCCGCTGGGACCGGTGACGTTGGCATCGGTGTCGATTCGCACCTGATCTCCATCCGAGTAGTCCCGGCCAATCGACCAGCCGCTCTGCAGGCCCAGCGGAAAGCGCGACAGCTTCACCAGGTTCCCCGTGCCAGCCTCCGGGAACCTGGCCTTGATCTCGGCAATCAGGTCTTGCTCGGTGAGCCGGACGAGCTTCACCCGCTCGAGGTCCAGTGTCCCGTTGCCCGAGAGGTAGACGAACAGGCACACTTCCTGGGGCTGCTCGGCGAGACGAAAGTCATAGGAGCGCTCGCGCCACTCACCCTCGAGCGCGAGGTCAGCTGACCAAACCGTCGTGTAAGGACTTCCCACGAATCGCACGGCCACGCTCGCGCCGACGTTGCTCCTCGCCGTCAGGCTCAGGCGGTAGTACCCCGGCTCCCTGGCCACCCCTGGCAGCCCATGCATGAACTGCAGGCCGTCTCCCGAAGTCTGGGTGACCCGCAGAAAGCGCCGGCCGTTTTCCGCCTTCGGAGCGTAAGTGGCGACCACTCCGCTCTTCCACCCCGAGTTATCGCTCCACCCCTCGGGCAGCGTCCCCGCGATGTTGTTGCCCCTCTCGGCGCTGACGTCGGAGAAGGCTATGCCCGGGCCGCCGAAGTCGGTATCGACCAGCACCTGCGACGCCGCGCACGCCCCCGTCGACCCCAGGAGAACCACGGCCGCGATCAGCATTCCTCTGCACATTGCCGCACCTCCCACCTGCCGCAGGACGGTTTCTGCGTCGCAGCGGCGGCACCCCTCGCGGCCTGTGCCCGGCCAACCTGCCGTGTGATATCACGCAGGAGCCGGCGGCCGCTGCCGCGGGCCGCGCGGCTAGGCTTGGGCTGTGCTTCCTTCGCCCGCCGACGCGGGGGCCCGCTGGAGGTGCGGCACCCGCCGGATCAGCTCCTGCAGGTCCACGCCCGTCAGGGCCTCTATCACGGCGGGGAGCTGAGAGATGACGTCGGTCACGTCCCGGGTGACGCGGCTTGCGCCCGCCGACACCTGCCCGTCGCCGCCCGAGGAGATCACCACGATCCGGTCGGTCTTGGCCAGCGGCGCCGACACTGCTGAGGCCACGTCCGGCAACTTGTCGATGAAGAGATGCGCGATGGCGGCCTCGTTGTACTGCCGCCATGCCTCAGCCTTCTTCGTCATCGCCTCGTCCTCGGAGAATCCCTGCGCCTTGATGATGTCCGCCTGCGCGAGGCCCTTCGCCCTGCTTGCGTCCGCCTCTGCCACGCCCAACGCGCGCGTGGCGTCGGCCTGGCCCGTCGCCGTCGTCCTGAGCCGGTACTGCTCCGCCTCCGCCAGCGTCTGGATCCGCTGGCG
>Ga0123519_10000679_pt1 | contig 59593 bp, 46 predicted proteins | sample YelNatPaOPRAMG02_FD_87396 | JGI IMG/M metagenome (GOLD analysis project Ga0123519, IMG submission 87396) | Hot spring microbial communities from Yellowstone National Park - Yellowstone National Park OP-RAMG-02 (version 2) | ecosystem: Environmental > Aquatic > Thermal springs > Hot (42-90C) ...
CGGCGTGGTCGGGAGACCTAAACGCTCGGCAGCGGGGTGTCGACTGGCAAATGACCGCGGAAGATGCCCGCTGCAAACTGAAGTCTGTTTATCCCAAAATTATCCTGTGACGGAGCACTAGGCAAGCTCTTTCCGTTTGTCCTGAGCTATGAACCAACGGACAGCATCACCAACATCTCAGAATGGCTTGACCGTCCCGCTGGGAAGCACGGGTTTATTCGGGCGGAAAATGGGCACTTTGTGACAGATGCCGGGCGGATCCGGCTGTGGGCCACTAATCTCTGTTTTGAAGCCTGCTTCCCAACCAAGGAAGAGGCAGAACGCCTTGCCAAGCGTCTCGCCAGCCTGGGGATCAATTGTGTGCGAATGCATCACATGGACAATCGGCACATCTGGGGTAAAAGCCCCAATAAGCTGACGATTGATCCCGAAATGCTGGATAAGCTGGATTACCTGATCTATCAATTGAAATTGCACGGGATCTATACCAACCTCAATCTGCATGTGTCCCGGGAGTTTGGCCCGGCCGAAGGCTTTCCCGCGGTGGAGGGCCTCCCCAATTACGATAAAGGGATCGACAACTTTGAACCCCGGATGATCGAGTACCAGAAAAAATATGCCCGCGATTTGCTCACGCACGTCAATCCCTACACCGGCACGGCGTACATCAACGAACCGGCCATTGCGATGGTCGAAATCAATAACGAAAATGCAGCGTTTGACGAGTACCGCAAGGGAGCGTTTGATCATTTGCCCGAGCCGTACGCCAGCCAACTCCGCAAGCTGTGGAATGCCTGGCTGAAAAAGAAATACGGCAGTGACAACGCCCTTCGCAAAGCGTGGAATGCCCAGCGTCAACCCCTGGGCGACGAAATCCTGAAGAATCGCGACTTTTCTGGCCAGTGGGAAAGGGTGTGGAACCTCCAGCGTGACAATCTCTCGGAGGTCGTCGCCGAGGTCATTCCGAATGGCTTTCACGGCAAACCCGCTTTGCGCCTGCGCGTGATTCGCAACGGACAAGAAACCTGGATCCCCCAGTTAAGCCAGGGCGGTTTTTCAGTTCAGAAAGGTCAGGTGTACACTCTCCGATTCTGGCTGAAAGCAGACAAGCCCGGCCGGATCGATGTGAACTGCATGATGAACCACGATCCCTGGCAGCGTCTCGGCCTTTCCGCGGATGTTCAAACCTCGGCCGAGTGGAAGGAATATCGCCTCAGCTTTGTGGCGGATCGCGATGATCCAAACGCCAGGATCACGTTCAGTCAACTCCGTCCCGGCACGTACGAACTGGCAGACGTGTCGCTACGACCGGGTGGGGTCATCGGCCTGGAAGAGGGCCAATCCCTCGCCGATCAGACGGTTCCCATTGTTCCTGCTCGCGGACCGCAAATGACGGCCGCCGCCCGGGCCGACTTCGCAGATTTTCTGTGGGAGCTCGAACGCGACTACTGGTGGGGAATGTATCGATTTCTGAAGGAGGAACTCAAGCTGAAGCCGCTGGTCGCGGGAACGCAGCTCTCCTACAGTCCAGTTCACATTCAAGCTGGGCTGGACTACATCGACTCGCATGCCTACTGGCAGCATCCCGTTTTCCCCGGCAGGCCATGGGATCCGGAAAACTGGTATGTGCGTAATCTGGCCCTCGTGAATCAGCCGGGAGGCACACTTTCCGGACTCGCCAGTCGGCGTGTCGAAGGTTTGCCGTTCACCGTGAGCGAATACAACCACCCGGCTCCCAACGAATACGCCGCCGAAGGATTTCCGATGATCGCGGCTTTTGGGGCTTTTCAGGATTGGGATGGAATCTTCAGCTTCACTTACAGCCACAGTCGAGATTACGAGCCGCGAAAAATCACGGGTTTCTTCGACATCAAAAGCGAGGTGACCAAACTCGTTCACATGCCCGCTTGCGTCGCCATGTTCTACCGGGGTGATGTGCAACCCGCCACCCAGGCTGTGGTCGTGGGCATGACCCGTGAAAAGGAACAATCCATCCTCCGCGAAACACTCAACCCCTGGGCGCTGACCGCCGACCGTCTGGGTATTCCCGCCAACCTGAGCTTGCTCCATCGGGTGGCCATGGCACTAAAAGAACCCAACGATAGTGTGCCACCACCCACGCTGTCCGCGGAGCAGAAGGTTTTCCTGTCCGATACGCAACAAATCTGCTGGGATGTCTCTCAGCCCGGCGCCGGGGTGTTCCTGGTCAACTCGCCGAAAACGAAACTTGTTACTGGTTTTCCCGCCGGAAGAACTTTCAATCTGAATGGAATCCAGATCCAGATTGGAGAAACGGAACTGGGTTGGGCGACCGTTTCGCTCACCGTTATCAAAGGGGACGGATTTGATCGGCCTGGCCGAATCCTCCTCGCTGCTACGGGAAAGGCCCAAAATACAGGCTGGGACTTCCGTAAAGAGGGCGATCGGGTGACCGTGGGACGCCGCTGGGGCGACGAGCCGATCCTCTGCGAAGGAGTGCCAGCTCGCATCGTGCTGCCGGTTTCGTCCAGCCGCGTGAAAGTCTATGCCCTCGACGAGGTGGGACGCCGCAGGGACGCGGTGACGGTTTCTGGTGACGATCAGGCCGTTGTCGAAATAGGGCCCCAATACAGGACGCTGTGGTACGAAGTCGAAATTCAATGAAACAACCCGCCTTATTGTACCTGGCATTTTGACCGTGAGGCGGACAGCCAATCCTGTTTGGCTTCTGTCCGCGGGATGGAGCGTTCCCGCTGCGCACCCTGCAGGTTTTCCCCGATTTCCGTATGTCCCTTGCCCGTGAGGAGAAAAAACCATGAGCACGCGACGCGATTTCCTCCGCCAGATGGGAACTTTGGGCACGTTAGCGCTGGGTGGGAAGAGTTTTGCGTCCCTTTACGGGGCAGAAGCTCCCGCGGTTTCAAGCCGCGAGATTCCCAGACACGTCCTGGCCTTCTACTACCCGTGGTATGGTAATCCAGCGGCCACCGGCGGAAGTGGACGATGGAGTCACTGGCGAGATGTTGACGAGAACGCCAAAACGATCGGCTCGAGCACCCATTACCCGGAGCTTGGCCCGTATGATTCCCACGACCCAAAAATCATCCGCCAGCACTGCCAATGGGCGAAGGAAGCAGGGTTAACGGGTTGGATTGCCAGTTGGTGGGGGCATCGCTCCTTCGAGGATCAGGCCGTGCCGCGGATCCTGGATATTTCCGCTGAACACGGCCTGGCGGTAACCATCTACTACGAAACGATTCCCGGCCAACCAAAAACCCCGGAAAATGCAGCCAAGGATGTTGTGCGGCTCCTGGAGAAATATGCGGCTCATCCGGCCTGGCTGCAGGTCAAAGGAAAACCGGTCGTCTTCATTTACGGTCGAGCGGTCGGTGAAATCGGCGTGGCGGCCTGGGCAGAGGTCATCCAGATGGTCAATAAATCCTTCAGCCGAGGAGCAATTTTCCAGGGCGATCAGTTCTCTCCCAAGGCGGCTGAGGTGTTCGATGGACTGCATACCTACAACACGGCGGGACATCTTTGCGGCAAATCTCTCGAGCAGGTGAAAGCCTGGTGCGAAGAAACGTTTCCACGGTGGGTCAAGCTCGCCCGGGACGCCGGCCGAATCAGCTCCCTCACAGTCATCCCGGGATACGACGACACCAAGATCCGCAAGCCCGGCCTGAAAGTGGAACGTTACGACGGGCAGAGCTACACCGTGCAATGGGAGGCCGCCATCGCTGCCGACCCCGATTGGGTTCTCATCACTTCCTGGAACGAGTGGCACGAAGGAAGCGAGATCGAGCCATCCGTGGAAGACGGACGGAAATACCTCGAATTGACAAGGCAGATGACGGCACGATTCATCAAACCCGTCTGACAAAGTCACTGGTCGGCTGTTTTCCCGCTCTTTTTGGAAACATCCACCCAAATATCCTTTAGGGGATGGATGTCCAGAACGTTGCCGTAATATCCGCGCACATACGGGCGAACCATGGCTCGTGTAACCGGAAAATAGAGCGGCAGGATTGGCATTTCTTCCAGGAGGACGGTTTCCGCCTCCTTAAACAACGCCAATCGACGCTGTTCGTCCACCTCTACCTGCGCCAGGGAGATCAAACGGTCATACTCGGCGTTGCTCCAGCCTCCATGATTGTTGGGATTGCCCGTGGTCATCATTTCCAAAAACGTGTTCGGATCAAGATAATCAGCAATCCATCCAGCGCGGGCCACCCAGAACTCACCCTGTCGTCGGCTGGCCAGATACCGGGCCCAATCTTGATTCTGCAGCCGCACGTTGATTCCCAAATTTCTTTTCCACTGGGCCTGAACAAGTTCGGCAATAGCCTGGTGCGATTCGTGCGTGTTGTACAGGATTTCGATCTTGGGAAAGCCCCTCCCGCCAGGATATCCGGCCTCGGCAAGTAGCCGGCGGGCGGTTGCGGGATCGTACTCCGGCATCCGCGGTGGTTGATAGGGAATGTAATTTGCAATTGATGGGGGAACAAAGCTCATCGCAGGTTCCTGGCCGGTCTGAAGAATCCGGTTGATGATCTCACGTTTGTCGATGGCCAGGGCTAGCGCCCGGCGCACGCGGGGATCATCCAGCGGTGGCCGACGCGTGTTGACGATGTAGTACTCCACTGCCAGATAGGGAGCGGGCTGAAAGTCCTTCCGCTTCTGCCGGAGGAGTTCTCCCACAACTTCGTTGGGAACCACGGGAATCCAGTCCGCGGCACCGGTCATGTACAGATTGAGGCCCGTAATAGCCGATTCCGCAGCCAGGACATCAACGATATTCAGCCGAACATTCTCGCGATCCCAATACCATGGATTCTTGACCAGCCGAATCCGGTCGCGAATCCGGCGGTACTGCAGCACGAATGGCCCATTCGAGACGATGTTTTCGGGCTTGGTCCAGGCGGGATAACCATATTTCTCAAGACAGTGCCGGGGCACCGGCATCATCGGGAAAAAGCCAATGATCTGAAGAAAGTATGGTACCGGATGGTTGAGTGTCATCTGAAGCGTGAATCGATCGAGCACCTTGATCCCCACATGCTCGAAGTCGAAAAGTAACCACCGATAAGGGCGGGCCCGTGGATCGCGTGGCGGCTGGCCCTCCCGCTCGGGTTTCTGAAAATATTCCTTGCGACCGTCGATCTCCACCACGTAAACCGGCGATGCCTCAGCTTGATTCTCCATCCTTTCGGTCGGCCCAGCTTCAATGGCGACAAGCCTGCCTCGGAGAATCACACCAGATGCATAAGGACGAGCTCCCGGCGGTTTTTCGTCCAACTCGATCTCGACGGGATCCCCCACCTCGACCTGCCCGGAGGTGTATTTTTCCGCGTTGACCACGTACCACAGCTCATAGGCATATTCCGAGGCTGTTTCCGGATGGAGGAGGCGGCGGAAAGACCAGTGAAAATCCTCGGCCGTCAAAGGCGTGCCATCCGACCAGTAAGCGTTTTTGCGAAGGTGAAACGTGTAAACTCTCTTGTCTTTGGAAACTTCCCAGCTTTCGGCCACCCCGGGACGTGGCGCAAGTGTTTTTGGGTCGTAGGTGGTCAGACCTTCAAAAATCGCCCAAACCACCCTGCCCTCCGGCTGCCCGGTCACAAGGGCCGGGTCCACGGTTTTGATTTCCGTGCCATTGCAAAAAGAAAAGTCTGCCGCGGGCTCTTTGGGCCTCCAGAATGCCCAAACCAAACCCACCAACCCAAGGGCGATCACACCATAGGCAGCAATGAATCGACCTGTCATGCTTTGCTGCGGGTTTATGTGTTCCTTGAGCTTCCTCAAAGCCCATTCCAAAGGGACGCTTGGATGCGCTCAGTCAGTTTTGGTGCGTGGGCCACCCGGCGGCTTATCGTGACACAATCCCTCTGTGATAGGAAATTGTTGTCCGAATGGCCTTCTCATGCTCCTCATTCGCTGCGCCAGCGACCGGACGTCACCAGCCGTCTGATGTGGTTCACCATCGCCTGGGCAGCGCGAGCGCGATGGCTGAGACACCCTTTCACCGCAAGCCCAAGCTCCGCAAATGTGCGGTGATATTCGGGAATCTCGAACACTGGATCGTAACCGAATCCATGATCACCACGTGGTGCGTCGGTGATCCGTCCTCGGCATAAACCCGTGGTTTCGGCGACAATCTGACCGGCAGGGTCGGCCAGTACCATATGGCAGACGAACTGGGCGGTCCGGCGTTCAGGGGGAACATCTTTGAGTCGCTGCAGCAAAAGTTCAATATTTCTGCGATCGTCCCGCGGTTCACCAGCGTATCGGGCGGACAGGACTCCTGGTTCTCCCCCAAGGGCATCCACCATCAGACCGGCATCTTCCGCCAGCACCCACTGTCCGATCGCCCGAGCATACCCGACCGCTTTAAGCCGGGCGTTTTCGGCGAAAGTCTGTCCGGTTTCTGGCACTTCGGGAATTCCCGGAAACTCGGCCAGGGAGTGCCACACCACGGGAGTGTCGGCAAGTAGTTCCTGAAGCTCTCTGACCTTATGCGCATTGCCGGTGCCCAGAACGCCTGTTGGTGGTGTCATAATATCTTGAACGCCTCCGTTTCCATCCGCAGTTCTCGCCGGGACAACGTTTCAAGGATTACCAAATAGCGCGCAATCAAAAATATATTCTTCCTGGATGTTCTTCGACACGACAGATTTAGGCCGCGTCGGTCCTCCGTTTTGTCTTATGGTAACAGAATCTCCCTTGGCACGCAGACGTTGCCCGATGCGGGTTGCTTGAATCCATTTTCACACAGAACCAAGATCGCAGGCTGCCGGTGCTTGCAATCTTGCTTCGATAGGATTATCCTATCCGCGTTGTCCTTTCTTCCAAGGCTGTGCAGACATCGGGAGAGACTTGAAAGGCCCTATTTTCCTAATTACGATGGCCATTAGACCGGCGGCGCAGGTTGGGCCTTTTCCCCGATGACAACGGGTGGATGGAATGCTTTGACATCACCCGAGCGGGCGCAGTTGGTTGGCACGGGAAGAAAGTGAGGGGAAAGTTATTGGCACGGGACGTCGGCTTTTAGCACCGGTCAATTGTGGGAAACATTCTGCCTCGGGAGTAAGCTCAATGTTGCGGACAATCCTTTGCGTCCTCGCGGCAGGGGTTGCTGTCGGTGCTGCCTCATTGATGGCACAGGACAGCATTCTCAGTCAGTTCTATGGTCAAGGCGTTCATAAGTTTTTTGCCAGAGACTACGCCGGCGCGTTCGAAGATTTCAACGCCGCCATTGAAAATGGGAGTGACGACCCCCGCTGTTATTATTTTCGGGGCCTGACCTATCTCCAGTTGGGTCGAGAGGATGAGGCGAAGGAGGATTTCAAAAAAGGGGCCGAGCTGGAGATGAAATCCGCCACAAAGTTCTTCAATGTGAGTCGGGCTTTGGAACGGATTCAGGGACGTCAGCGACTCCTCATCGAGGAATACCGGACACAGGCCCGATTGGCGGTGATGGTCGAGCTGGAAAAGCAGCGACGGGCCCGCTACGAAGAGCTGCGACGGGAAGAGGCCCGGGTGCTTGACCGATCAACTCCTCCGGTGGGAATCCCCGAAGTGACCTCATCGGCCCCGAGCACACCCGCCCAAGCCCCCGCACAACCGCCGGCCCAGCCTCCTGCGGCGACGCCGCCCGCTCCGCAAGCGACTCCGCCAGCACCCGCTCCTCAGCAGCCGCCTGCACCACCGGCCCCGGCGCAGGAGAATCCCTTCAGCACGGAGGCCGCTCCGGCCGCACCGCCACAACCCCAGCCAGCGCCTCAACCGGCTCCTCAGCAGCCGGCACAACCTCCTGCCAACGAAAATCCATTCGCCACCTGAACCTTGCCGACAGGCACGGCTCTCTAAAGTCGAGGAAATAACACAAGGCGTCAAGCGGTTCCCCCGTTTGACGCCTTTATATCTTTGCATTCACCGTGAAACCGCCCTTTGAGGAGTCGGTCAAGCACCCGCAACGTCAACAGACTTTGCTGCCCGGCCATCATAAACAAATTGGCCAACGTAACTAAACATTGCGGGTTGAAAAAGTCTTTCCTCCGGACTTTTGCGCGGGCCTTGTGAGTCCTCGTCTGCGGAGACCGTCAGAATCCCCGGGCGGCCCGAATGTCCTCGAAATCGCGGAGGTGGTAGCCGATTCCTACATAGTCGAGAAGTCGGCAGAGACTTCGCAAGGCGACGCCCATGCCATCTGGTCCACTGAATCCACCGAACTGGCCGCCCCCTTTCACGTGCGGCTCCAAATCCAGGAAGACCCCCGGAACACCGAACGCGCGAAGCCGCGTCTCCAATTCGGGGATGTAGGAAGCGAAATCTCGCAGAATGACCTCATGACCGCTATCGCCCAGGTGAACGGGAACGAAGTTTTTGAGCATGTCCTCGTCCACGTGTCCCCCTTTAGCGTCGCGTTGGGGACGCCGATAGTCCTTGATGTGCATCCATCCGAGGCCCGGCTTCATGGCCAGGTACTGATCGTAGATCTCCGCGGCCGTGTATCCCTGCACCACAAGATTGGCCCCATCAAAAACGAGAACCAGCGAGGGGTGCTGCAACTTCTGATAGATTTCCGCAAGCAGATACCCATTTTGGCCGACCAGATTGGCCTCGACCTCCAGGCCAAAAATCAACCCGGCGTCGCGACACACGTCAGCAATCCGGCCCAATCGATCGATGACTTCACTGAGGTAGGGTCTGGGATCCTCGCCTTTGGGATGGTAGAAAGAAAAGCCGCGGATGAGCTTTGTCCCCAAGGTTTGGGCCAGTTCGCATGCCCGGCGGACATCTTCCTGCAGATACTTGTCAAACGGGATGTAGACGTTTTTCGTTCCATCCTCCACATCCTTCAGCTTGATCTTGCCGATGGGAGATCCCAGCGAGGACACCTGCAGCCCGTAATCCTTCTGGAGTCGACACACCTGCTTAACCTCATCGGGCGTCAGCTTCATCACGTTCTTCACGCCCTGCCCCACATCGATGAAACGAATGCTGTAATAAGACAACCCGAGAGCTGCGAACGCGACAAATTGCTCGACGGCAGTCTTGTTGATTGCCGCCTCATCAGCAAAACCGGAAAGAATCACCTGGGGACGCACGCCCGTTGCCATGGTCAGTTCCTCGACTCCTTGTTAACTTTGTCAGCATTCTGACGGGCCATAACAGATCGGCGAGTCGCTTTTACCCCGTAGCCGGGAAAAGGCCCGCCCACGCACGGCGGATGGTGCTATTGTGCTAAACCGAAATACCTATGACAATCCCCTCTTGAAGCGGATACCACCAAACCACTGCCATTTTTGAAAAAACTACGTGGGATGTTGTGAACGCGAAAGGAAAGGGGAAATGTCTCAGTGGGCACCATTATTGACAGCCGTTTTCTCCACTTCTAGAATCAAGCGGAATTGATTAGCGTGGTGGTGTTCAATTCTCGTTCAATCTTCCGAACCAACGCGGAAGGGAGGTGTTGCTCATGTCGCAGGCCGGGATTGTTAACGTGATGAAGGAAACCCGGGTATTTCCGCCCCCGCCCGAGTTTTCAGCCAAGGCCCGCATCAAGTCGATGGAACAATATCGTGAAATGTGGCAACGGGCCAAGGATGATCCAGAGGGCTTCTGGGGCGAGTATGCCAAAGAGCTCCATTGGTTCAAGCCCTACGAAAAAGTTCTGGAATGGAACGAACCCTTTGCCACCTGGTTCAAGAACGGCCAAACAAACGTTTCCTACAACTGCCTCGATGTGCATCTCAATACGTGGCGGCGCAACAAGGTCGCCTACATCTGGGAGGGTGAACCCGGCGACGTCCGCGTCCTCACCTATGAAATGCTCCATCGCGAGGTGTGCAAGTTTGCCAATGTCCTCAAGAGTCTGGGCATCCAGAAAGGGGACCGCGTTTCCATTTACATGCCGATGGTCCCGGAATTACCCATCGCCATGCTGGCATGTGCGAGGATTGGGGCCATCCACTCGGTCGTGTTCGGCGGATTTGCTGCAGAGGCACTGGCCGAACGGAACAACGACGCCCAGGCGAAGCTTCTCATTACAGCCGACGGTGGCTGGCGGCGCGGCAAGATCGTGCCGCTGAAAGAGAATGCCGATCGGGCGATGGAAAAGTCTCCTACAATCCAGAAGTGCATCGTTCTCAAGCGGACGGGTCAAGAAATCAACATGGTGGACGGCCGTGACCTCTGGTGGCACGAACTCATGAAGGATGCCTCCGCGAATTGTCCGGCCGAACCGATGGATAGCGAAGCACCGCTCTTCCTTCTCTACACGAGCGGTTCCACGGGAAAACCGAAAGGTGTGAAGCATACCACGGCGGGTTACAATTTGTATGCCAAGAAGACCATGGAATGGGTCTTCGATATCCGCGATGAGGATGTCTACTGGTGCACGGCGGATATTGGGTGGATCACAGGACACACGTACATCGTCTATGGTCCTCTCTCCGCCGGGGCTACCATCGTCATGTATGAAGGGGCTCCAGACTGGCCAGGCTACGATCGCTGGTGGGACATCATCGAACGGTACAAAGTCAATATTCTCTACACGGCACCCACCGCGATCCGCACCTTCATCAAATGGGGCGATGAGCATGTGGAAAAGCATGACCTGTCCAGCTTGCGGCTGCTGGGAAGTGTCGGTGAAGGTATCAATCCGGAAGCCTGGATGTGGTACTACGAAAAGATCGGCGGTGGTCGTTGTCCGATCGTTGATACCTGGTGGCAGACCGAGACCGGCGGGATCATGATCTCTCCGCTGCCAGGTTGCACTCCTTTGAAGCCGGGTAGCGCGACATTCCCATTACCGGGTGTGGTGCCGGAGGTCGTCGGTGAGGACGGCAAGCCGGTACCTGTGGGTGTCGGCGGCTGGCTTGTCATCACGCAACCCTGGCCGGGAATGCTCCGCGGTATTTGGGGCGATGACGAACGCTACAAGCGGCAATACTGGTCCGATGTGCCCCACAAGTATCTCGCCGGGGATAACGCACGGATCGACGAGGACGGCTACATCTGGATCATGGGCCGGATCGACGATGTACTCAACGTCTCCGGTCACCGTTTGAGCACGATCGAAATCGAAAGTGCTCTCGTCAGCCATCCTGCCGTAGCCGAGGCAGCAGCCGTCGGCCGTCCGCACGAAATCAAAGGCGAGGCCATCTGTGCGTTCGTAACCCTTGCTGAAGGGTATGAGCCCTCCGACGCCCTGCGTCAGGAATTGAAGAATCACGTGCGGCAGCAAATCGGGGCGCTGGCCGTTCCCGACGATATCCGCTTCACAACGGCTCTCCCCAAGACGCGAAGCGGCAAGATCATGCGCCGCCTGCTGCGGGACATCGCCGCGGGTCGCGAGACCGTGGGCGACACCAGCACGCTGGAAGATTACAGCGTCCTCGCCCGACTGCGGGCCGGCGAAGAATAATGGGCCGTCCGCCCAGGACAAACCGGTCCGGGAATGAGGGTCCTCCCTCTAAGGGTGTTTCCAGCTCCCGGCGTAACGGCGACATCGGGAGCCCATGAGGTGGTCATTTTGGCACTGGGGACTGCGAAAATGGCAGTCCCCGTTTTTTTTGGTCACCTCGGAGTCGGGGAGGGATGGTCCAATCTCGCGGGGGATGTCTTCCGCCTGGACGGCAATAACTTTGCAAGAATACAGACATAATAGGTAAGACAGCAAAACTATTGCCGGTTCTGCGGGAGGGTTTCCGGGCCACTGTACTGCCAATGGTATGGCATTTGCTATAGCCCGTGACACCCCAACGTCCTCGATACGCTCAGGGTATTCCCGTGGGGAGTACGCCCAGGTGGTGAGAACGTCCGTTACTGTCGAGTGGCAAGCTCGATAGCGATGAGACGTTGGACGCAGCGGTTTTCTGGGAAAATTCTGTTCGCATTCCAACGTTACCGTTGCTCCGACCAATGGGGGTCCCCCTTCGGTCGCATTCATCGCGGGGTTCCCACGGCTTTCTTCTTTGCAGTTCGCACCGTTCTTTCGAACTTTCAGAGATGAAGGTGGAGGAGGAACGTCTATGCGAATTGCCCAAGTCGCGCCCCTGTTCGAAAGTGTGCCACCTCAACTCTACGGCGGTACCGAAAGAGTCGTCTCCTATTTGACAGAAGAACTCGTCCGGCAGGGTCACGAAGTGACGCTCTTCGCCAGCGGCGACTCCGTCACATCGGCGGAACTCGTCCCCTGCATTGATCGTGCCATTCGCTTGAATCCACGAGTCAAGGAACCTCTTCCGTACATGCTCATGCAACTGGAGCGTGTGCGGCAGCGAGCCAGCGAGTTCGACATCCTGCATTTTCATGTCGATTTAATCCACTTCCCCCTGTTCCGCGATATCGCCCACAAGACCGTGACCACCCTTCACGGCCGCCTGGATCTTCCCGACCTGAAACCGTTTTACTGGGAATTTCAGGACATGCCGGTGGTTTCCATCTCGAACGATCAGCGGCGGCCAATACCCTTTGCCAATTGGGTAGGCACGGTTTACCATGGTCTGCCGGCGGACGTGTGCCTCTTCAATCCGAATCCGAAGGGGGACTACGTGGCCTTTCTGGGGCGAATTTCCCCGGAGAAACGACCAGATCGCGCGATTGAGATTGCCCGCCGCGCAGGCATGAAAATCAAGATTGCCGCCAAGGTGGACAAGGCCGATTTGCAGTATTTCCGGGAATGCATTGAGCCGCTCCTGTCACAGCCCCATGTGGAATTCATCGGCGAAATCGGGGAGAACGACAAATCCGAGTTTCTCGGCAATGCCTTGGCTTTGCTCTTCCCCATCGATTGGCCGGAACCATTCGGACTGGTGATGATCGAGTCGATGTCCTGTGGGACTCCAGTGATCGCCTGGCGTTGTGGCTCGGTGCCGGAAGTGATCGATCCGGGAATCACGGGCTGGATCGTGGATTCAATCGACGCAGCCGTGGAAGCACTCAAGCGGGTGGAGCGGCTGGACCGATACGGCGTGCGACGCCAATTTGAGGAACGATTCACCGTCCAGCGCATGGCCGCCAATTACCTCGCCATTTACAATCGTTTGCTTGAAGCCGGTGACAAAGCGGGCGAAGCTGTTCTGGCACAGGTCTGAGATCCCTCTGACGGCAAGAGCGCGGGAGTCATCAATGAGCACGGGAACCTGGCCCTTCAAGGAAACCGCCGTTCCGGAGTTTTACATCCCTGCCACGAGTTCGCTTTTTGAACGGCGTCCGCGGACGCTCAAGCATGGTGATACGTTCGCCATGTTCGACCATTATGGCGACATCGTGGTCGGGGATCGAACTCCGGAAGGCGTCTATCATCTTGACACGCGGTTTCTTTCCCGCCTGATTTTGAAGATCGAGGGGCAACGACCGCTTTTGCTCAGCTCCACCGTTCAGCGGAATAATGCCCTGTTGAACGTGGATTTAACGAACCACGACGTCTTTCGGGATCACACCCTCGTGTTGCCCAAGGGTGCCATACACATCCGGAGGTCCAAGTTCCTGTGGCAAACCGCCTGCTATGAGGTCCTCACTCTGAGGAACTTCGACACGGCGGAGCATGTTTTTGAACTGGCGCTGGAATTCGGTGCGGACTTTGCCGACCTTTTTGAAGTACGAGGATTCCAGCGCGAAACAAGGGGCCACGTCGAGGCCCGCGTCGAGAGACCCGATCGGCTTCGGTTTATCTACCACGCGCTGGATGGGCTGCCTCGGGCGACGGTGGTGACTTTTGATCCCGCACCCGATCACCTTACGGCCACCGAAGCGCAGTTTGTGCTACGGCTTGGGCCGAAGGATCGCTGCCGGATCAAGGTCACTGTCGAGTGTCAGGTTGACAACCAGGCAACACACCAACGCGATTTTGCCCGAAGTGTTCGTCGAGCGCGACGGGCTCTCCTCAACGCGGCGGGACGGGCGGCCGCGCTGGAAACATCCAACGAAACGGTGAACGAAATCCTTTGCCAGTCCATGGCGGACCTGACCATGCTCGTCACGGACACGCCCTGGGGGCCGTATCCCTATGCGGGCATCCCATGGTATTCCACGGCCTTCGGCCGGGACGGCCTCATCACCGCCATTGAGATGCTCTGGATCGATCCTGAAATTGCCCGGGGCGTGCTGAATTTCCTCGCCGCTCATCAGGCGACTCACGACGATCCGCGGGCGGATGCGGAACCAGGGAAGATTCTCCACGAAATGCGGCAGTGCGAGCTGGCTCGACTGGGAGAGATCCCCTTCAGGCAATACTACGGATCGGTGGACGCCACGCCGCTTTTCATCATTCTTGCCGGACTCTACTGGCATCGCACCAATGACCGGCCCACGCTGGAAGCCCTCTGGCCGGCTATCCGCCGGGCTTTGGAATGGATTGAAAACTACGGCGACCAGGATGGGGACGGTTTTGTGGAATACTACAGTCGGGCAAGCAGCGGTCTGGCCAACCAGGGATGGAAAGATTCCGGCGACGCCGTCTTTCACTCCGACGGGCAACTCGCTCAACCTCCCATCGCACTCGTGGAAGTTCAGGGCTATGTGTACATGGCCTATGACCTCGGCGTTCGGCTGGCGACCGAGATGAACGATCTGGCACTTGCAGTATCCCTGGAGGAGAAAAAAGAAAAATTACGGAATCGCTTTGAGGAGGCCTTCTGGTGCGACGACCTGGAATTTTACGCCCTGGCGCTGGATGGCAACAAAACACCCTGCCGCGTCCGCACATCCAACGCCGGCCAGCTTTTGTTCACGGGTTTGCCGCGTTCGGATCGCGCTCAAAAAGTGGTTCAGGCACTTTTCAGTTCCGATCTGTACAGTGGTTGGGGTATTCGCACCGTCAGCCGAAAAGAGATCCGCTACAACCCCGCATCCTATCATAATGGCTCAGTTTGGCCCCATGACAACGCCCTGATCGGCCTGGGGCTTTCACGCTACGGCTTCAAAGAGGAATTGACACGATTGACGATGGCCATTCTGAGTGCGGCATCCCACATGGACCTGCGACGTCTTCCGGAGCTTTATTGCGGCTTTCAGAGAGAGCGGGATAAAGGACCGACGCTCTATCCGGTAGCGTGCGCACCTCAGGCCTGGGCAGCAGCCGCACCGTTTGCCCTTCTGGGGGCCTGCCTGGGCGTGGACTTCAGTCCTGCCACCAACACTGTGCGACTTGTTCACCCTCAGCTTCCGCCGTGCATCGACTGGCTGACCATCCGCAACCTGCGCCTGGGTCATTCCCGGCTGGACATATTCCTGCAACGGCATGGGAACACGGTGGCCGCCCACGTCCTCAAACGGGAAGGCCCGGTGGAGTTGGAGGTCATCCTTTGAGGCCCCGGTGAATCGGGTCGGATTTGATCGGACCGCCGGTCACCGCGCGGTTTGAAGCGACTTTCCGCCTAAGGCGCCACTACCGGGTTGCTCAGCTTGCCAATCCCTTCGATCTCCACCTCCACAACATCGCCCGCCCTTAAAAAGACGGGGGGATTTCTCGTAAAGCCAACACCGCCGGGGGTCCCCGTGAAGATGAGGTCGCCGGGCTCCAGAGTGCAGACACGGGACACGTACGCAATAAGCCGCGGAATCGAAAATATGAACTGGCTCGTCCGCGAGTCCTGCATGACGTTTCCATTGAGAATGAGCCGAATGCCCAAGTCGTGCGGATTCTCGATTTCGTCCTTGGTCACCAGGTGCGGTCCGGTGGGAGCGAACGTGTCAAAGGATTTGCCGAGCAGCCACTGGCCCCCCGGCTTTTTGAGTTGCCAGTCCCGTGCCGACACGTCGTTGCCACACATGTACCCCGCCACATAATTCATGGCCTCCTGTTCTGGAATCCGACGGCCACTCCGCCCGATAACGACGACCAGTTCTGCCTCATAGTCGACCTCGCGGGAGTCGCTGGGCAGATGGATGGCTTCCTCCGGCCCGATGATGGTGGTGGGAAACTTATTGAAGATGACGGGCTCGGGCGGCGGTGTGGCGCCCGTCTCGGCAGCGTGGTCCGCGTAGTTGAGGCCCACACAGATAACTTTTCGGGGTTTGGGAATGGGGGCTGTTAGCCGCACGGTTTCGCCAAGAGCCTTTCCCTGGTCCTCCACCCTTCTGAGAAACGACCAGGCATCTTCTCCCATGGCAAGAACCGCGCCAAGATCCGTGGGCAGAGCCGGTTCATTTTGATGGAGATCCACAATCTCGCCATCACGGACAATCGCTGCCCGAGGCCCCTCGGGTGAGACGTAGGAAACTAACCGCATGGCAAAACCCTTCGATAATCCGCAGTGTTCTCTTTCTTCATCACAATCTTCGAGACTGGAGTGATTCGTTTGAATATATCAGGCCAGGATGAAATATCCAGCCTCTTTTGAAAACCGGTTTCTTTTCCCGGCCGCCTTTTGGGGAGTACGTATCGGCGCAACAAAAAACCCGGTGGAGTTCGCGGCTCCACCGGGCCTGCGGGAAACTCCCGCCTTCAGGCGGCTTTTACACAGGTGCTGGACTCACGGGCTGCTGGCCGCTGAAGGGGCGGGCGAATCCTGCGCCGAAGCCCCCGCAGAGCCAGCTTCGGCGCCGGAGACGTTTTCGGCCGACTGAGCGGGCTGAGCTGGGCTCCCCGATTCATTGGCAGATGGGGCGGCCTGGCTGGGAGCGGCTGACTCCGACTTCTTTTCAGCCTCCGCTTTGGCCTTTTCGGCTTCGGCCTTCAGGGCCTCGGCCTCCTGACGCGCCTTCTCCACCGCCGCCTTTTCCTTGGCCAAATCGGCCTGGGCCGTTTCGAGCTTCTGCTGCTCTGCTTGCAGCGCCTGCTGAGCTTTGGCTAGGTCGGCCTTCGCGGCTTCCACTTTTGCCATCTCGGCCCTAGCCTGATCCATGAGGGCCTTGGCCTCTGCCATCATCTTGGCAGCCTCTGCCTTCATCTTTTCGGCTTCGGCTTTGGCCTGATCGGCTGCTGCAACGTCGGCCTTAGCTTTGGCAGACGCGGTCTCCGCCTCCGCTTTGGCCTTCAGAGCGGCTTCCGTCTCCTGCCGGATCTTTTCAAGGGCCTTGGCGGCTTCCTCACGAACCGACGCGAGGGCCTTTTCCACGGCAGCTTTCACGGCCTCGGCCTCTCGCTTCGCGGCTTCCGCGGCGGCCTTAGCCTCTTCTGCCTCTTTCTTCGCTTGTTCGGCTTTGGCTCGCTCCTCCTGCAGTGCCAGGACGGCGGGATTCACCCGGCGACAACGCAGCCTGGCCAAAAGCCCTGGACCCGGGCGAAACAGCCCGGCACTCGCCACCTCGGCGGTCAGCGCCATGACCAGCACGGCGCCCACCGCTCCCCACACAACTTTGCGCGTCATCGGTCCTCCTCCTTTTGGTAAAATCGGACGAACCACTCGGAACGCCGGGAGGACCATCCTCACCGGCCAACACGTTTCCTGTGCCAGGTTAGTTCCGAAGCCGCTGCACCACCGCTAAAGGACAGGAAGCCAGATTTCAAGGCGAGAAACGCACTTTCCCGGAAACTCTCGAAGGCTGGCAAACTCCCCTGGGGACTTCTCACCACTCGGTAATCTATCATAATTCGTTCTTGTCGCTGTTGCACGGTTCGCGAAATCGAGCCACCGAGCGAGGACCGATAGTATGATGTCCCAGACGTTCTTCATTATTCTTGCGGCGCTGATCGGACTTGGCCTTTCTGTCCTGCCTTCAGCCGTGATGAAAAGCGTATACGCAGACGACTGGCCTCAATGGCGGGGTCCCAATCGGGATGGCGTCTGGCGGGAAACGGGGATTATCGATCGTTTCGATGGCCCGGAAATCAAGTTACGCTGGCGGGCCAAAATATCCGGTGGATATTCAGGACCCACGGTGGCTGATGGCCGGGTCTTTGTGACAGATCGTCTCACAGAACCCGAAGAACAGGAGCGCGTATTGGCGTTCGATGTCCGCACGGGAAGACCTCTTTGGGTATTTTCCTATCCATGCCCTTATAAAAACGTCACCTACCGGACCGGCCCCCGCGCGTCTGTCACAATTCACGAGGGTCTGGCCTACGCGCTGGGGACCATGGGCCATCTCCTATGTTTGGAGGCGGCTACGGGAAAAGTGGTTTGGAAGAAAATACCAGGCGTCGACTGGGAGGTCCGTGTGCCTACCTGGGGCGTGGCCGCCGCTCCATTGGTGGTGGGTGACTTGCTCATCGTGCAGATCGGGGCTCGCGAGGGTTGTGTTGTCGCGCTGGATCGAAAGACAGGAGAAGTCCGCTGGACCGCGCTGGAAGACGACGCGTCCTACTCCGCCCCCATTGCCATACGCCAGGGAGAGCACGATGTGGTTGTCGTGTGGACTGGCGAGCGCCTGGCCGGATTGGAAGCCCACACCGGTCGAATCCTGTGGGAGGTCCCTTTCACCCATCGTCGTTGGATTGACGCCATCATTTCGCCTGTGTTTGATCCTGCCAGCGGTCGCCTGTTCATAAGTTGTTTCGATGATGGGTCGCTGATGCTTCAGCTCGACCCAGAACGTTTGACCGTAAAGAAACTTTGGGCGCGGAAGGGGAAGAACGAAATTGAGCCTGACGCCCTCCACTGCCTGATGTCCAGCCCGATTCTGGAATTGAACTGGATTTACGGAGTGGACAGCTACGGGCAATTTCGCTGTCTGGACGCCAAAAATGGAGACCGAATCTGGGAAAACACCACATTAACCTCTCAGTTGCGGTGGGGCACGCTCCACATGGTCCAGCAGGCGGAACGCGTGTGGATGTTCAACGATCAGGGAGAACTCATCATTGCACGCTTGTCCCCGCAGGGGATCGATATCATCTCGCGTGCCCGGCTCCTGCGTCCCACCAGGGGACAACTTCCCCGGGGAGAGGGAGTCACCTGGTCTCATCCGGCTTTCGCAGGCCGACACGTGTTCAACCGGAATGACGAGGAACTCGTGTGTGCAGACCTGTCGGCCGACGCTCAATAATCGCCTGCCGGGGCTACTTACACTCGGGTGTGATGTTGTTAGCCGCCGTAAAACAAATTGAAAGATAATTGGCGCGTTAATGCGCCCCGGTTTTATTGCCAGAGCCATATTAAGAAGACGCTTTTTCAATAAACATGCATACTGAGCATCGACAAGTCGGTGTGTCGGATGTGCCACCGAAGTGCAAACCGAACCAGCCAAGCTGGTAAGGCTTGGTGCACATCCGTGGTGAGCTCGTGATCTTCACCTGCCCAATTGCTTGGGCCTGACCTTCCGGCAGCAGGACGAGCCCACTGACTCATCACATGGCGTCATGCCCAAAAACGCGCTTCATGTCAAGTTATCAGGAGAAATATTCTATGTTTCTTATATGATTGCACAGTGCACGTATTATGACGATTCTTTTTTACTTCGGCCCGCGGAACTTTGTGCGAGCCAAACCGTTTACATCATGGAGAGTATAAACTAGAATAGCGTTAGAAGCAGTTAAACCCGCTCGCTCACGCCTAACGAGTCCCCCAAAACGGAACAGAAAGAACGATCGTCTTTCTCGTGAGCAGCTCACTCCGGAAGCCATCGTCTTTCTCGTGAGCAGCTCACTCCGGAAGCCCTCGTGGGCCCGTTGCGCGCAGGTGACATGCCGTTTTTGTATTTGTACAGGTTGTCTCATGAGGTATGGAGGTAGTTTCATGACGAAGTCTCCGCAACTCTTATTACGCAAAGGGTTTACGCTCGTCGAGCTCCTTGTGGTGATCGCCATCATTGGGATCTTGATCGCCCTCCTGCTGCCGGCGGTCCAGGCAGCACGCGAAGCGGCGCGCCGGAGCCAGTGCACCAACAATCTCAAGCAACTGGGTCTGGCCATTCACAATTTCCACGATGTGAACAACGTATTTCCGATCGGTCAGCCGGACGACGACAACGACAACTACGCGTGGGGTGCGTACATCCTCCCCTACGTGGAGCAGAAACAGATGTACGACACGCTGGTGAGTGGCGGTGCGGCCCTGGTGTACATCCCCGGGGGTGACAACCTCAAAGTACACGGGGCCATTCGGGAGATTCCGGGAGTTTCCCCGGCATTACCCACTGGCCACCCGGTGCGTAGCACGGACACCTACAACTGGTGGACGCAGGTTCGTAACAACCACGGTAATCCGACCGGTGCCAACAATCAGGGTGCTAAAACCATCATCAGCGTGTACATCTGCCCGAGCGACGTTCTGCCTAAGCAGGACAACAACGGCTACGGGAAATCCAACTACTGCTGCTGCCTGGGTGGCGATACCCCCTGGTATGTTCAATTGACCACGGGTGGTGGTCCAAGCTGGTCGCAGCCCAGCGGGGCTTCTGGTCAGAACGGCATGTTCCGGCTGGCACAGACGAACGACTACCATTACGTGACAACCTTCGCAGACATTACGGACGGTTCCAGCAATGTCATCGCGATCGGAGAAGTATCGGAATCAGGGAACGTTACCCGGACGATGATCGACCGCGTTTTCCCGCTGTGGGCAGGTGGTAACAACGACTGGGCGGGTCAATGGCGGATCTCCTCCTGGGCTCGTGTCGCGGGTCAGTACACCCCGATCAACAGCAAAGATACCACCCCCGTCGTAAACATTACCCTCTCGGACTTCGCGTTTGGCAGCAAGCATCCGGGTGGTGCTAATTTCCTGTTTGGTGACGGTTCCGTGCATTTCCTCTCCGAGACAATCGACACGGTCCTCTACGAGCGGCTGGCCGCCATCAACGACGGTAACCCGGTTCAGGTTCCGTAACGGTTAGAAACAACTCGCAAAGCAAACGGAGACCTGGCATTATTTCCGCCAGACGGTCAATCGCGCAGTCGAACTGATCGATCGGACAGTTACGGGCGGGTGCACTCCTGCATCCGCCTTTCTCATTCCCTTAAAGGGCGTGTTGCCAAACCCGCCCTGGTGTGGTAGCTTTACCGCCAAGGTAGATATTCAATCGAGTTGAATTTCGAAAGAGGCTGATCAGGTCAAGGTCTCACCATCGCCCCAGTAGGGAGGAGTGTCTGAGATGAAAGTGCGATCACTGGCAGTTGTATGTGTGCTGTCCGTGGCGACTGGCCTTCTGATTTTGGCCGGTTGTGGACGAAAATCTGGAGCCGAGTACAAGGTGGCGCCTGTCCGTGGTAAGGTGATTTACAATGGCCAGCCGGTGACAAGTGGCGGCATCCGCTTCCGTCCGATCGAGGTTCCCGGCGCCAAAGAAGGCTCACTCGGCAAACCGGCCACAGGAGAAGTCAAAAGCGACGGGACGTTTGTCCTCAGCACGTATGCCGACGGTGACGGTGCCGTGGTAGGCAAACACGAGGTCTCCTATATTCCCGTCTCCAAAGGGGCTGAGACCTACGAGGACAAACCGGAGCCCTCGCCGTACGCCGGTCTGGTCCCCAAGGAAAAGGTGGTGGAAGTTAAGCCCGGTCAAAATGAAATCACAATCGAATTGGTGCCTATGCAGAAATAACTCGGCGGCAAAAGCATTGTCTCACTGAAAGACTTTCCGGACGGCGTGAACCCCAGCTATCGGTTCACGCCGTCTTTTCTTTTAGAAAAGCTGGCCCCATTCAGCGCCTGGCTGTTAACCAATCATCAGACATACAAAACGTCGGTCCCGGGTAAGCTGCCGCGACATTCACCCGGGACCGGCGAAACTTCAATGGTTATTGGGGCAACAGTTTGGCAGGGGCGTCGCCCATTGAAAATCAAATATCCGCGTAGAGGCAGAATTCATAGGGGTGCGGACGCAAGCGAATAGCGTCCACTTCGTTCGTCATCTTGTACCAGATCCAGGTGTCGATCACGTCCGGTGTGAATACATCACCCCGCAATAGAAATTCGTGATCATTCCGCAGGGCGTTGAGTGCTTCTTCCAGCGACCCTGGCGTCTTGGGAATGTTCTGAAGTTCCTCCGGCGGAAGATCGTAGATGTCCTTATCGAGCGGATCCCCGGGATGGATCTTGTTCTGAATCCCGTCGATCATGGCCATCAGCATGGCAGCAAAGGCCAGATAGGGGTTGCACGATGGATCGGGACATCGGAACTCGATCCGTTTGGCCTTGGGATTGGCACTGTACATGGGAATGCGGATGGCCGCCGAACGATTCCTCTGGGAGTAGGCGAGATTGACCGGAGCTTCATATCCCGGTACAAGCCGCTTGTAGCTGTTGGTGGTTGGATTTGTGAAGGCGCAAAGTGCCGGCGCGTGTTTCAACAGGCCACCAATCGCGTAAAGTGCGATATCGGACAGCCCAGCGTAACCGCTTCCCGCGAAAAGCGGCTGCCCTTTCTTCCACAGGGAGAGGTGGGTGTGCATCCCGGAGCCGTTGTCCCCGAAGATCGGCTTGGGCATGAAGACAGCCACCTTGTTATGCCGCCGCGCCACGTTCTTGACGATGTACTTGTAAACCATCACGCGGTCGGCCATGGTCACGAGCTCGTCGAAACGCAAATCGATTTCAGATTGACCAGCCGTGGCCACTTCATGGTGCTGGGCTTCCACGGGAACCCCGCATTCAATCATCAGTTGCATCATTTCATTGCGGATATTAAACATCTGGTCGGCGGGCGGCACCGGGAAATAGCCTTCCTTATGTCGCAGCTTATAGCCTAAATTGGGCTTCTCGTCTCGCCCGCGGTTCCATTCACCTTCCACACTGTCCACAAAGTAATATCCACAGTGCGAGGTCTGATCGTAGCGGATGTCGTCGAAAATGAAGAATTCCACCTCCGGACCAACGTAACAGGTATCCGCAATGCCCAGGCTTTTGAGGTAGTTGACCGCCTTGCGGGCAACATTCCGTGGATCCCGGGAATAGTCCTCGCGGGTCACGGGGTCCTGAATGTTGCAGATCATCATGAGCGTGGGAATCTCCGCGAATGGGTCCAGAGCGGCCGTGTCGGGCTGAGGCAGGACCAGCATGTCGCTCTCGTTAATCCGCTGCCATCCCCGGATGCTCGAGCCATCGAATCCAAGACCATCTTCGAAAACATCCTCGGTAAGTGCGGTCACCGGGATTGTGAAATGCTGCCACACGCCCGGAAAATCCATGAACCGCAGGTCAACTGACTTGACGCCTTTCTCCCGGCAGAATGCGATGACTTCCTTAGGGGTCATACCTTCTCCTCGCTTTGCTCTTGGACAACAGAAGTACCCGATCGGTAAACGCTGAAAACCAAACTGTACCTTCCAACTAACCCAGCCGCAGCCAGGATGTTGATGGAGTTGCAGGTTCTATGCCAAAAAATTCGACAAACGCCGAAGCATGGTCTAAGCATGTATGGCGACACCAGAACATCAATATTATGTTGTTTTCGCGCGCGAAACAGACAAGGTCCGGAAAATCACTGCCTAAGATAGGAACTTTTGTGCCCAGATATTGGGCAACGCGGCGCCGTTAAGCAACCAGGAGGGAAAGGTGATCGACTGGAGCGGGTTGCGTCGGCCGCCACGAATATCGCCAGCCGCGACGAGTACGTCCCAGGACCTGCACGGCTCCCGTTTCCCGCAGGCAATACGCTACCTGCTGCGCCCGCCACCGGGGAACTGCGAGTACCGCGGCAAGGTCGGCACTGTCGAACACCTCAGGAAGCTCCGGCAGGAGCAGACGCATATCATCCGGTGTCATAAGGGTCACCGTCTCGCGCACCTGCACGAGCTGGCGGTCGGCGAGCTGATACGGGGGACGGCGCCACGAGCGGCGCTGCCGCGGATAACGGTATTCCACCACATCCACGAAAGCCACGTCGATACGCAGCCTGGGATGGGGAAACACCTTGGCAAAATGGACAAGATCCTCAAACACATCCCACCGGTGTCCCTCTTTTGGACTCTTGCGGTAAGAGATCACCTGGCCTCCCTCTCCTTCCAGCCGGGCAATCGTTCTGGTCATCACGATCGGCTTGACGACCAGCACGCGGTGTTTGTCCAAAAGCGCCTGGGTTTTTCTTCGAATCGCCCAGAGTGGCCCCTGCTGAATCTCAATCAACCATCCATGGCTGGTGGCGTCGATGCGGTAGCCGTCAACAACAACCTCCACAGACGGCGCTGGACCTGCATAAAAACGCTTCAAGTCCGCATGCAGTGAATGTTCCATGGAACGACCCTCCGTGTCCCGAGCCCAAACATTTCACTGACGAACAGAACACCTACCTGTCAAAACCCGAGCGCTTCGATCGGCAATCCGTTCAGATATGGCGAGCAGGCACACTCCTCGTTGAGAAGCTCCGCCGCGGCTGCCTGTCTGCCGTCCGTACGCACGATTTTATGATGGTCTATGCTGGTTCAATGCCGAAATCACGGATCGTAAAAAGACTGGCAAACGGTAGTCCCCGTCGCCGGAACTCCTCCGATCCTCCCTCCAACCTGTCGATGATCCCCAGCACCTGGACGACTTTCAAACCGTACGCTTCCGCCCGCTCAACCGCCTTGAGCGCGGAACCTCCCGTGGTGATGACATCCTCAACGATAGCCACTCGATCGCCCGGAAAAACTGGTCCTTCGATGAACTGTTGGGTGCCATGACCTTTCGGTTCTTTCCGCACCATAAATCCGCGAATGGGTGTTTTGCGAACCGCCGACATCGTGACCACCGCGGAGGTGATCGGATCGGCCCCGATAGCCAGGCCTCCGATGGCGTCCGGCCGAGACTCGGAAAGCAGGTCCAGAAAACCTTCCCCAATGAGCCGGGCCCCTTCGGGGTCAAGCGTGACCTGCTTGCAGTCCAGATAAAATGTTGATGTTTTGCCCGATGCCAGCGTGAATTGGCCGAAGCGGAGTGCCTTTTCACGAATCAAACGGTGCAATTGTTCTCGATCGTACATTCGTCGAGCCTTCCCTTTCGATCAACCGGATGCTTGGTCTCTCTCCCGCATGTTCACTGGTCCTTCCTGATTGTGAGGTCCTTCGTTCGGAAAACCAAGGGCACCGGACAGACTCGGACAATCGTGCGGCCTGGGGCAGCGCTGACTCGCGCCGAAGTTGCAGGCTCGCCATACAGCATCACATTACGGCAGCACGGTCACTCGCGATCCGATCGTCAGAATATCAAAAAGGTCCTCCATGTCCTTGGCGGAAACAAAGATCGAACCAGGGGCCTGGGGGTTATCAAATTGGGCGGGATCGTCTGTGCTGTGAATTCCCAGGCGACCTTCCAGCCCAATCCATTTCGGGCCCAGTGGGTTCCGCGGGTCCCCCGCCTCATAAACACCAGAGTCGCTGAAATACCGGGGAAACCGAGTCTTCTCGCGGACCTGATAGCTCCCTTCACACTGACGGGCATCGGTTCCGATTCCGATGCGGAATCGACCAGCATATTTGCCCTGCAACATGAGAACGAGTTCCCGTCGGTGGAGATAAATGACGGCATCAAACGGTCCGCGAAGAACTTTCAGCGTCATCCCGGGAACGAGGTCTTCTGGCTTGGCGATGCCGTTGATTTTGGCGAGCAGTTCGGGCGTGACGTTGTAGCGTTCGGCAATCGACTGGAGGGTATCCCCCGGCTGAACGATATACGGCTTTTCCAACAAATGCTGGCGGGAAAAAACGACGGTGCCCGCCACCTGGTCAAGTAAATCCGTCAGTTGCGCGTCTTCCTGGGGAGTCAACCGGGGATCAGCGTACCAGGCCGTGAGCACCGTATGGACCTGAGAGAATTCTCCCCGATCCAGTTTCCGGTAAGCGGCTTCCAGGAATTCAGCAAATTCTTTGCGGATCCCGCTTTGCCCAATGTCACCCGCTGATGGAGAACCCGAAGAATCCGGCGGTTGCTGTTCCCCGGTCCTGGGATTCGCATTCCCTGCGGTATTAGAAACGTCGGGCATCCCGATTGCTCCCGCCGGGCTCAGGACGTCTGCGGGTGGCCGGCTCATCGCGCTGGCAACGGCTGCTTGCGGGGTCAGGGAAGCCATCTGCCCGTCTTTATTCCGACTTCCATCTCCAGCAACATTCGGGGAGGAAGCTGGAGATGGGTCGCTCGAGGAAGGAACTGTTCCTCCCATAAACGCCGGGGGTGGTTGTCTGCCGGCCGCTACCTGACTTGCATCGGAAGCGGCCCCGCTCATTGGTTGACTGCCTGCGGCGGGGGCATTTCCCGAGTGCTGTGCCAGTTCCGCGGGCAATTCCGGGATGGGTACATTGAGATTACTCGTAGCAGGTGGCGGATGGGCGTCATCGTCACGGGGAGGCGTTGGCGGGGGAGTCGTTACGGCTTTGTAACCGAGATACCCAACGACGAGCAGAACGACCAGGACGCCGATGGTTTTGATCGTTTCCATTGACGGTCCTCCGTGACATGTGGCGATGGTTCGCTCCCTGAACCCCGACCCTCGATAAATGTCCTGTGCCTTCGTTGTCCCGCCAGTTTTCCAGCCGGATGTACCGAAGAAGTGCCGAGACTCCCAAGCGTGCCCATGATACGAAAATAGTAATCATCGGCCAAGAGCAGTTTTTCGGCTCTCGACGCGTGGCGCGTGTCCGTGGCGCAGCGCGTTACTCGGTGGGGGATCATTTTTGCCCTTGAGCACAGCCTCCGCATACTGCTAAACTCCCCTTCACGTCTTGTGAGCACCGAGTCACTTCGGAGTAAAGTTTGCAAAGGATGAGACGGAGCATATGAAAGTGGGCACTCGACCACGAGCCTGTTGAGCTCGACACGGTGCTTCCGAGTGCCACTCTAAAAAGGGAGGTTGCCAGTGGTTTCTGCAAAGCAGCCGTCGGGCGGTTATCTGGTCGATTTCGAAACAAGTCAACCCCAGCAAAAACCTGGACCAGATTCCATTCGGCGAGCGAGAAAGACCGCCATGATCGATGTGTCCGCAATCACCGATCTGCATCGAGACTGCACCGAAAGATGGCACCACGCTCCGATTGACAACCCCTACCGGGGTTTCCTCAATCTGGTTTGCGAACAGCACCAGAGGAATTTTCTTTTGTGGCACGAGGAGGACAAAGCCCGCGATCCCACCGCCAGCGATCACGAAATTGCCGCCGTGAAGCGACGAATCGATCGGCTGAACCAGGAACGCAACGACTGGATTGAGCGTCTTGACGAATACATTCTCAACAACCTTGCCGCTTGGGGAGTGCGTCCTCTTCCTCGGGCCAAATTGAACACGGAGACGCCGGGTGCGGCCATTGATCGGTTATCGATTCTTGCGCTTCGCATCTATCATATGGAGGAGCAAACGCAGCGAACCGACGTGGACGAGGAGCATCGGGAACGGGCCAGGGCCAAGTTGAGCATCCTGCACCAGCAGCACGAAGACCTCAGCACGGCACTGGCGGATCTGCTAGCCGACCTTTTCTCCGGCAAACGCGTGATGAAGATCTATCGCCAATTCAAGATGTACAATGATCCGGCCTACAACCCGTATTTAGCCCAGCGGCGCCCTGCTGCCTGAATCGCATCGTTGCAGATCTGAATAGCGACGAATCTTGCGATACGGCCCCGCTCGATTTCACGAGAAACTGTGCTCCGGTCCGGGAAACTTACCTTCCTGGACCTCTTGAATGTACTGCCGAAGCGCTTGGTTGATGATCTCCCCCAAATTGGCATACTGTTTAGCGTGCTTGGGCTTGCGTCCGCCTGCGGCGTAGCCCAGCAGGTCATGGAAGACGAGAATTTGACCGTCACACCGGGGTCCCGCACCGATACCGATCGTGGGAATCTCGACACTGGCGGTGATTTCAGCGGCGATCTCTACCGGGATACATTCGAGGATGACCGCAAAAGCTCCCGCCCGTTCGACAGCCTCCGCGTCGGCGAGCAAACGTTCTCGATCCCTTTCCACGCGGTATCCGCCCACAGCCCGAACGGCCTGCGGCCGAAGCCCCAAATGGGCCAGTACCGGGATCCCCGCCTGAACCAGTGCCGCAATTAACTCTGCCTGTTCCCGCCCCCCTTCCAGTTTCACCGCCTGCGCGCCGGTTTCCTTGAGAATCCGCCCCGCGTTGATAAGAGCGTCCCGCACTCCCGTCTGATAGCTCATAAACGGCATGTCCACCACCACCAGCGCACGGCGCACCGCCCGGCATACCATCTCCGCATGGTAAATCATCTGGTCAAGTGTGACGGGCAAAGTAGTGCTTTTCCCCTGGACCACCATCCCCACACTGTCGCCCACGAGAATCCCATCCACACCGGCCAGGTCGGCCAGCGCAGCCGACGGAAAATCGTACGCCGTTACCATGGCGATTTTTCGGCCGGCGCGCTTCAGAGCGGAGAACTTCGGGACGGTTAAAGGACCGGTATCGACGTTCATCGTCGCGGGCAACTTTCCTTAAACCAGGAACGCGCTACAGCTTGTCGAAACTATCTCGGGAAGGACTCCGCGCTCGGGACGCCCCTCAAGAGTTGGCTTCTGGGATGACCAGCTCTGGCCCATCCGTGCTCTGGCTCTGGGAAACCGCCGTCTCTTTGAGAAGCCGTTGAACCTCTGCTTCGATCCGCTGGGGATCCGGCTTTTCAGCCTCCAATCCGAAGGTCACTGCCAGCGTGCCATCCCGGCCGAACAATTTCAGATGAGGGAGAGCGCCACTGGCGATGTTAAATTTCGTGAATGCTTCTTCGCCAATTCCGTATCGGCTGACCAATGCCCGTACCTGGCCCGTTGCCCCGTGTTTGATGAGCACGCCTCTAACTTCATCGACCTTCCGCGGATCATTGATATCCTCGATCGCCACAGTCACCACCACCAGTCCCTGGGAGCCATATTTTTCGGCAAGCTCCAGGGTATGGGGCAACAGTTCCATGCACGGCATGCACCACGTCCCCCAGAAATCGACCAGCACGACTTTTCCTTTGTTTTCCTTGAGAATCGCGTCGAGATCCTTTTCGTCGCCCACCTCGACCACCAGGTCGGGCAGTTTCACGGCCGTTTGCTTCACTTCCGCGGACGATTGCTGGGCCTCGCCTTTCGCCGGGTTCTCATTCCTCGAAGCCTGGCAACCCACAAAAGCCAGAACGACAACCGGCATCAAGATCGGAAGAATCCTGCGGGAGAGACTCATGTCGGGGCCTCCGTCGTAGGCATTCCCCAGAGACGCTTCAATGAGTGAAAACGGACCGCATCCTAGCAACCGCGTGCCGCAATCCCTGTTGCGCCAGCACAGTAATTAACCGCTCCACAACAGCCATTTGCCTCATTATTGACGCCGCTGCCAGGCCGATCAAGCCGCGAACTCACCGTCCTCAACACGTGCCAGGGCCAGGTCATCCCCATTTTGGCAAAATCCTATGACTCATCGACCGCCGTTGATCGGACCTGCCAAGCAGGCTTCTCCGAGAAATCCCTCGGAGGGGCACGCTTGTCGTGCCCGGGACAAAAGAATGGGGCGTCAATCGGTGTTCATCGGACGTCACAGGCACGTCCCTGCGAAAAAACCGGAAGGCGGACTGTACCCATGGCATGCCATGGCAAATTGGGAACGAGTGGGGATGAGTCAACTACGCTTGGGCTTGTTTCGCCCCAGGGGTCGTTTAGAATCAGCAGAAGATTACAACCGGTTCCAACGGTCAACCATTCTCCAGGAAAACGAGTTGTCCACCTCTTGTGCGCTGCCGATCAGCAGCGGGTAGACTCATTTTTGATGTGCACTCCGATGAAAACCGCTTACTTCGACTGCTTCAGTGGGATTAGTGGCGACATGGTCCTTGGTGCGCTGGTGGACGCGGGTGTGCCCATCGACGCCATCCAGCAGGTCGTCGATTCGCTGGGGCTGACCAACTGCCGTCTAGAAACTCGGGAAGTACGAAAGAATGGTTTTCGGGCGACCCAGGTTGTTGTCCACACTCCGCACGAACACCATCATCGGCACCTTCATCATATTGTGGAAATGATCGAGCGATCCTCACTTTCTGACACGGTGAAGGAACAAGCCGTCAAGGTTTTCACCCGATTGGGCGAAGCGGAGGCCCGCGTTCATGGAGTGCCGCTGGAAAAAGTGCATTTTCACGAAGTAGGCGCCGCTGACTCGATTGTCGATATTGTGGGCAGCGTGTTCGGGCTCAGCTATTTGGGAATTGAGGCCGTTTACGCATCGGCCATTCCTACCGGGGGCGGGACAGTCCGCATCGCCCATGGCGAGGTGAGCGTACCTGCTCCGGCGACGGCGGAATTGTTGCGAGGTGTTCCGCTTCTTCCCTGCGACGTGCAAATGGAAATGACGACTCCCACCGGCGCGGCCCTGATTACGACGTTTGCACGGGAGTTCGGGCCCTTGCCCGCCATGGAAATCCAGTGCATCGGGTATGGGGCCGGATCTCGCGACATTCCTCACCGCCCGAATGTCCTCCGCCTTTTTGTGGGGGAACTCGCCTGTGCGAAGGCAACTTCGCCGTCAGTTCTGCGGGACCGCATCTGGGTCGTGCAAACAAACTACGATGATCTTTCCGCAGAGGTCCTCGGTTACACTCTGGAGAAGCTATGGGAGCTTGGAGTTCTCGATCTTTTCACTACCCCGATCCAGATGAAGAAGAACCGTCCGGGAGTGCAACTCACCGTTCTCTGCAATGAGGAACTTGTGCCCGCCGTGGAATCGCTTTTATTCCGGGAAACGACCACGCTGGGGGTACGGTTCTGGCCGGTCGAACGCCACGTGCTCCCACGGCAGGTGGCAAGCGTGCAGACACGTTGGGGGGAGATCCGAGGTAAGGTCCGCGTCTTGCCGGATGGCGTTCAGGAGTTCTCGCCGGAGTTTGAAGCCTGCCGCGAGATCGCACGACGGCATCAGGTCCCCCTGAGGGAAGTTTACGAGGCCGCAGAAGAAGCATTCCGCCACCAGGGTGCACAACAGATGGCAGACGAGCATTCCTGCAAAGGTGGTTGATGGGAGGGGAATTATGGGGCCTTTGCTTCAAATACCCATTGCCCTGGACAACAGCACCCTGTCGTGGATCGTGTTGGCATTGGCGATCGTCTTCATCTGGTTTTCCCTCATCCGGATGCAGCGTCGCGGCGGTCGTCAAGTCCCTCCCTCTCTTCGCGATGAAACACAGCGGAGTGATCTCACCGGCCAAATGCATGAGCCTGGCCACATGCCCCATCCTTCCACTGTCACCGATTGGGAAGTCCGAATGCACGAACTCGCCCGGGACATCGAAGGAAGGATCACCAGCAAGCTGGGACTTCTGGAAAACCTGGTCCGCGAAGCCGATCGGGCGGCCGCACGCCTTGAAGCTGCCCTCCGGGCGAGCGAGCAGCTTCGACAAACGCAGGCGGCTGGAGTTTTGTCGCCAGAGCCCCCGCATGTCCCACAGGGTTCCGCCAGTGGAGAGCCGGGCCCCGTGCCGCCTGAGGTTACGGCTCGGCCTGCCAGCGAGTCAGACAATGCTCCAGCGGACGCTGAGCAGTCGGGGGAACACGACGCAAAAGTTGTGGCAGGGTCGTCACGCGAAGCCAGACCGGCTGAAGAAATTTACACTCTGGCAGATTACGGATACGATCCTGACGAGATCGCCCATCGAACCGGTCTGCCCGTAGGAGAAGTGCAATTGATCCTCAGTCTCCGCAAAACGCGAAAATCTGCCGGCCAGGAAAAATCACAGGAGTAATCACGTCTTAACGCACATTCGGAAAGGGAAGCTGCGAAACTTGATCAGTCGGGCTCAACTCTCTTTGCCCACGCCAGGTGTCTGCTTTGACCAGCCCATATTGAAACTGCGCATGCCAAAGCAGAAGTTTTGTAAAATCAAAGGATAGACACGCCCGGTGAATCGCCGCGGAATGATCCGTGGGCAGGTTCTTCACACCATGCCCGAACCAACGGTCGTCACCTGTCCCGTACCGACTTTTGACCAAATTCGCAAACGATGCGTCTTTCGTATCAATGACAATAGAAAGCAATCGCCGCGACTTTTTACGACGGCTGACTCGCGGACAACTCAACGATGCCGTCGAGCCCACAGCAGCTCCCGCCGACGCAGAGACGCCGAATCCGCAGACGGCTGCCGCTCGACCTACCGTTCCGCGACGCGGGACCTACAAGCTGCAGTTAGGCCGGCGGGCTATGGCCAGCGAATTTCAGGTCATTTTTAACCTGGGCCAGTATGAAAACGCCGTTGAAGTCGCGCTAACTGCTTTGGATCTGCTGGAACCACTGGAGGACATGATGTCCTTCTTTCGACCTCAGGGGGAACTTGGGCGGATCAATGCCGAGGCCTTTCAACGGGAGGTGGAGGTGTCGGCCGAACTGTGGGAACTGCTGGTTTATTGCCGCCAGCTATGGGAGGCAACAGACGGGGCATTCGACATTACGGCAGCTCCTCTTTGGCAGGTGTGGGGCTTCGCCCGGCGGGAAGGACGACTTCCAAATGACAGTGAAATCAGGGAAGCGCGGGAACTCTGCGGGTGGCGATGGGTGGAACTCGACGCTCGGCGGCAAACCATCCGCTTCCACAAGCCAGGGGTGGCACTCAATTTAGGAAGTGTGGGCAAGGGATACGCCCTAGATCGCCTAGCAAAGGTGATTATCGAGGCAGGCATTGGGGACTTTGCCCTCCACGGGGGGCTGAGCAGTGTCTTTGCCATGGGGGACTCCTGGGAACTTTCACCAGCCGAGGGCACGGAAGGCCCACAGGGATGGCCAATCGGCTTGAGCGATCCCCTTCATCCAGGGCGGCGGGTCGGACGTGTCTGGCTGAAAGCTCAGGGATTAGGTACCTCCGGTACAGCCCTTCAGTTTTTCTGGCACAAAGGAAAACGGTTCGGCCACATTTTGGATCCCCGCACCGGATATCCTGCCGACGAGGTGCTCAGCGTGACGGTACTCGCCCCCACGGCGGCCGAGGCGGACGCCCTGGCTACAGCGTTTTTCATCCTCGGTCCGAATGACGCCAGACGCTTCTGTCAACAACGAAGGAATGTCGCCGGTATCTTCCTTCTCAATACCCCTGCAGGGATTCCCCAGGTGGAAATAGTCGGCGATCCACAACCAGCGCTGGAGATTGGCGAGCGCGGCGGCGATGTTCCATGAAGTGGCCCGCCGGCTGTTCCGAACGGCCAACCGACTTGGATGTCACTTGTCGATTCGGAACCGGTGGGTACCGCGGGATTCCAGATCCCAGATTCTGTGGCAATTCGAATGGCATACGCTACTTATAACAGTTACGTGGAGAAGCGAGACTTTAACGTTGGCGAGGAATAAACCGCTGATCCATATCCATTTTTCGCTGGGATGTGTCAGACACCAAAGGTTCAATACGTTGTAGAGATAATTCATGAATTGCCCCCACATTTTTACGGCAAGTGAACTTGGCAGATAAAGATCGGTCCCGCATTTGGATTGCCCAACGTCGCAATGTGGACCTGACAGGCGGGCCCTCCGAGCTGGTTTTCACTTCCGCGGAAGGTCTCGGCGAGGCGCGGTTTGCGCGTCGCGGCAGTGGAAAAGTCGGGATGAGGCAGGCCAAACCCGAGTTGCATGGCGTTTCGCCTTCGGCTCATAATAACAATCTAAATTGGCAGGATGGCCTTGGCCAAAGGGAATTGCACGGATTTCCGGAAAGCTAAGGGGACTGAAGACGTGACCAAACTAACCGGAACTGCGGGATGCCGGGTATTTGATGGTTTCACAGGAGCCGGCATTCGATAGGTCACTCAACAGATAGGGAATGGCTTACTGGTAATTGGCCGGACGACGCGTATAATTTCCTCAAGCCTTTTCCAGCCGGGCGATCGTGAAGGTCGGTCTGGTCTCGGCGGAGGTGGGGTTTCAGGTGTGTGACTAGTTGTGTTTATGGAGGTTTTCCAGTGGAATTACCCAAACGTGCCAAGAACGACCGTTTTACCGTGCCCGGAAAGTACCGCGAGCTCGAACGCAGCGTGCGGGAACGGGCTGCTAAAGAAGACATCCCCACGCTGATCGTTTATGCTTTTGACCGCAGAACAAGTATCGGACCATTCGTGATGGTCCAGGACATCATGATTCCGGGCGCGCCCCGGGCGCTGGCCTCGGCCATGTATGCGGCTGGATTCCGCAAGATTCGCGTGGTGATGCAGCAGTGGAATCCGAATATTCGTCCCAGCCAAGCCCGAATCGATGGCGAAGTCCCTCAATTGCTTTTGGTTTCCAGCATGCAGATCCATAGCGCCCGGGCGTACGATCTGATCCGAGATGCCTGGACGCTGGGCGACCAGCGCCCGCTGATCATCGCGGGTGGTGCCAAGGCGATCTACGAACCATGGGATTTCTTCGGCCTTTCCAACGATGGAACGGTAGGTGCCGATGTGGTATGCACCGGTGAGGAGTACGTCCTCCTCGAGCTGCTCGACCGAATCCTTGAAAACAAGCTGCCCGGCGAGCACATCCGGTCCGCATTTGAGCGGGTGCGAGAGGAGGGCCTGCTCAATGACATCCACGGATTGGTTTTCCGGCCAGATCCGCCACGTGGCCATCCAGAGTACCTCATCGACACGGGTGTGCAGCGCCTGGTGCAGAATCTGGACGAACTTCCCCTGCCGTTCGATGCCCTGGGACTGTTTGAGCCACCGCACAAAAGGACGACGCTCTCGCCTGAGCCACTCCCCGCGGAGAAGCTTGGGAAATACGCAAAGGTCCTGGCGGTAGTCACAACCCACGGGTGCAAATTCCATTGCCCATATTGTCCCATTCCGGCGTACAACCAGGACACTTTCCGGTTCCGCAGCCCGGAACGGTTAGTTGAAGAATTCACAGGAATTTACAAACGCTCGGGAATCCGGTTCTTCTTCGGCACCGACGACAATTTCTTTAACAATCGGCAAACGGTGGAGGAAATTTTCTCCGTGATGGCCAAGGCCGAGATTGATCGTAAGCCGCTGGGTGAGTCGATCATTTTCGCCACAGAAGCCACGGAATTCGACGTGCACAAGAACCTGGATCTCATTCCCCTCGCCCGAAAGGCAGGCCTGCGGAGCATCTGGTTTGGAATCGAAGACCTCACCGCGGATCTTGTCAAGAAAGGACAGTCGCCGGAAAAGACCATCACGGTCTTCCGTGAGCTCATCAAGCATGGGATCGCCCCTATGCCCATGATGATGCATCACGATAATCAACCGCTGTGGACCTGGCGGAGTCTCCGTGGGCTGATCAATCAGGTCGGCTTCCTGCGGAAAGTGGGCGCGATCACGTGCCAAATTACTCTCCTAACTCCCTCCGTGGGAAGCAAAGGATACGAAAAGCCCTACCAGGATGGCATCGTCTTGAAGCGAGTGGCGGGGCAACCCGTGGAGGACTATCACTACGACGGCAATCGTGCCATTGCGACGGCGCATTCCAGCCCGCTGCAAAGGCAACTCAACATGCTTGCGGGATATATCGCGTTCTATAATCCTCTCAATCTGCTGCGGGCCCTGCCGCGGTTCGATCCCCTGTGGGCCGAGAGAGTGTTCACGCAGATCCACGGCATGATTGGCGTCGTGAAATCGGTGTGGAATGCCCGACACTGGCTCTACCAACTGGCAGTGGGTCCGCTGGAATATCACGACGGACCCCCGGGCCCCAAGTACCCGTTGATCACCCCGACCCGGGCCATCCAGCCTTCGCCGGTGCCTGTGCTTCAGGGCTGATCTATGGAAGCCGCTGCTGAAAGCGGTGTCAAACGGTGGGCACTCGCCCTGGTGCTATTGTCCCTGATGGTAACCCCCACGGTATCCGCCGTGGGGTATTTTGTTTTGGCCGAGGAACTGCCCTCTTGGATTCAGCAAGCCCTTTACGCCGCAGCGAAGCTGGTGATGCTCCTTCCCGCTGCGTGGCTTGTGTGCGTGGATCGGATTTCTCTCCGGGTCCCTGGTCCAAGACGTATCGAAGTTTTCGCCGGCTTGGGGTTTGGGATTGCGGTGGCAGCGGGTATGGGGCTGCTTTACGTCTTTCTTTTCAGGCCCATGGGCGTGTTCAGCGAGGCCACCGCAGCCATTAAAAACAAAATTATCGGTTTCGGAATAGACACGCCGAGTCGATTTTTAGCCTTTGCGGCAGTCATTTCGGTGGCACATTCTTTCCTGGAAGAGTACTACTGGAGAGGATTTGTTTTTGAAAAATTACGGCTTTTTCTGTCAGCCGAAATGAGCGGTCTGCTCTCGTCGGTGGCGTTCACCGGGCATCATGTCCTCATTCTCGGCAAATACTTCGGCTGGGGCTCGGTCTATCAGATTCTTTTCTCAGTTGGCGTAGCCATTGGTGGTATCGTCTGGTGTCTCATGTTCCACCGCTGGCGAACGCTGTATGCACCCTGGATCAGCCACGCTTCCATCGATGCGGCCATTTTTGCTATCGGCTACGATCTGTGCTGGCGTGTTTTCTAGGGGAAAACGCGTCAGGCCCACCAAAAGTGATCTGTTACTCTGTCAACAAACCCGTCAGTCAATAAGTCCGCCGGAATTAAACAGGAATATTTGCCCAGTGAATGTTTCGCAAACCCCATCTGCCACTGCGAAAAAATTTATCCACGATTAGACTTGCCAACTTGTTGACAGTGACCATCTGCCCGGCTAAGCTATTTTGTGCTGGTCCAGGAAATTGGTTCGGGGTTGTGCGTTGTAGCTCGGTTTAGTGGTGCTATTCTAGCCGGAGGTGAGTTATGAATGCGTTTGGTCGTTCTGATCGAAAAGGCTTCACGTTGGTGGAGCTGCTTGTCGTTATCGCGATCATTGGGATTTTGATCGCTCTTCTGTTACCTGCCGTTCAGGCCGCGCGAGAGGCCGCCCGGCGAAGCCAGTGTTCAAACAATCTGAAACAGATCGGCCTGGCCATCCACAACTTCCATGATGTGAACAAGGTTTTCCCCGTCGGGCAACCCGACGACGACAACGACAACTACGCCTGGGGGGCTTATATCCTCCCCTTCATCGAACAGAAGCAAATGTACGACACGCTGGTCAGCGGGGGAGCCGCCCTGGTCTATATTCCGGGCGGAGATAATCGCCTCGTTCACGGGGCGATTCGAGAAATTCCCGGGGTCTCCCCTGCCCTGCCCACCGGTCACCCCGTTCAAAACACGGACTCCTACAACTGGTGGTGCCAGGTCAGAAACAACCATGGCAATCCAAACAATCAGCGGGGTGTGGCAGCCAAGACCATTCTTCCCGCCTTTCTCTGCCCCAGTGATGTTCTTCCCAAGCAGGATAACGACGGCTACGGGAAGTCCAATTATTGCTGCTGCCTGGGAAGCGACGAGCCCTGGTCGAGTTACTTCATCGCCAACGGTGCGACCAGTTGGAGTCGGCCGTCGGGCGCCACTGAGCAAAACGGCATGTTTCGGCTGGCCCAGACCAACAATTTCCACTACGTCATGACGTTCGCCGATATCACCGACGGCTCAAGTAATGTCATCGCAGTGGGAGAAGTCTCGGAAACTGCCAATGTCACACGGACGATGATCGATCGGGTGTTCCCGCTTTGGGCCGGTGGAAACAACAACTGGCAGGGACAGTGGAGAATTTCTTCCTGGGCCCGACTCGTCGGTCCTTTCGCCTATTTAAACAACAAGGAGGTGAATAACATCATCAACAGCCTGAGCCCTTCCGATTACAGCTTCGGAAGCAAGCATCCCGGGGGAGCGAACTTCCTCTTCGGAGACGGGTCCGTGAAATTCATTTCCGAGACCATCAACACCACCCTCTACGCCCGGCTGGGTGATATCCGAGATGGGAACCCGGTTCAGGTGCCGTAAAGCCACCGAGTTCGCGCAACCGCCAGGCAAATCTTCTCGGAGGGAGCGTCCGGCTCACACGTGACTATTTGGAAATCTTGGGAAAGGACGCCGCTTCACTGGCCAGGTTTTGCTGCCTTCCAGCCGGCTTCGAGCTGCTGATGAAGCTGGGCAACAAGATCTTTGTATTCCGGTCGCCCAGCCAGGTTGACATTTTCGAGCGGGTCTGTGGTGTGGTCGTACAGTTCGACCGCCACAGGCTCGCCTCCGCCTGACGGTCGCCACTCGGTGTAGCGATAACGGTCCGTCCGCATGGAATAGCCCATCACCTTCCCCCGCGGATACTGGCTGAAGGCGGCCTTTTTCCAGGGGCGTTGGGGATTCTCGAAGAGTGGAACGAGGCTGGTTCCTTCCAGTCCCTCGGGAATCGGCAAGCCGCAGAGTTCGCACAACGTTGGATAAATATCCACGAATTCGACGAGCGCATCCGTCTTGGCCCCGGGATGTGGCTGGCCGGGCACCCGGAAAATGAGGAGACTCCGCGTGGCAGTTTCGAAATTCGTGTGTTTACACCACAGACCATGATCGCCGAGGTGCCAGCCATGATCGCCCCACAGGACCACGATGGTTGAATCTCGCAGCCCAAGGCGATCCACCTCGGCCAGCAGACGGCCGATCTGGGCATCGACGTAGCTGGTTGCCGCATAATACCCGTGTACCAGGTCGCGTGCCATCGAGTCCGGCAGAGGGCCCACGGCAGGAATCCCCTGGTAGGCGCGGAGTTCGCCCCAGTTCGTCAGGGCGATGGGGGGACAATCCTTGGGCGGAAACGTATTTGCCGCCAGAGGAATGTCGTCTTTTCGATAGAGGTCGTAGTATTTTTTGGGCGCCACAAAAGGAAGGTGCGGCTTTAAATATCCTACCGCCAGAAAGAACCGGCGATCTTTAAGCTCCTGCAATAGTTCGATGGCGCGGTTGGTCGTCTCCCCGTCTGGCAGGGCGTCATCGGGGACATCAGGGTCTTCCCACGCCGGACCATACACCCGATACTGGGGTGCCGACAACCGCAACGGGATGCCGGTTTTGGGATCCCTCTCCAGCACGCGAGTGGCCGGTCCCGCCTTCTTTCGCATCTCTTCCCGACGCCGATCCAAATCCGCCAGCGTCTCAGGTTTGCCATACATCGGCTTGCTCGGGGACCAGTGAGGAACGCTCCAGCTTGCTGGGTCGTCCAGCCCACCGTGATAAATCTTGCTCAGGCCCTGTGTGTGGTACCCATGATTTTTGAAGTGCTGGGGTAACGTGATCACGTCTGGTAGCGTTTTCCGGAAATGTGTTTGCAGGTCATACACCCGAGTCGTGTCCGGTCGGCGCCCCAGCAGCAGCGAAGTGCGCGAAGGGCTGCAAACCGCCTGCTGGCAATAAGCTCGATTGAAAAGCAATCCTTGGGACGCCAGCGCGTCGATGTGGGGCGTCTTAATGATGGGCACCCCGTAACATCCCGCTTCCGGCCGCAGATCGTCCACCGCGATCATCAAGACGTTATACTTGCCGAACGGCTTGTTTGCCGTCTCCGAAGCGAAGGTTCCCTCTCCACCATGGCGCACCCCCGCCAGCGCCAACGTCAATACCGCCAGCAAGGGGCTGGCAGCCCTCAAAAAGTTCTTCATGGCGACACTCCTGCGAGAAAGTTTACCCAATGGCCGAACCGGCGACTGTCTCACAACCCGTGTTTTGTCCGTCGGCCCGTCAAGGACAACATTGCAATCCTGGTTACCCCAATATCAATAGCGCGATAGAGTGCCATCGCACGGCAGAAATTTCCGGCCGATTCCGTCAGGCATGAGACATGCTCCCCCGGTGGCATCCTCGGCTTAAAGTGTTGCACGCAAAATCCACTGGGAAAAGCATTGGCTTCCCAGTACGTCGGGGCGACACTTTCGCGATTCTTCCCTTATGACCAACCCCGGATAAAAAAACGCAGCGGGCTTTTCGTCACCACCGAGCGGTTGACGCCCCGCCACTCGGGGATTACTGTGTTATTGGCCAAATGATCACGATGGCCGGCGAATGTAGATTTCTTGAACATGTAGTTGTCCCAGAGAAAGCAGCAGACGGAGGATGCCCCATGAAGAAGCTACTCGTCGCAGTGACTGAAATGTTTGTGCTGGCTGTTTCCCTTAATTTGCTTTATGGCACCTGCGTTGGGGCCGAGGAATTCCGTGGAAAATGGAAACCCCTCTGGGACGGCAAAACCTTTAAAGGGTGGCATACAATCGGCGTCGGCACGTGGACTATCGAAGATGGCGCGATCGTCGGCCGTAAGAAAGCGGAAGAAAAAGAGTTTGGACATCTCGTCAGCGACGATGTGTTCAAGGATTTCGTGGTCCGACTTAAATTCAAGGTCCTCCAGGGAAACAGCGGATTCTATTTCCGCGTGGAAGAAAAAGGCTACAGCGGTGTTTCTGGCTTCCAGGCGGAAATCGCACCCGACGCCAACACCGGCGGACTTTATGAGACGAATGGTCGGGCATGGGTGGTCCAGCCTTCACCGGAAGTCGTTAAAAAGGCGTTCAAGCCCAACGAATGGAACGAGATGATCGTGGCGGCCAAAGGTGGGGACATCACTGTTTGGGTAAATGGGGTGAAAACCGCCGAGGTCAAAAACGATCCCGGCCGGCGCGAGGGTCATTTTGCCCTCCAGCTCCATGGCGGCAACGACATGCTCGTGATGTTCAAAGACATTGAAATCCTAGAACCTGAGGAATAATAGCGTCAAGCACATTAGCGGGACGATCGCACATCGCCGAGCATCGTTTCGCTATGACACTGAAGTTGATCATTCCATGCGGCTCGCACGGCAGACGAGGTTGTCTGTGCGCACACCTTATACGCTCACTGCGTCAACCCTGATGGGAGCCCTGGTGTTTTTGGGACCGCTCGCCCTTGGCCAACCTAGACCTACACCTGATGAATTCGCAGCCCGCGAACGATGGCTGGCAGAGCATCGTCCCGGCAAAGGCTCTCGCTTGCCCTTCTCGTTCCGTTATGGCGGGCAACCTTCCGACGACCTATTGCCGCGATGGAACCTTCAGGAGGAGGCCAAGCCTGCGGAGGAGGGACGCGAACAACACGTTTACACCTGGCGTGATCCCCTGACGGGTCTGGTTGTCCGCTGGGACGTCACCATTTACCACGATTTTCCCGTCATCGAATGGGTCCTGGAGTTCAAGAACGACGGTTCGGACACCTGTCCGATCTTGGAAAATGTTCTGGCGATGGACGAGTCGTGGGCGCGACAGGGCCAGGCCGAGTTTGTGCTCTATCATCATCGTGGCTCTCAGGCTTCACAAAGGGACTATGAACCTCTCGTAACTGTTCTTTCCTCCGGTGAAGCCAAGCGATTGAGCGGAGCCGGCGGCCGGCCGAGCAACACCGACTGGCCGTACTTCGACATCGCCTACGACGATGGGGGGCGAACCATCGCCGTGGGCTGGCCGGGACAGTGGCTGGCGAACTTCACCCGTGAAGGCGAACGCCAGCTGCATCTTCAGATCGGACAGGAAGACTGCCATTTGCGGCTTTTGGCCGGAGAATCTATTCGCACGCCCCGTATCGTCATCCAGTTCTGGCAGGGAGACCGCAATCGGGCACACAATCTGTGGCGACGGTGGATGATGAAGCACAGCATGCCCAAACTAGGCGGTCAGCTTCCGCCGCCTCAATTTGTGGCCTCTTCCTCCCGGGCATACGAAGAGATGATCCACGCTAACGAGGAAAACCAGATCATGCATATCCGCAGGTATCTGGAAGAAGGCCTCAAACCCGACTACTGGTGGATGGATGCAGGCTGGTACATCCAAGAGCAGGGCTGGCCACAGGTCGGCACGTGGGAGGTGGACCCACGCCGTTTTCCTCGTGGTTTTAAGCCCATCAGCGATTTCGCTCATGCCCATGGCGTAAAAATCCTCGTTTGGTTCGAGCCCGAGCGTGTGATGCCCGGGACCTGGTTGTACCAGAACCACCCCGAATGGCTGCTTTCGCCGAGCGGCCGAAATCACGCCCTGGCTGGGATGCGGGCATGGCGCAGCCGATCTTTCACAACTCCCGACCCCAACGTAAGTTGCAACCTCGGAGATCAAGTATGCCGCGTCGCTGGGATCGAGTGGACGCCGGGACGCCTTTCGTTTCATCCCGGCCCGAAAGGGGAATTCAGCGTCGTCCGATTCACCGCCCCCTCTCCGGGCGAATACCGTATCAACGCCCGCTTCCTGGCTATCGACCAGCAAACCACAACTTCGGTTCATATCATCCGGAACAACGAATCCCTCTTTGAGGGCAAAATCCGTTTGGATGGTGCCGGGCCTGAAGCCTCCTACCAGGGCACCGTCACGCTCCAGTCGGGAGAGACGCTCGACTTCGTGGTGGGCTTCGGTAACGGCAGCTACATCTGCGATTCTACCGGTCTGGAAGTTCTCGTCGGCGGACCGGATGGGCGTGTGTTCCACGCAGCCAAGGACTTTAGCCCTGAGAAGAACCCAACGGGCGTGTGGTCCTACGGATGGATGGCGGCGGGTGCTCGACCTGATCCGACGACCTTCAAACTCTATGACCTGCCGGCTCAACCCGAACACGAAGGTCCACGCCTCCTTGACCTGGGGAACCCCGAAGCCCGGGAATGGTTGACGAACCATATCGATCGGCTGATCACCGAACAGGGAATCGATCTCTATCGAGAGGATTTCAATATCGATCCCCTTCCCTTCTGGCGAGCCGCCGACACACCCGACCGCCGAGGCATCACGGAGAATCACCACATCACCGGGCATCTTGCCTACTGGGACGAATTACGGCGTCGCCATCCCACCATGCTCATTGACTCGTGTGCCAGTGGCGGCCGCCGAAATGACCTGGAAACGATGCGACGGGCAGTCCCCCTGTGGAGAAGCGACTATGCCTATGAACCCATCGGCCACCAGGGCATGACTTACGCGCTGAGCTTCTGGCTTCCTTATCACGGCACTGGCACCGTGGCCTACACCGGCGCCCCGTATTATGGTTCCGGGCCAACCCCAGTTCAGCCCTATGCCTTTTGGAGTAACGCGGCTCCCAGCTTAGGATGCGGCATCGACATCCGCGTCAAAGAATTGGACTACGAGACGCTCCGCCGACTCTATCGACAGTTCCGCGAAATATCTCCCTGTTACTACGGAGATTATTACCCACTTACTCCTTATAGTCTGGAGAAAAACGTATGGATCGCCTGGCAGTTCGACCTCCCAGAAGAAGGCCGCGGCATGATCCAGGCGTTTCGCCGCGACGAAGCCCCGGAGCACTCGCCGCTATTCCGACTTGGTGGCCTCCAATCTGATGCCAGCTACAATCTAAAGGCGTATGATTCGGACTGGAATCTCACGGAAACAGGCCGCACGTTGATGGAAAAGGGCTTTTCACTGGTGGCCAAGGAAGCTCCCAGCGCGATCGTGATCGTGTACCATAAAGTTTCACACCAGGCCAGCGGACCGGCGCGGGCGTCAGAATAATGTCTTCTGCGTCGGACGGTCGAGCAGGTACGCCTCCCATCCCCGCACTTGAAGGTCCCGCACAAAACATTCCGGCCCATGGGTGGTGTAGATGACACGTGGGCGAACCAACTCGATGAGTTCCAGTAATCCGTCGTAATCTGCGTGATCCGAGAACGGAAACGCCAGATCCACCCCCAGCCGGTAGCGTGCCGAGGGGTCCATAGCCCATCCTGTCACCGCGATGCGGCATATGTGGTCGTTGACGAGGTCCAGCTTCGTACCAGGCGATACAACCAGCACTTCGCCCGGACGCATTGTTCCATCGAACACTCGGTATCGGCCCACATTGACGCCAAATGACTCGTAGATACGACTGATGTCGGCCACATGCCGATGAACGGCTAGAGTTAACCCCGCATCGCTGAGGCGGCGAGTTACCTCCTGCGCCTTGCCCAGCGCATAAGCAACAATAACGGGTGTTTTCCCCTCCTCGAGAAGCCTGAAAATCGTATCCACCAGATCACGAAAAACCACATCCTCCGGTGGGAAGCGGTACATCGGGTGGCCGTATGTGCTTTCCATAATCAGGATATCGGCAGCGACGGGCTCTGCCGGTGGGACCGTGAATGACCGTCGTAACTTGAAATCGCCGGTGTAGAGAAGTCGCTCTCCGGCATATTCCACCAGGAGCATTGCCGAGCCCAGGCAATGACCCGCGGGATAAACCGTCAACCGCACTCCCGCCCAGTTGATGGACTCGCCATATCGCAGAGTGCGAACGGTCCGCGGACCGAGACGATGGTTTAAAAGAGCGGCCGTCTCTTCCGTGCAGAGGACATACTCGTGTCGGGCAACATGATCAGCATGCGCGTGCGAGACAAAGGCGCGGGCCTGACGAAATCGGGCATCAACCGCCAGATCAACCGGAAGGAGTTTGAGGGCTCGATCGTAGTAAAAAAGAAACTGTTTGGGCATAGCTCCGGCGTCTATTTTCGCACCATGACGAACCGCACCGGTCACCATCTCCCCCGGTTGTAGCTATCAGGTGGCCGCACGTTTTTCCCAATGGTCTTGTCCATTGGACATACTGCTCTCGAAAATGTCGGACCCGCGACCTCCGACACATTCTCGCGTTTCATCTACTGTCCGGGACGCGGACGTCCACACGCGTTTACGCAGGAGCAAGACGCAGACCGCAGGAATCCGCTTGTCACATCCACTTTCGGAGGGACGTGCTTGCCACGTCCGGTTTTAGCATTGGATGAACCATTTTGCTCTCACGGGCATGGCAAGCGTGCCCCTCCGAAGGGCTTTCCGAAAGGAGCGGTTTGTCAAGTTCATATCCCAGCCATGGATGTTCCACTTCATTGACAGGGTCCGCTTGCTTATTTGGATTTCCATTTAACCGCAGGAGCAATTCATGAATTGCCCCTACAGCCCATGGGCTCCCCGGCATCTCATCGCTTGCATAAGAGTGGCGACGGATCAGTCGCGGCCTCGGTTGACCCCGGAGAAATCGACGGCCAAAATTAATTTTAGACCCTTGGTGGAATGCCTGGGGTAGGACCGGTGGACGACTTGCGTCCACGCGGGCAGGGTGTAGTTCACGAGACCCGCTCCGGATTTCTGGGCGCCTCGACGGATGGATTGTCGCGATGACCTGTTCTCGCCGTGAGTGCTTGGCGCACGGCTAATTGGTAAACACACGGGTTAGGCAAGATTCATCGCGGCGGTCGCTCCCTGCAAGCGAGCGATTGAGGGCGAACAAATTGAGAAGAATATTTAGGGCGATTAGCTCAGTTGGTTAGAGCGCCACCCTTACAAGGTGGAAGTCGGCCGTTCGAGTCGGCCATCGCCCAATAAATTACTTTTTATACGCAAGTTACGACGTCTGCCGCGCCGCACAACGGCGTGATTGAATACCCCTTGCGATTCAAACTTGTCTGGCTTGCCACTTGGTGTGGGAACCTTCTTTGCCGCATTTTGTGCCACCCGTGCACCGGATTCTGTGCAACTGTTCGTTTGAACACCAGCAGTGTTCGAATGCACACTTTTCGAGCCTTGTGTGGCCTTGGGAATCCACCGGAGGGCTAACCTACATGCTGTGTCGGCGGGGTCCACATAGTGGCGTAACGCGATGGAGGGGGAGTTTCCCAGCCACTTGGTGACCACGGCCAGCGGGAAGGCCTGGGCCAGGTCGCTTTCGCAGCTTGCCCGCAGGTTGTGCCTCAACCTGGGCCAGGACTCCAGCCCCACCTTGGGAAGTTTCTTCTTGAGGGCCTCACCGATGGTATTCGGCCAAGTGGCAGTAGCTGGCTGTACCGGTAAGCCGCTGATGCGGGAAGCCAGCAACGCCTCCACGTGGACGCGGATACTTTCCGCCAGCTTTTTGTCCACACGGCTCAAGCAGATTGTTTTTCGCTTGCCATCCGGGACCACGAAGAGGATTCTCCAGTCCTTGCCGTCTCTTCTGACACTTGCCGTAGGATGCTCCTTTTCTGCGTCATAGCGTGACAACCGTCACTTGACTTGCCAGGGTATCTCCAAGGAACCAGCCATCCGTCTCACTTATCCTTCTTTGCGTTTGGCCCTGTGAGGGCCGAAAGGCTCCACGTAGGGGCAATTCATGAATTGCCCGGGCCAATGTGTTTTCGCAACGTGTGTAACTCTGGTAGGGGCGATTCATGAATCCCGCCCACCCCCGTGTTTCGCGCCGGACGAGTATTCCCGGTAGGGGCAATTCATGAATTGCCCCTACCGGAACGCGAATGAATCAGAGAGGATCATCCAAGGTTGACAAGCGGCCCTGACGAGCAGGTCCCTCCCTTGTGTGGATTGGAGGATCGGGTGCCGCCCGACCGGTCACCCTGGTGCCATCCAGGCCGACGGCGAGGTGGTGAAGGCTAAAGCCTTCACCGAAAAGCGGCGATGAATCGCCGCACTCCATGGAGTGCGGGGCTTTAGCCCCGCTTTCGGCGCGGGACTTCAGTCCCCGGTGAAACAGAATTCATGATCGAACGTTGATAAACGGACCCGATGAGCGGGTCCCTCCGAAAAAACGAGTCGGAGGGGCACGCCTGTCGTGCCCGGTGGGATGAGATCGATAAGCGAACGTGCGAGAGCGGACCCGATGAGCGGGTCCCTCCGAAAGGAAGCGGACCTGACAAGCAGGTTCCTCCGAAGCAGGTCCCTCCCGAGTCCGAATACACTTAGACATGTGAGGGTCATAAGCATTGGTACGGGCGATTGGTGAATCGCCCCTACTATACGGCGATCATGGCCAAATGGATTGGATTCCGCAGGGGCAGTTCATGAACTGTCCCTACTCGGAGGACTGGCCTTTTTGCGATTTCCCGCGCTATCATTTGCCGCCATTCTGGGTGAACTTCAGCGTACTCTGGAGGCCACCTGCCAAATGGTCGCCTTGGGGTTTTCCGGGGAAGTGTGATCACGTTGAACGGTTAACCTCTTGGGTGGCAAAAAGCGAGGCCCAGCAGGCCCGCGGCAAGGAGGTAATAGACCGTTGGGATGATTGTCTGGCGGATGATCTTTCCTTCCTGGCCGACGAGGCCCACCGTTGCCGCGGCAGCCACGACGTTGTGGACACACACCATATTTCCTGCCGCGCCACCGACAGCCTGAAGGGCAACGATCCAGAGCGGGTCCAGGGCCGTCTTCAGGGCAACTTCAAATTGAAAGAGGGCAAACGTCATGTTGCTGATTGTATTGCTACCGGCAATGAAGGCCTCCAGGGCACCAATTCCCGCAGCGAAGGCCGGCCAGATCTGTCCAACCCACTGCGAGACGGCCAGGGCAAGCTCCTGCGGCATTCCGGCCAGGCCGGCCCCGTTGACATTGGAATGAATGAAAATTCGCACTGCCGGGACGGCAAAGATAAGGGCTAGTGCCGCCGCCAGTGTCTTTTGCCCTGCTTCAGAAAATGCGTTCCGAACCCCCTGGCGTGGCACCGCGAACACCACCACGGTGAAAAGAACGGCCAGGAGAAAAGCCGTCCCCGGCGATGTGAGGACATTCCAGCGTGCCACAATTGCCTGACTGGCCACGTCCGCAGAGGTGATGGTCCATTCCCAGTTTGCCCGCGCCAGGAGATTCTTGAGGGGACCCCATTGTTCCAGGACCAGCAGTCCCGCCACAACGGCATAAGGAAGCCAGGCCATGCGGACTCCCAGACTCCAGGAGGGCATCGCTGTTTCCTCCGCGGTGGCCTGTCCCGAGTTGGGCGAAGCCGTCTCGGCAAAATCCCAGGTGACCTTCGGTTGGAACCAGCCGGCGCGGGCGGCCAACGTGCTCAAAACCAGGGCCACGGGACCGCCGAGAAGCGAGGGGAACTTCGGCCCCAGCGTCCAGGCAAAGATCGCATAAGGGATACAGAAGGCGAGTCCGGAAAACAGGCAGAACTTCCAGACGGGTAGGCCTTCCCGCCATGATCGTCGGGCGCCGAAAAAGCGAGTCAACAGGCAAACGACAAAAAACGGGATGAGCAGGCCGATCACCCCATGAAGCAGCGCGACGCGCCGCCCGATTTCGAAGAGCAACTGTTCATAGGCCACCGATCCCGTCAAGCCACTTGTCACGGCGTGGTCCGCAAGATAGTCGAGAACCGCTGGTTGGTCCTGAAGGCCCTTATTGACGCCGACCAGGATAGGTGTCCCCACTGCGCCGAAAGAAACGGGAGTGCTCTGGATCGTCACCGAGGCGGTCGCTGCCGCAAGCGGAGGAAATCCCAGGATCACCAGGAGCGGACCGGCCACGGCCGCCGGAGTCCCAAATCCCGCGGCACCCTCGATGAAGCTGCCGAAGGCCCAACCGACGATCACGGCCTGAATGCGAGGATCCGGTGAAATCTTGCGGAAACCATCACGAATCGCCGAAACTGCCCCGGAATGCTTCAACATCGCCAGCAGAAGCAATGCCCCAAACACAATGTACAGCAGCATCATCGTGATGATCAGGCCCTCGACTGGCGCCGCAAGGATCCGCGACCAGGTCATCTGCCAGTAAAGCAGTCCGATCAGCAGGGTGGCAAGGTAACACAGCGGCATGGTGCGTCGCGCAGGCCATTGCCAGCCCACCAGAACCACGAACACCAGCAACAACGGAAACATCGCCAGAAGCGCAGCCGCCATAGCCATTCTCTTTCTCTTTCATCGAGAAAGGTCCGCGATTGTGCAGGATCAGGATCCACGGTGATGCCGCAACCAAGGCATCATACCCAAAAGATGTGGCCTTTCTCAACGAGACGGTCGGGCGATTTCCGGGCCCATGAGTCGCCTGTAGGTCTCACATAAACGTTCCGTGCGGCGGTCGAAGCTGTGATGGCGCTCGACGTGTTCGCGCCCGGCCTGACCCAGGCGTGACGCTAACGCGCGATCATCGATCAGACGCCGGACAGCCGGCACAGTCGCCTGGATATCATGCAGGGGTACGAGCAGCCCATTGTGTTCTGGCTCAATGACCGCCGGAACGCCAGCGACCAGCGTGCAAATGGCCGGGACCTCCATGGCCATGGCCTTAAAAAGGACATTGGGCAGCCCTTCGCTGCGACTCAGCAGGACAAAGGCATCCAACGCGGAGTAACAGGGGCGAGGATTGGCGGCGTAACCTGCCAATGTGACGTGATCCGTGATGTCCAGCCGCTCGGCATGGGTACGAAGAGCCTGGCTCGCCGGCCCATCTCCCACCAGCGAGACATGCATGGCGTGCCCTTGCCCAAGGAGTTCCCGCGCCGCATCGAGGAACATCGAGAGATTCTTTTCTGGAGAAAGTCGCCCCACATATCCCGACACGAATCGGCCCGGCGGTATGCCGAGCCACTGTTTTTTTTGATCGCGAGTGGTCTCCGGTCGGAAATGCTCGCAGCTCGGGGCAAAATGGCAAGTACGAGCTTGCTTATTTTAACGAAATAAGCCGCCATCGCGCGCCCCGGCGAAAATAGGTAAACTTTTGCCGCGCGTGAGAGGCAACGGAGGCCACGGACCGCGTCCCATTGCCCGGTCGAAGGTCAGGCACAACCAATGGAACGCCGTTTTGGGCGATGGCTATGGATATGCTTTTACACAGAAAGCATCCCTTCGATTTCCGCCAGGATCTCCGCGGTGGAGAACAGGTCCTGCTGGGCTGCTCCGGACGGGCAAGCGGCCACACACGTCCCGCATCCTTTGCAGAGCGCGGGATCGATGACCGCCACCTGTTTTTCCTCGTCGGCAGTGATTGCCCCAAACGGGCACAGGGAAACGCAAACGCGGCATCCGGAACACGCTCCTTCGTTAACCCAGGCGATGTTGGGCTCCGTTTCCACCACCCCGTGGTCGATGAGGGCGAGAGCCTGCGCGGCGGCAGCGTCGGCCTGCGCCACCGTATCAGGAATGTCCTTGGGCCCCTGGCAGGCGCCGGCCACAAAAATCCCATCGCTGGCCGTATTGACCGGGGCAAGCTTGGGGTGCTTTTCCAGGAAAAAGCCTTCCGAAGAACAGGACAGATGCAAGAGCTTCCTGAGCTCCTCGGCCCCTTCCGCCGGTTCCAGGGCTACTGCCAGAATGAGCATATCCACGGGAATCTTGCGAACGCGTCCCACCAGAGTGTCCTCGACCGTCACGAGCAGCCGCCGCCTATCGCCGTTGTCCGCCAGACGTTCCACTTCGCCCACTTTTCCCCGCACAAAGTGAACACCTTCCTTCTGTACCCTCTCGTAGAACTCTTCGAATCCTTTGCCGGGAGCACGAATGTCAATGTAGAAGTTAAAGACGTCTGCTCCTGTCCGTTCCCGAATGAGGTGCGCCAGTTTAATGGCGTACATGCAGCACACACGGGAGCAATACGGATGAGCGTTGCGGTCGCGGCTGCCCACACAGTGGACGATACCCACCGCCTGGGGCTTCGCACCGTCCCGAAGCAAGACCTCGCCCCCGGTGGGGCCGGCTGCGTTAAGAAGTCGTTCCACTTCCAGCGCCGTGTACACCTCGGGAAACCGGCCGTAGCCGTAGTATGCAAGGGGCGTGGGATCAAACGTGCGAAAACCCGTGGCTACGATGATCGCTCCAACCTCGTATTCTTCCACCCACTCCTGTTGTTCGAAGTCGATAGCCTTGCGATCCGTGCAGGCTTCCAGGCAGGTTTGCTTGCATTTTCCGGTTCGCAGTCGCAAGCACGTTTGGGGATCGATAACGGGGAGGCGCGGCACAGCCTGAGGAAAGGGCAGATAGATGGGTTTTCGCTTGGACAGGCCCAGATCGAATTCGTTGGGAATCTTGAGGGCCTTAAAGAGGCAGGCCTCGATGCACTGGAGGCACCCGACGCACAGATCCTCCCGGATGTAACGGGGTTTCCGAAGAACCCTCACCAGGAAGCGGCCCACCGAGCCCGTCACTTCCTGAATTTCTGAAAAAGTGAGCAATTTGATATTAGGATGGTCTTTAACGGCCGACATCTTGGGGGTCAGAATGCAGGCAGCACAGTCCAGGGTGGGGAAGGTCTTGTCAAATTTCGCCATGTGTCCGCCGATGGTTGGTTCCTTTTCCACGAGGATGACTTCCTTGCCGGCGTCGGCCAGGGTGAGCGCCGCCTGGATCCCAGCAATCCCGCCGCCGATAACCAACACTCGAGGCACTACGGGATACGACCGCGGAGTGAGCGGCTTTTGCACCGCCACTCGGGCCACCGCCGCGGCAATCTGAGCGCGAGCCCGAGTCTGCGCAACCGGTCCCGCTGGAGCCGTCCACGCGACGTGTTCGCGAATATTGGCTATGGCCAGAAGATAGGGGTTAACCCCAGCCTCCCGGAGGACGCGGCGGAACGTGCTTTCATGGAGATGGGGAGAGCAGGCCGCCACCACCACACGGTTGAGACCATACTTCGCCACATCCTCTTTGATGAGATCCTGACCGGGTTCGGAGCACATATATTTGTAGTCCCGGGCCACCTGCACGTGGGCCAGAGTGCTGGCGTACTGGGCCAGTTCGGCCACATTGAGGGTTGCGGCGATATTGGTGCCGCAGTGGCACACGTACACACCTACTCGGATTTCGCCCGTGGCCTGCACCATCGTCCCACCTCCGCCGCCAGGTATTCTTGTCATGTTTACGCTTCGAAAACGGTTGGCTCGTCCGGATCAGAAGGGGACTTTCCCAAGACCGCCTCTCCCAAAAGCACGGTGATATCCACGACGCGGAGTTTTTCCTCGTAGCCGAGAGATTTAACAGCGTCCTGGAACATAACCAGGTCTTTTGGACACGCAACTACCAGGTCTTGCACGCCGACGAGATTGATGGCCTCTCGAATTCGGTTTTCCGCGGGACGCTCCCGGGTATCAGGACGATCTTTCATCCAGATCCGGCCTCCACCAGCCCCGCAACAGAAACTGTGCCGGCCATGCCGAGGCATCTCCACAAGAGTGCATCCGATTGCTTCGAGGATCGCTCTTGGGGCATCGTAAATCCCGTTGTACCGTCCCAGGTAACACGGGTCGTGGTAGGTCACCCGCCGCTTTATTTTTCTCACCACCTTAAGACGACCTTCCTGGAGGAGTTCCCAAAAAAGCTCCACCAATGGGCGTACCAGGCCAGGAGCGCTTGAATTGATTGTGCCAGAACTGCTCGAGTGGGACTTCCTCGATAAGGCTGGCCCTGATGCGCCCTTCGTGCTGGATGATTCCGCACGCTGCCATTCCCTCACCGAACTCGAGTCCCTTTGCCGTGCCAATCCCGCTTGCTCAAGGCCGTACTCGGTCCGCAGGACGTGGTAACTGTGCGGGTCTCCTGTGATGATGGCGCGGAAACTGGCTTGCCGGAAGCTGGCAATGTTTTCTTCCCGAAGATATTCGAAAAGCCCTTCCTCACCTGCTCGGCGAGCGTCATTGCCGCTGTTCTTCTCCTTGTCAAAGAGGATCCCGAAATCAACCCCAGCGAGATGGAGAAGCCGTGCAGAGGCCTGGGTAGCGCTTTGAACCCGCGGATCGTAGGATGCGTAATCCCCCACAAACCACAGGTATTCAACCGGTTCCTTGCAAGCGTTTTTGACAGGAAAGCCAAGTCCTTTGGTCCAATCTCCCCGTTTGCGCGGGGATTGCCCGAAGGAATTTCCGTACCGCTGGAGATTGATGAAGACTTCCTCGAGTCCGCCCCCCAGTCTCCCGGAATCCACGAGGGCTCTGCGGTAAGCGCCGACCAGCCCGGTATGTCGAATCAGGACTGGACACACCTCTTCACACAAGCGGCACGTGTAGCAGGACCAAATGGCCTGCTGACGCAGCCATTCGCGTTCTTCCGAAGGAATACGGGGAACAAGTGGCAGCCAGCGGAGTTCTGCCAAAAGCTGCCCCTGGGCTGCCCACACCAGTCCTTTAGGAGTCAACGGCTGACCCAGGACATAGGCCGGGCAAAGTTCCTGACACTTTCCGCACGCCGTACAGGCGGTAATCTCCATCCTTTGCCGCCAGGTCAGAGCCGGGAGGGAAATCCCTGGGGACGAAGTCGGTCCGTTTTCCGAGGCCACCGGCCATTCATCAGAGCGGGGCAAGACCACATGGGCCAACCCAGCGACAAGATGGATCGTTTTGGTGAAGGGAATTAAGATGAGGAACGCGAAGGCCGCCAGAGCGTGGAGCCACCAGACGATCAGGTGCGTGCCTCGAATTGCAGAGAGGGACAGGCCTCCGAACAAAGCCGCAAAGCCATTGCCAATGGGCGACCATCGAGCGATGGTCGCGGCGGCCACGGCTGTCTGATCCCTCTGGTGTTCACTGGAGGCCGTTGCTCGTACCTCGCTGTCATTTGCAAACGTTGGGCTGAGGAGTCGGCCGCCTTCGATCCGGAGTCCCTCCAGAGCAAATCCGGTAATTCCAATAAACAGAAGGAGCCCTACCAAAACGGGAGATTGCCAAGCGTCCCGGGAAGAACGCGGCCTGGACAGTCGAGGCGGCCGCAAGATGTATCGCCGATAAAGCGCCAATCCGGCTCCTATCACCAGGGCCACCCCTGCCAGATCGAGGACCAGTTCAAATATCTGATAGGTCACTCCCGAAAGAAGTCGCCATCCACAAATGAGGTGAAACACATCCCAATCGATCGTGGCCAAAGCAGTCCCGATCGCCAACATCACCATGCCCCAAAGCAGGAGGCTGTGCGTGATGAGCGCGAACGGGTCGCTGTGAAGCCGTTCCGGAAGAACGACGTACCGGAGCAATCGGTCGACCGTCGATCTCCAAGTTTGCCAGGTCCATGGGACACCGTGTTCGCAAGCGCCGCGCCGCCAGGACCGAACGTGGCTCACAATGCCCCATACAAGAACGAGCATCACCGCCAATCCGAGAACATATTGGAGTGCTTCGCTCCATTCCGGAATGTTCCAGAATGTGGGGCGGACCGGTACCATTCAGGTCTCCTGACGTCGCGCAATAAGAGCCTCTTTCAACGCAGGAACCACATCGAACAAATCCGCAGCGATTCCGTAATCAGCCACATGAAAGATGGGCGCCTGTTCGTCGCGATTGATCGCCACAATCAGATCGGCGTCCTTCATTCCCTCCACGTGTTCTGGGGCCCCACTGATCCCCAGCGCCAGGTAAAGTTTCGGTTTGACGATCATCCCCGATTTACCCACTTGTCGCGTAGGTGGTAGCCAGCCCTGATCGACCACCGGCCGGGAACCGCACACGACGCCTCCCAGGACCTCTGCCAACTCTTCCGCGAGCTCCAGGTTTTCTTGCCGCTCAATTCCCCGGCCTACGGCCACCAGGATCTCCGCCTGGGTGATGTCCACATCTTCTCGCTGCGGCTCAATCCACCGCTGGAAACGAACCCGACTGTCCCATTCCTCCGCCGCGACCGTCTCTCTTTCGATGACAGGCTGCCTGCTTCGGGGGGCCACTTCTTTGCGGAGAAAGCTGCCCGGCAACAGCAGGACCACAGCCGGCCGGGCCTCCACCTCCACATCCACCATGAGTTTCCCAGCGCAGATCCGACAGGTGGCCCATAACGAGTTTTCCCGGCGTTCCAACCACTGGCAATTGGCGACAAGTGGCACACCCCAGTAAGCCGCCATCAAGGGGCCCAAATCCAGCCCCCACGAGCTGCTACCCACGAGGACCAGGTCAAGCTCCGCCCGATCCAGCTTCGAGCAAAGAAGCTTGGCCTGGGCCAAAGCGACCGGCTGGCCGACCTGGCCATCCTCGAATGTAATAATTCGATCCGCAAGCTGGAGCACTGAATTCCCCTCGGCCGGGATTTCACCAAACATGTAGGCCACCACCTCGTCCTGGTCACCAGCCAGGAGGCGTGCAGCAATCAGACACTCCCGCGTCAAATCGGTGATCTTTCCCTGGTAAGCTTCCACCGGGACAGCAATGCGGCGGCTCATTTCAGAATTCCTTTCTCCAGCAAGATTTCGACCAGTTGACGGGCGACTTCTTCTTCCGAACCTCGAAGCATAGTGGCGTGGGCTGTGACTGGGGTAAGATACACCCGTCGGATCGCAGCCGGTGGTTCCTTCAGTTCATCGGGCCCCTCTATAGTCTCGAACTGCACCTGCTGGGCCGCTGCGCGGATCCGGCTTACCGGCACATACCGCGGGGGTTGACTAGCGGTGAGGATCCCCACGACCGCTGGCAACCGGACTTCCATTTCCGCCAGGATGGCTCCTGGATATTCCTTGAAGGCCCTCCATGCTTCAGAACGACCAGAGCCCTCGACTCCCCGCACCACGCCCACATAACTCCAGCCGAGCGTAGCCGCAAGCTGCGGCGCTGCCATCCCCAAAAACTCCGTTGGAGACTGACATCCCATGAGTACCAGATCAATCCCCAGCGCCGGTACGAGGCGGGCAAGGGTCTCTACGATCTCCAAGCTGTTGGGTGGCTCTCGATGAGGCCACGAAATCTTGATGATCCGATCAACCCCCTTGGCTGCCGCCATGTAAAGGACCTGGTCGATCTCACCAAAATCGAAGGCTGTTACCGTGATCCGGGCCCGATGCTTCTCCTTCAGCAGGAGGGCCTCCTCCAAAGCGTGGTCATCACTCTCATTGAGGACCAGCGAGGTCTCTTCCCAGTCAAGGTTGTCCTCCTGCGGGCTGACGACCAGGGGTTCCACCAGGTCCGGCACGAGCCGCACCGTAACCAGCACGTTCATGGACCACCTCCTTCACTCAGCCCCATGGACTCGGCCAGCAGCTCAAGGATGTCGCGCACCCTGAGCCTGTCTTCTGCCCCAGCCACCTTCACCGCGTCCTCGAAGCGGGACAATTCGAAGGGACAAGAAACCGCCAGAATCTCCGCGCCTGTCTTGAGCGCATGCTGGACCCGCACGTCGGAAAGCCGCCGCCCCCCATGCTGTGTGATGAAGGCATCCAGCCACATCCCGCCACCACCCCCACCACAACAGAGGGCGTGCTCACGGTTCCTCTCCATCTCCACCAGTTCAATGCCCGGAATAGCGGTCAGAAGCTTCCGCGGAGCATCGAAACATCGGCACCGCCGGCCAACACAGCAATTGTCGTGGTAGGTGACCCGAGCGTTGATCCGTTTGACCAGCCAGGGGCGAAGCTGTTCCAACCGGGAGGCTAGAAAAGTCGTGTAATGCTCGGCCGGAAACACCGCCCCAAAACGGGGATAAAACTTCTCCAATGCTCGAAAGGCATGGGGATCGAGAAGGACGATCTTTTCGAACTGGAATCGTTCAAACAGACGCCGGTTGCTTTCCACCAGCATTTCAAAAAGGCCTTCCTCGCCGAACAAGCGGTCGCAATCCCCCAGCGCCCGTTCCTCCTTGCCCAAGATCCCCCAGCGGATCCCCAATGCGGTGAGGATGCGGGCCATCTCCCGCGCGACCACCTGGTTCCGAGGATGGTAAGAAGGATAACACCCGACCAGCCAAAGGACCTCGACCGGCTCCGGGGATTTAGAAAGGTCCCGCACTGTTACTTCCAGCCCCCGCGTCCATTCGAGCCGCTTTCGGGGCGAATGTCCAAACACGTTCCCGTAAAGGTAGAGGTTTTGGAAGGCCGTCCGCAGCTCAGAGGGCGGCTGAATACCCTCCTGGAGGGCGTAATCCCGCATCGCCGGCCACACGGTGTCTGTGAGATCGATCTGGCGGGGGCAGCGGAGAGAGCACGTATAACACCCCACGCACATCCAAATCGAGGGGCTCCGAATGACCCGCTCGAGCGTACCGCTCCAGGCCTCGGCGATAATCCGCCGGGGCGTATACTCCATGGCGTCCCCCAGGGGGCACGAACTCGCGCACAGACCACATTGCATTCACGCCCAGACCGTGGAACCCTCCGGGGGCGAGAAGAGCATGCCGTAAAACTCGGCAATCCGAGAAGATGAGCCCGCTGCCATTTCCCCGCTCATCGCCGTCCCTCCCGTGCGAGTCCGGCCTGCCGGAGGCCAGGTTTATTACGGCCGGCGATTCTTTACTGGCCCAAAGAACAATTTTCACCCATAAATTTAATGGCACGACTATCCGTGTCAATAACCAGTATGGGGGATATTTGTAGTCTGCGACTAACACGCGAATATGTATCCTTTGTGTAGAACAAAATGTCCTCTTTTTGCCGGAGAGTATGAGCCGCAAGAGCACATATCCGCCGCTTTTACAACGGTTTTGTCCGTCGTTCGACAGCAGCGCCATGTTGCTCTTTTGCTCGAACAAACGTTCGTTTATGGGCCCATTGCGCAGATCAGAGAGGTGGGTTCCGATGATCAGAGCCACCGGCTGCCGTGGAAGGCGTCCCTCCAGGGACGGATGGAGGGTCGGGTTCCAGCCCGGCTGGTCATGGTCGTGCCAGGGGGGACGGCAAGTTTGTGAAGGCTAAAGCCTTCACCGAAAAGCGGCGATGAATCGCCGCACTCCATGGAGTGCGAGGCTTTAGCCCCGCTTTCGGCGCGGGACTTCAGTCCCCGCTGAAATGGAATTCATGATCGAACATCGAACGTTGATAAACGGACCCGACAAGCGGGTCCCTCCGAAACATGGAGGGGCACGCTTGTCGTGCCCGATGTTACTCGGCCAAGTGAAGTGACAGGCCTTGGTAGGGGCTATTCATGAATTGCCCCTACCCGGAGGTCCCGAAAATAAAGCTGTTCCCTTTTTGCTCTCCCGCACGTCGTGGCGGGGAACGGTCTTTTCAGCCCATTTTTAAGTCCCATCACTGCCGCCATATGGGAACAACGCAAACGTCTCCCATGAGTCCCGAAGAAATTGCGTCCGGTCGCCGACAAAAGTAGAGTGTTATTATGGCGCAAAAGACGTGGCTTCAAAGCAGGGACTCAACACGCTTTGGAGGAGAGGGATCCATGCCAGTGGAAGTCGCGATTTGGCGGCTGGGCGAGAAACCCAGCCCAGTCGGCTTCTTGTCAATCGACAGCGAAAGCCGTCTGGAACAGCTTCTTGCTGACAATATCTCAATCCTGGATCCGAACTTGCTGCTCATCGGGCGGCAGGTTCCCACGCCCTATGGTCATTTCATTGACCTTCTGGCAATCGATTCCGATGGCAATCTTGTGGTCATTGAGCTGAAACGCGATCGTACGCCACGGGAAGTCGTCGCCCAGTTGTTGGACTACGGCTCCTGGGTGCGGACACTGAATGTGGATGATGTTGCCGGGATCTTCAGCGACTTCCTGACGAAGTACTATCCGCAAAATGCTAACACATCCCTGGAATCAGCGTTCTGCGAGCGCTTCCATGTGGAGGAGATGCCGGAAGGCATCAATGAATCGCACGAACTCATGTTGGTTGCCAGTGAACTGGACGCGAGCACCGAGCGAATCATCACTTATTTGGCGGACGAATATGGCGTGGCCATCAACGCCGTGTTCTTTCGGTATTTTCGTGATGGAGAACGCGAGTACCTGAGCCGTGCGTGGCTGATTGACCCTGGGGACGTGGACATCAAGGTTGAAGAGAAACGAACGAAGCTTCCGTGGAACAACGAGTACTACGTTTCCTTCGGGCACAAGGATAATGGGAGCAGCCGCCACTGGGAGGACGCACGGAAGTACGGGTTCGTTTCGGCTGGCGGGGGCGACTGGTATGTTCGCACGCTTAAGCTGCTTGAACCAGGCGGCCGGATTTGGGTGTACATCCCCGGCCGAGGTTATGTCGGCGTCGGAAAGGTTATCAATGGGCCCGTTCTCGCCAATGAGTTTCTTGTTCGCAACGAAGCCGGACAGGAAGTCCCGATCACGCAGGCTCCTTTGAAGGGGAATTTGACGCGACCGGCAGACGATCCACCGGGAACAGAGGAGTATCTTGTGCGAGTGGAGTGGATCAAAACTGTCCCAGTCGACCAAGCAATTTGGGAGAAAGGGTTCTTCGCCAACCAGAACTCTGCTGCGAAACCACGGAGCAAGAGATGGGTTTACACAGTCAACCGCTTAAAGAGTCGTTTTCAAATCCCCGAGTGACGCAGAGCCGTTTGCGTTGCAAACTCTGTTGGGTAGTGAGTGGGTCAAGAGATTGAAACTGGATAACTCACGAAGACTCACAGCGGAAGGGCCAAGTGATCGCGTAAGGCAGGGAGGCGGGAAAAGGTGGCGTTTCAGGGGTAGGAAGATGGAAGGAAAAAACGACTCGGTTGAGCGTTTTGTGGGCTTATAACGTTATCTCCGCGCGGAGCGTCCTCTCGCAAGGCCCATTCGGCTCCGAAAAGTCTCGGAGGGACCTACTTGCCAGGTCAAAATTCGGAGGGACGTGCTTGTCACGTCCGTCATTCAACGTTCGATCATCCATTGCCTTTCGCCGGGGACTGAAGTCCCTCGTCGAAAGCGGGGCTAAAGCCCCGCACTCCATATGGAGTGCGGCGATTCATCGCCGCTTTTTTGGTGAAGGCTTTAGCCTTCACAACCTTGCCGTTTGCGGTCATTTGCCGCAACCACGGTAAGCGCTCGCCGGTAGGGGCAATTCATGAACGGCCCCTACAACGTCGGAGGGACCCGCTGATCGGGTCCGATGACCACCAATTGATCGCCCATGCCTCCTCATCGGGCACGACAAGCGTGCCCCTCCGAACGACTTCTCGGAGGGACCTGCTAATGCCCCTTCCAGTTCGGGAGTTTCGCGTTTTTGGTAGGGGCAAGAATTGGTCTTGGAGAATTTCGGGAGTTTAGACAAAAAGAGTCTCCACGTCACGTTGTTCAAGAGGACTCTCAATGACGTGGAGACCGAAAAATGGACAAGCTTGATGTTCGCCCGATCACCTGCTACGAGCGACAAGAGCTCCATAGAATGAAACGACAATTATCCAATCATGTCAATAACCGTCATGCGCGGATTGTGCTGCTTTCCGCCGGCGGGGTTCGCAACCGCGAAGTTGCCCAGCGGGTCGAGCGCCTGCGAGCCACCTACCGCCGCACTGGTGGAGTTCGCCATTTCCTGGCGGCCTACGACCTGGAAACGGGCACGTTGTTGGGCCGGTTCTACAGCCGGAAAACCTGGATCGAGTTCTTGCGATTTCTCCGGTGGCTCCGGCGGCGTTACC
>Ga0123519_10000690_pt1 | contig 59036 bp, 54 predicted proteins | sample YelNatPaOPRAMG02_FD_87396 | JGI IMG/M metagenome (GOLD analysis project Ga0123519, IMG submission 87396) | Hot spring microbial communities from Yellowstone National Park - Yellowstone National Park OP-RAMG-02 (version 2) | ecosystem: Environmental > Aquatic > Thermal springs > Hot (42-90C) ...
ACGCACGGCTTTGTCAGACAGATGATACACCGCCCGCTTGCCAGACGAGGCAGGGACCGCTACATTTGCTGCGACGAGCGCGCGAGTCTCCGGCCACGGCGGCCGGACCTCGCCGGGCAATGGCTGCCCTCCGATCGAGATGGATCGGGAGGCGCTGCGTCCCGATGGAGGGTCCCATGCCCGGACGAGATGGTGCAGAGAAGCGGATTCGCGTTGCCGTGGTCGCAGATACACCAGCAGCGCAGCAGCAGATTACGCGGGCGCTGCGCGACTGCGGGTGCGCCGTTCAGCCGTTCTCCCTCACCAGCGGAAGCGCTTACGAGCGGGTGCGAGAGCTGCGGCCGGCCGTCGTGCTGCTGCGGGCCAGCGCCCGGCACGCCCTCGCCGCCCGCGCGCTGGCGCGCGTGGCCGGCAACGGTGGGCCGGCACTCGTGCTGTTGTCTCCCCCCGGCGGCGGAAACGTGGAGGAGCTGGCGCTCGACACTCGCGCGTTGGTGCACCTGATCGAGCCAGTCCCCGCGCAAGCCCTCGCGGCGGCCGTCCACGTGGCGGCGGCTCGCGGCTGCGACGTTCGCCAGCTCGACGCGCAGATCAGGGAGCTGCGCGAGTCGCTTCATGCCCGCGACATGGTCGACCGCGCGAAGTCCATCCTCATGGCGCGTCTGGGACTCACAGAGGAAGAGGCACATCGCCGTCTGCAGCGGGAGAGCAGGAACCGGAACCGCAAGCTCGTGGACACTGCCTGGCACGTCATCCAGGCCGACGCAAAGCTGTGGGGTGGACGGCACCCGCGGGTGGACCAGTCGCACGCGGGGCTTTCGTCCTGAGCCCGCCGCGCGAAGCTACCGGCGGCCGAGCTCCTCGATCAGCGCGAAGTAGTGAAGGGCATTCTCGAGCGGAACGTTTGCCGGCAGGTGGTTGCCAATCGCGAAGAAGAACCCGGGACACGGCTTCGCAAGGTCGAGCGCCCAGCGCAGCTCCCTCTCGATGTCATCCCTCGTGCCAAAGGTCAGGGTGCGGCAGTCGGCGCCGCCCATCAGGACGTGTGTCTGTCCGCAGCGCCGCACGAGCGTCTCCAGGTCGTTGCCCGGCTCGAAACAGAAACCATCTGCCCCAGCCTCGATCAGATCGTCGAGGAACATGTCGAACTTGCCATCTGTAGTGAACAGCACCTTCTTGCCGGCCTCGCGAAGAGGCCGCCACAGCTCGCGATATCGCGGGAAGATGTACTGGCGGTAGAATGCGGGCCTCATGAATGGGCCCTGCGACCAGACCATGTCGTCGTGACATATGAAACACTCGATGGACGTCCGCGCCCAGGCGTGATAGTGATGCAGGGAAAGCTCGAAGAACGAGCCGAGAACGTCTCGCCCGAACCGCTCGGGGTCCTCTCCCGCCGCCAACAGCAGCATCTCCCACCCAAAGGCCGCGATCGCGCCGGACACAATCGTCCGATAGTACCCGCCCGGCACAACCTGGTCGTTGGCTCGCTGGAGCCCCTGGTAGACATCCTCATAGAAGGCCACCAGGTCGTCAAACGGCGGCAGGCCGTATTCCTCGACCGCGTTGAATGCCAGCACCTCGCCGGCCGTCTTGAAGGGTGACTCGACCGCTGGCCGAAAGTCGGACCCGTCTTCGACATACCAGGCGTGGCCCATATCGGTGACCCGGCCCCGCTGGCTCCAGTCCACAGGGCCATCGTTGGTGTGCCACAGGAAGTCCAGGTGAACTGCGTCGTTGAACTCGCGGTTGGCCTCGGGGTGCTCCCGCGGGTCCTTGCCCGTGAAGTGGCGGACGATCTCCCAGTTGTCGTTGTACTCTGTGCGCGCAATGCGCTCGGTCCACTCCAGATTCAGCGCGGCGCGTCCGACCTCGTAGCTCACTGGGTCCTCCAGGCCCCTCTGCCGCCCTCCACGCGGCGTCGCTCAACGCGTGCGCCGGCCGCGGCGCGATCTCCTGCCAGGCCCAGGAGGTTCCGCCCGGCTGCCGAAGAAGCCGCAGGCCTGACAAGACGACACGAGGAGACAGCCGTGCGCAAGAAGGTGTGGTACTCCGGTGACGAGATCGTGGCAGGTCCGACGGTGCAGGGCATCGATGAGCCGCTTCACGTCCATTTCCATTTCGTCCCTCCCCGCCCGGCCGACCTGTGCGTCACCCTGGATCCGGTCTCCGGAGAGGTGAACGCGATGGCGGGAACCGTGGGGCCCCTCACGTGGACGCCCTACACGCTCTGCCTGCATGTCCACAGAACTGCCTCGCCCGATTCGTACCGCAACCTCATGGCGAACGGCGAATGCGTCATCGCCTTCCCGACAAAGGAGCAGCTGCGCGAGACCTGGATCCTCAACATGTGGCTTCCCCGCGGCATCAACGAGCTGGAGGTAGCCCGGCTCACGGAGCTGCCCTCGCGAATCGTCAAGCCCCCCGGGATTGCCGAGTGCCCCGTGAACCTGGAGTGCACCGTCGAGTTTGCCACCGATTACCATACGCACGGCATCTTCTTCTGTCGGGTCGTCGGTGGCAGCATCGACGAGGAGATGCTTGCGTGGCCCCGGGAGCGGGTGATGAACCACTACCCCACCTATGAGGTCGATGACATACGCAACCAGTGGGGCGGTCGCGTAGAGCGGCTCGGCGTCCTCGGCGAGCTCTACGACACGCCGATCTTCCCGGTGGGCGCCAAGGAGGGATGGTGGGCCGGCGGACTCGAGACCTGGATCGCGCAGCTGCGACAGGAGGGTTACCTCACGACGGACGAGGCGGACACAATGTCGGATTGGCAACGCGCGTTCGAGTCACACTTCGACGACCTCGCGTCGACCACGCGCGCCGACGCCCGCGCCAAGCTCACGCGCGCCTGTGAGCTAATCGCGTGGGAGGAGTGGGAGGCTCTGCATCAGCACCTGCGGCAGGCCTAGCGCGCCGGACTCCGTTCCCGCCGCCCCCAACCGCGCTGCTTCCGGCTGAGCCGGATTCGGCAGAGAAGCCGCTTATCGCCAGCGGCCGGGCCGCGTCACCCCGACGCGCGCTCCCCTCCTCACTTGTGTGCGCGCAGCGCGTCGGCCATTTTCACCATCCCGTCCATCAGGACGCCGCCATCCGACCCCAGCCCGATGAATGTGAATCCCTTCTCGAGGACGCCCTCGATCTGCTCAGGCCGGCTGAGCAGAATGCCGGCTGCTTTCCCCGCGTCGCGGCACACCCTTCCCACGCGGCGCAGTGCCGCGACGAACCGCTCGTGCTCGTACTGCAGTGGGATGCCCATGCTCACGCTCAGGTCCATCGGCCCGATGAAGCAGACGTCCACCCCGTCCACCGCGGCGATCTCCTCGATTCGTCCGACAGTCGCCTCCGTCTCGACCTGCACGACCGTTAGCAGTCCTTCGTTCGCCTCTCTGAAATAGGACTGGAACTCCCTGCCGAAACCTCCCGCCCGGTTCACGCTTGCCACCCCCCGAATGCCGGCCGGCGGATAGCGGACCGCAGCGACGGCCTGCCGCGCTTCGTCGGCCGTCGTGACATACGGCACGACGACTCCCGCGGGCCCCAGGTCGAGCACGCGCTTGAAGCGCGGCGCTTCGTTCCACGCGATCCGCACCAGCGGCGCGGCAGCAGTTCCGGAGATAGCGTGTAGCTGATGCAGGAGACTCTCGTGGTCGCCCGCGCCATGCTCCAGGTCGACAACGACCCAGTCGAACCCGGCGCGCCCCGCGATCTCCGCCGTCAGGCTCGATCCGAGGTTGAGCCACGTCCCCGCCATCAGCTCGCGCGCCAGCACCCTCTGACGTATCCAGTTCATGACTACCTCGCCATAGGATCTTCGACGGCAGCGGCGCCGGCCTCGACCCGAGCGCTGCGGCCAGCCCCACAAGTTCCACTGGGGCGCTCGGTTCCCTCGCCCGGGGCCGCACACGCGCGGAATGAAGGGGCCGCGGAGCGGCGAAGCAGTGCCCCGTGACTCCCAGAGAACGGTTCCTGGAAACGCTCCTGTTTGGCGCGCCCGACCGCGTGCCCCTCGAGCCCGGCCACGGCCGTCGCTCCACGCTTGCCGCCTGGCGCCAGCAGGGCCTGCCCAAAGACGTGGGCGACACCAACGAGTACGCGTACCGACAGGCCGGCGGCACGCTCGAGTGGCCCCGCGCGGGCCCGGACTTCCCGGTCAACGAGCGCATGATTCCGGAGTTCGAGGAGAAGGTCATCGCACGCCGAGAGCGGTCGCAGATCGTGCAGGACTGGAAGGGAAACATCTGCGAGATCGGCAGCGAGTACACTCCCGAGTACCTGCGCCACGCCATCGACTTCGTCACGCGCCGATGGCTGAGGTGCCCAGTGGCGAGCCGCGCCGACTGGGAGGAGATGAAGCTGCGCTATGACCCCGAGGACCCGTCGCGGCTGCCGCCCGACGCGGAGCGCCTCGGGAGGGAGCTGGCCGGACGCGACTGGGTCGTCGAGATCTCGTTTCCTGGCCCGTTCTGGCAGATGCGGGAGTGGGTCGGCTTCGAGGGGCTCTGCACCCTGTTCTACGACGACCCCGGGCTGATTCGGGACATGGTGTCGTTCTGGACCGATTTTGTGGCCAGACTGCTGACGAGGATACTGCGGTTTGTGGTGCCCGACTCGGTCCACCTGTCGGAGGACATGGCGTTCAAGGGCCACGCCATGATCTCGCCGGACATGGCTCGCGAGTTTCTGCTGCCGGCCTATCGGTGTTGGGGCGAGATCATCCGCAGCGCCGGCTGCCCGATATACGCGATGGACTCGGACGGGTGCATCGGCGACCTGATTCCGGTGTGGCTGGAGGGCGGGATCAATGTCTGCGATCCTATGGAGGTCGCCGCGGGAAACGACCTTGTCGCGCTGCGCCAGACCTTCGGCCGCCGGCTTGCCTTCCGCGGCGGCGTCGACAAACGCGCCATTGCCCGCGGAGGGCGCGCCATCGAGGATGAGATCGCGCGGCTGTCACCGGTCATACGGGACGGCGGGTACATTCCGAGCTGCGACCACGCGGTGCCCCCTGACGTCCGCTGGCACGACTATGTCGCCTACGTGCGCCTGCTCGCGCGGGCGACCGGGTGGCTGTAGGCCGGCCGTCGGAGCCCTCACGCGACGCGAGCCGCCTCCTCCAAGGCGATCTGCGCCCAGGCCGCGAGGCGGGCCGGTTCCCCCCTGAAGGTGTGAATGTCCTTCATGATGACTTCCACGCAGCAGCCGCGGGTCTGCTCGAGCGACTGCCGAAGCTCGCGACGGGCGCGGCCGGGATCCCACTCTTCAGAGGCCAGGACAGCCGGGTTGGGCTTCAGTGAGATCACGTAGTCGGTGCCGATCTGCGCGGCCGCCTCGGCCGGATCTGCCCAGGGGCTGATGGAGATCTTGCGCAGCCGTGGGACGCTCCTCAGAATCCCGATTTTCCGGTGAAGCGGCTCGCAGCAGCCGTAGTAGTTGAGCCCGAACCGCGCCAGGTAGCGCTTCTCGTACTGCACGCAGAACTCGTCGTGCATGGCCGGCGAGACGCCGACGAAGATCTGGCCGGTCGACATCCCCCACTGGTCCATGGGCCGCACGTGCCGGGGATCGAAGTCCGGGCCGGGCAGCTCATCCGTAATCCCCAGCCCGCCCGAGCCGACGCGGTGGTTGCCGTTGCTCACCGAAAGCAGGTGGTACGCCTCGAGCTGGTCTAGGCGTGCGAGAATCGCATCGGTCAGCCGCGCAATCGCCTTGTGCACCAGTGCGGGCCGGTCAACCATGTCCTCGTACACGCGGTCGAGGCCCCACCACATCGCCAGGATGTCCCACGGCGCGCACCACTCGTGAACGACGCCGCGCTTGCGCACCTCCAGAATGTCCCCGAACAGGTCGCAGGCCAGGTCATACCTGCGTTCCGTGGCCGCCCAATCGGGTGTGATCACAGGGTCTCGAATCTTCTCAACGTCGGCCTCGCTGCTGATGACCGAGTGGTAGTGTGCGGCCCCGCGCGGAAGCTCCGGCCTGGTCGCGACGACCTGAAGCCCATAGCCCGTGTCCGTGAACACGAAGGGCGTATACCAGACGGGCTCGACGATCATGTCGGCGGCGAAGTGGCGCCACTGGTAGATCAGGCAGCGCATCGCGAGCTCGATGTTCCGCACCCGCTCATCGCGGGTTTTGGCTTCGACCTCGCTGACCTCGTGCCAGGGCACCTCGTCGATCCACACCAGCGGCCTGGTCGGCCGCAGGCCGTTGAGGTCGCGCCACAGGCCGAACTTTTCCTGGTGGCCCGGCAGCGCGGCGATCTCGGCAATCTGGTGCGCGAGCTCGCGCACCACGTCGCGATCGTCTTTCGACACCGGCATCCGGTTCCTCCGCATCGACCCAGGACGGCGCGGGTCTCACCACCCGACGCATTCCCTCCAGAGGCGCGGTCTCCGCCCTCAGCGGCCGCCGGCCTGCTGCTCGTCCCTCACCGCGGCAAGGAAGCGCGCGATGCTCTCCGTCCAGGCCTCCCACAGCTTCTCGCCAAGCTCGGCCGTAGCCAGGCCCGGATCGCCAAACGCACCGGTCACCGACAGCTCGTCGGTTCGCCACGCGAACAACGGCACCGTGTCGCGCTTGAGCTGCGCCTTCACCATCTTCTCCCGCTTCACGAGGTGCGGCCGGTCCGCGAGCATCTCAGCCGTCTCGGCCGAGGCCGCGTGTATGCCCATGCGCTCCTCGCTGAGCGGCGGCGACCCGTAGAGCTTTTCCCATTCCGCCCGTGCGTGAGGGTCGGCGAAGCCGTCGTGCAGATAAATGCGGGCCTCGCGGCCCTGGCGCGTCATCTCCTCCAACAGCTTGTAGCGCGCCACCTGAATGCTGGTCTCGTTGCCACCGTTCCCGTTGATCACGACGATCGAGCGAAATCCCCAGTCGAGGACCGCCCTCATGATGTCGCTGAGCGCCGCTATGTAGGTCTCGAATCCCAGCGAGATCGTGCCGGCGAACTTCATGTGGTGGCACGACTGACCGTATGGCAGGGGGGGCAACACCAGGACGTCCACGCCGTACTTCTCACGCGCGCGGCGCGCTCCGTCCACGGCCCACCGTTCCGCAAGCCGGGCATCGACATCGACCGGGAGCATCGGGCCATGCTGCTCGATCGCTCCCGCCGGCAATACCACGATGTAGCCCGCCTTCGCGGCCTCCGTGATGTCCTCCCACGTACACTCGCCCCAGAGCAAGTTCATGCATCACCCTCCTCGCGCGCCGATCTCAGCGGCTCGCCGCAATCTCATACCACACGGCCCCGTCCTCGGGCCCGATCCTGAAGGTCAGCCGGCCTGCGCGGAGCGTCGAGGGGACGGCCTTCGACCGGGCGCCCGTCTGGTCCAGTGCGAACACGCTCGCGCGCCGGGCCGTCGTCGGGATCGTGATTGTTGCCGCGACGGTCTCCGCCATCGTTGGGCCGCGCTGCCAAGACTGCGCCGCATAGGTCCGCTCGGCGTTCCACTGCAATCCCGCGTTCTCGACCTTGTCGACCGACGTCAGGATGAGCGAACTCGACGCCTCGATTGGCTTCCCATCCTTCGCGACCAGGGTGAGCGAGAGGAAGTTCCTCGGGGTCTGCTGCATCGCCACCTGAACGCCGCCGACATCGATGGACCGGCCGCCGGCGAAGCCGACGACCGCCTTCGCGGACGGGGAGCTGATCGTGAACAGCGCTCCCGCCGGGTCGCGGGGGCGCCAGACAAGGGCCGGCGTCCCGGGCGCAGAGCCACTCCTTTCGACGCGGACGCCGCCGCCGTTCTCCACGAATCGGACGTTGGTTCGCCGCGCCACCATGTCGCGGCCGCTTACCGTCTCTCCCTCGGCGGCGCTCCAGAACCCGTAATCGCGCCGCTCCGCGACGATGGCCGGTACCTGCGCCTGTGGAACAACGAGCGTCTGCGCCTCGGGCGCTGCGGGCACCTCCCCGCGCAAGAACATCTGCGCCGCGGCCGGCATGAAAGCGAGCTTGCCGGGATGGGCGGCCTGGTCGAAGAAGCCCTCGATGCGGTCGCGGTCCCATCCCTGGTCGTCGCCGTGGTAGGCGAAGGTGAAAACGCCGTCCCAGTCTTGCCACGCAGCGTACGCGAAGATCATCGGCACCATCTCGGCCGCCCACTCGTTTGGTGCCGGATGATCATACTCACTCACCGTGAAGGGCTTCCCCGCGACGCGATGCATGGCCAGCCCGGGCAGCGTCCCGCCGTACTCCTCCCGGACCATCGGCGTGTTGCCGATGCGGTAATCGTCGCTGTCCCAGGGGCGGTTGGGGAACCAGGGATGCTGCCAGTAGGCGTGCATGTCCACCCAGTCCAGGCGCGACTCGCGGAGGACGCCGCCGAGCCCGCCGTAGCTGGCCTGCGTGCATGCGACCGACGCCCGCGCGCCGAGATCCTCCTTGATGTAGGCATACATGCCGCGCGTGAACTTCTCCTCCACCTGCATCAGGTACTCGACCCAGTCCCGTCCCCGCGGCGTCGCCGCAATGGAAGCCGGCCTGATGGAGCCCGCCTCCAATGACTCGCCGGGGCCCAGCTCCACCTGGCCCCCTCCTGGCCGCAGAGACAGGTCGGCGAGGAACACGTCGCCCGCGGCCTCCCCGAATACGAAGGACAGGCGCACGTGGCCCGGGACTGTGTTGCGGGCGATGAAGGTGAACGAGTGACGCTGCCACTCGGGCGTCAGGGCGATGCCGATGTCGAGCCCTGCCATCGTCCAGGGGTCCTGATCTAGCCGGACATTCACACCGAGACTGCGCGACACGTTCGAGCGGGCGGCGAAGGACACCGTGTACATCTCGCCCTCGCGGAGCGTGAGCCCCACCTGATGAAGCTGCAGGTGCCAGCCCGTGTCGTCGAGCTGAAGGTCTGTCAGCCGCAGAGCGCGCCCCGGCGGCGCTCCCTCTCCGGCCTCGATCGCCTCGGTCACCATCGTCGCGTGCGTCCCCTCGTGCTGCTCCAGGGTCCACCCGGTTGTGCCGTCCAGCAGCTGCGGGTTCGCGAGCATGTTCTCGCCCAGTGGCCGCGCCTCCGCGTTCCAGGCCGAGACGAGGCGCTCCGTCGAGCCGTACTTGTCCCTCAGGAACTGGTTCCAGCCCTCGGCCAGAATGCCCAGGTAGTGTGGGGGGAGGCTCGCGAGCGAGTCGGCCGAGCCCAGCAGCGAGTCCTCGTTCGTGATCTCGATCAGAGCGACCACGGGGTCATCGACATATCGCATCTTCGTGTATGGGTTGTAGTGGGTCAGCAACTGCTTCGCATACAGCTTCTGGCGCTCGATCATGCCGGGCTCGAAGTAGCCGACGACCTTGCCCATATCGTCGATGCGGTCCGTGTCGGGGAAACCGTCGGCGGCGTTGAAGCCGCGGCCGACATGGAGGTTGATGTCCACGTAGATGCCGTGCTGCTTGAACTGGTAGATCAGGTAGTCGAAGCGATCCAGGCTCTCGGGATCGAGCTGATCGGTCTTCCTGCCGTACGAGCCCCCGGTCACGTAGAACATGTTTGGCTCGGACCAGGGAGAGTCCATATGGTGCAGGCGCACGCAGTTGAAGCCGTACTTGTGCAGCCGCGCTGCCACCTCGGCTGCGTCCTGCTTGCTCGGAAAGCACGCCCCGGCGGCGAAGTTGGTGCCGACGAAGCGCACGCGCCGGCCGGTGGCGTCGTAGAAATGGTCGCCGCGAACGCTGACGCGCCGGCTCTCGTCGAGCGGCGCCGGATTCAGGTCAGAGACATCGATGGCGGTCTTCGCCGAGTCGTTCGACGGGATCACGAACGGAAAGGCCCCGGCCGAGGCCGCGCACGAGAGCGCGGCGATCCCCATCGCGGCACAGAGAAAGGCAACTGCGAACCGGATCATTGGCACCCTCCCAGCATCGCAAATGCTTCCCCGGACGGGGCGGCTGGTCCTACGCTTCCTCGCCGCGGCCTTCCATCCCTTGCCGCACAGCACGAGGATGGGATTGCCGGCGGCCAGGTTGAGGCGTCCCGGGCCGCGGTCGCGCTGTTGCCCCCGGGGGAGCGGGACGCCCTCTCGGCCGTTCGCCCTGGCGTTGCGCCCCCTGCGGCGCTATACTGTGCCTCAAGCGCCGTCACAGTCTCTGCGGGATCGGAGGGAGCACTCATGGGCCAGACGGAGAAGCGCCTGCCGCACCTGCGGCGAACTGACTCGCGAACACAGCTCATTGTGGACGGTCAACCGTTCATCGCGCTGGCGGGCGAGGTCCACAACTCCAGCGCCTCCAGCCTGGAGTATATGGAGGGCGTCTGGGAGAGCCTGGTAGCCGCCAGGTGCAACACCGCCATCGTTCCCATCTACTGGGAGCTGCTCGAGCCTGAGGAGGGCCGCTTCGACTTCACACTCGTGGACGGGATCCTGGCGGGCGCCAGAAAGCGGTCGCTCCGGCTTATCCTGTTGTGGTTCGGGACGTGGAAGAACGCGATGTCCACCTACGCGCCGGCCTGGGTGAAGCGTGATCTTGGCCGGTTCCCCCGCGCGCAGGTCTACCCAGGAGTCAGCACCTCGGCGATCTCCGCGCTCAGCGAAGAGGCGCGCCGCGCAGATGCGCGCGCCTTCGCCCAACTCATGCGCCACCTGAAGCTCAAAGACGGGGACCAGAATACGGTCATCATGGTGCAGGTCGAGAACGAGACCGGCCTGCTGGGCGGCGCGCGGGATGTATCGCCGCCGGCTGAGCTGGCCTATGCCGCCCCTGTTCCCCGCAGGCTCATGGGCTATCTGGAGGAGCACCGCGAAAGCCTCATCCCCGAGTTCGCCGCGCTCTGGGCCGCTGCCGGAGGGATGCTGAGCGGAACGTGGGAGGAAGTGTTCGGCGACGCCGCCGCCGAGGTGTTCATGGCCTGGCACGTCGCCGGCTACGTGGACGCGGTCGCAGCAGCCGGCAAGGCCGAGCACCCGCTCCCCATGTTCGTCAACACATGGTTGCCAGGTCATCCGGGAGCGCAGCCGGGCACCTACCCGAGCGGAGGCCCCACCGCCAGGATGATGGATGTGTGGCGGGCCGCCGCACCCCATGTCGACGCGTTGGCCCCCGACATCTACCTCCCGACGTTCGCGGAGGTGTGCGCGGAGTACGCCCGCGCGGGCAACCCGCTGATCATCCCCGAGGCCCACCGCGACGTGGCGTACGCCAACGCCTTTGCCGCCATCGCGCAGCACGACGCCCTGTGCTTCGCCCCTTTCGGCATCGACGGCATGCCCGATGTCTCGCGCCTGGCAGAGAGCTACGAGCTTCTCTCAAGCATGATGCCGGTCATCGTCGAGTACCAGGGAAGCGGGCGCATGGCCGGAATCGCTCAGCAGACCGCGGCACCGCTCCACTTCCCACTGGGCGGCTACGACCTCCAGATCACCGTCAACCGCGCCGACCCGGGCGAGCACCCGAGGGGGCGAGGGCTCGTCATCGCGCTCTCCGACACTGAGTACCTCGTCGCCGGCGCAGGGTTCACCATCCGATGGGCGCCCAAGCCAGGCGACCGCAGGCAGGTCGAGTTCATCGCCGTGGATGAGGGCGCCTACGATCACGGCGTCTGGAAGACGCGCCGTCGCCTGAACGGAGATGAGGCGTCGGGCGCGTTCCTGCGCCTGGAAGATACGCTAACCGCCTGCAGGGTCGAGCTGCACAGCTTCCGCTAGCCCGCGCCGGATCACAGGCAGGGATACGCCGGCGCGCTGCGAAGGCTACCGGGCCGGGAGCCGCATTAGTTTCCGCACTCGTCGCCTCGAAGGTGATCTGGCATGTATCGCGCACGTCGCATCCTGTCTGCCGTTGTCCTGCTCTGTTGCCTGCTCGCCAAGCCGGCCCTCGCGTCGCCCTGGGTCTCTGCCGACTGGGGCGGCGCCGAGCGGAGCTACCCGCCTGGTTCCCTCTTCTGGCATACGAACGAGTACTCGACCTGCCCGGTGCTCTTTCGCACCGTCCTGGATGTCAGGCGCGCCCCGGTCGCCTATGCCGGCTTCGAGGCGCGGGCGTCTCGCTACGCGTACGTGTTCCTGAACGGACGGCAGATCGCGGAACACGTCGAGGAGAACAAGGATGTCACCGGCCCGTTCTCGGTCGAACTCACACACCTGTTGCGCCCGGGCCGAAATGTGCTGGTCGTCAGCACGGCGTCGGACGGGCTGGTCCTGGACGGCGGCATCGCCTATGAGGACGGGCGGCTCCAGCGATTCGGCACCGATCCCGCATCGTGGCGGGTGCAGAAGTTCCCGCCCGTGACCATGCTCGAGTACGAGCCGGCGATGCGCCCCGATTTCGACGACAGCGCGTGGCACCCGGTCGCAGAGTCCGACCGCGAGCCGCTGCGCGTGAGCGACGCCAAGCTGAAGCAACTGTGCGCGAGCTTGGCCAGCGAGCGGCTGCACCGCTGGGACGAGGACGCGGAGTGGCGCCTGCAGATGCTGGCTGCGAAGGGGATCGCCGTCGTCGACTGGGAGACGCACGGATGGGCCGGCCCGGAGCGTCTGCCATCGTGGGTTCGCGATCTCGCCGCCCGCCCGGAGCCGGCCGGGGCTGCCGCCGGCTCCCGCCACCAGCGGGCGGAAGCGCTCTGTCGCTATGTCGTGCTGAGCGACGAGGCCACGAACCTCGAGAACCAGGCCGTTGGCCTTGAGGCCCTGAAGGGGCCGAGCGCGGATGTCGAGGCCTGCCGCGAGGCCGCCCGCGCGATGCGCTCCGCCCTCGGCGAGGCGGAGCAGGCGATGAAGGCGGGGCGGTTCGACGAGTCCCTTCTGCACCTCGACCGCGCCAAGGCCGCCAGCGACGCCGCGCGCAGCGGCCGCCTGCTCAACGACCTCAACTGGTCCCTGGACAACAAGTTCTCGTGGTTCGACAGCGGCGCGCTGCTCGACAACCGCATCTCCGACTGGGGGCTGCGGATTGGCTCGCCGGCGTCCACCCTCGCGAGCCCTCTCTCGCCTGCCGCGCTCGTCACCCTGGAGGGAGCCCAGCTCACTCTGGAGGGCTGGGACGCCGCGGAGCCGTACCGTGTCTACGATAAGCCCGCAGTGCTCGGTCCCGTGTGCGCCTGGGCAGTGCTCGGCGGCCGCGTCACCAGCCTGTGGCCGGACGATCACGGGGTCGTGTACGACCGAGCCGCACAGGGGCCGCTGAGCGAGAACTGGGTGCTGCTCGTCGAGGCCATGAACCGCGGCGGCCGGCTGCCGGTGCAGTTGGTCTTCCTCGACGAGCCGAAACGGATCGTGTTTGAGCGCAGTGAGAAGGGCACGTCTCGCGTGACCGTGGTCTTCCGGGCGGCGGGCGCGCGCCTGTTCGTGCTGCGGCCGCTGAAGGAATGGCGCGGCTTCCTGGAGGAGGCCCGGCTGCTGACCGCTGATCCGGTGGACGAGGAGGCGGTTCAGCCGTATCTGCGGGCATGCCGGCTCTGGTCCCGCGCGCTGCTCGACTACCCGATCACCTTCAGCGAGTCCTTCATCCGCGACCCGCAGGACGAGTGGGCCCTATACGTCGCCGACGTGTACAACTACCGCGAGCTCAGAGACGCCTGGGGCACCGAGCCGCTCCGCCTGGCGCCACTGCCGCCGCTGGCCACTTACGGGCTCCTCGTGGACTACCCCGGCCTGCGCGTGGTCGGGAACGCGGAAGTGCTGGGATCCCGCGGCATCTGGGGAGACGAGATCGCCGCGGTGGGTCAGGACCACATCGTCTACCGGGTGCCGCTTGACCCCATCAAGCGATTTGGCGGCTTCACCTCCTACTGCTTCGGCCCCACGGACATCGGCCAGCCCGGCAACATCCCCGAGATCGAGAGCGTCGCGCGCACCGGCGCAAACAGCTATCGCCCCCAACACAACCAGACCGGCGACGCCGCGATGAAGACCCTCGACTGGTGCTGGGAGCGGGGCATCCAGAACGTGTTCAACGCGGACGAGAAATGGGTCACCGACATCGTAGAGCACTATCGGACGCTTGCGCAGAAGTGCAAGGACTACCCCTTCGACGCCGTGGCCTACGATCTGCTCAACGAGCCCGAGACCCGAGAGCCGAGGGCCTACAACACCCTGATACGCCGGGTGGTGAAGGCCATCCGCGCGATCGACAAGACGCACCTGATCTACGTCGAGGTGATTCCCGAGTGGGGCCCGGGAGCGCGACCCTATCCCGAGGCCGCTTTCGACAACCTCGAGAACACCGGCGATCCGCTGACCTGCTACAGTTTTCACGACTACCGCTATCGGCTGCCGCCCCGATGGCCGAATGCCGAAGACGACATCCGCGACATCCTGACGCGCTGGGTCCCCGCCTTCAGGGCGAGCATCGACTACCGCGCGCCATCCATCTTGGTGAGTTCGGCGGCTTCGAGCAGACCGACCAGAGTGTCTTCGAAAACCCCTGCGCCCTTACCCTGATGTCCGACTACCTGCGCATATTCGACCAGTTCGGGTGGCACTGGCACTATTACTCGAACCGGGGCATCGTCTACGTGCGGGCCGACGGGAGCCTGCGCGAAAGCTATGTCCAGGACGCCTGCCGCCGCTACTTCGCAACGGGGCGGTTCAACGCGAATCGCACCTCGCCCGTCGGCCGGCCATAGCCCGTAGCCGGCCGGGAGAAGCCGGCCGCCGCGCCCTGGCCCCTAGATCGGGCACTCGCGCAGGCGCGACTCGAACCACGCGTAGAAGTCGGTGTTGGGCACGTTCTCGGAGGCAAGCAGCTGGGGCGAGAACGGGTTTCCGGACAGGTACGCGAGATGGCTCTCCAGCGCGGTCTGGTCGGTCTCGCGGCTTATCTCCAGGAGATGCCGCAGCGACGAGTCCGGAACGCGGGCCTGTTGCTCAGGGGGCACGGCGCACAGCCAGACCATGCGATGGAGGTCGTCGGTAGCCAGCTGAAGGCCATCGAACGCCGCCTCGATGTGGCGAGCCAGGTCTTCGTCTTGGTCGGAGTAGTGCACGACGAACTTCTCAAGAGTGTCGATCGCGTCGGCCAGGAAGGCCCCGAGGGCCGCACTGATGTTGTAGAGCTTCCCGGCGGCGAGGATAGCGGCATCGTCCGATGTGCCGCCTCCCTGACGCTCGCGGACATACATGTAGCGAATCCGGTCGTCTCGCTTGGCGGGGCCAGGGTCCTCCACAATGAGCCCTTCGCGCTTGTATGCCTCGATCTTGTCGGCGTGCTCGCCCCGCGCCAGTTGCTCGCCGTCGAGCCCCATGTCGTGCATCACCTCAGTGTCGACGAACCGGCAGCGCCCCCCGCCGATGCGCAGCCCGAAGCGCTTTTCGACCTCCACCCGGACGTCCGAGTCATCCCTCAGCGCGCCGAGGTATATCCCCCGGAGAACATCCCGCGGCTCGACCTGTATCTGCCGGAGCAGACCGCAGCCGATCAGGCCCTCCCCGTGCTCGTTGACCAGCGTGGCCGGGGGCTTGCCAGCGATCGCGCGGTCGACCCACGCGAACACCTCGTCGATGAGCCGCTGGCGCTGCTCGCCGACGACGGCGGGGTTCCGCCCGAGGGCATCAACAATGTCCTCCATCTCGGTGTTGGGGAACCGACGGCCGGAGAAGGAGCCGTGCCCCATCTGTGCGTGCCCCTCGACCGACTGCATCAGGATGTTTTCGCCGGCCTGCCCGGTAGTGCGCAGCCGCATCGTGAACAGCATGCGCTGAAAATCGTCTCGGATGAGATCGGCCGGAGACACGTGGGGCCGGCGCTGCCAGCCGCTCGGCCTGCGCGTCGCCCGGGGCCCGCCATGGGGCCGTCTGTGCTTGTGCGGCATCGCTCGATGTCTCCTTCCATTCGGCGGGGCTGGAGACGTTCTCGCGCACGCGAGGGCTCCTGCCGCCGGTAAGCCGCTATCCCTTCATCCCGCTCAGCACGATCCCGCGGACGAAGTAGCGCTGGCCGAGCAGGAACACGATGAGCACGGGCACCATCACGATGACCGAGGCGGCCATCAGCAGATGATACTCGGTTGTGTACGAGTCCTGGAAGTGGGCCAGGCCGATGGGCAGCGTCTTCAGCGCCAGCCGGTCCACAACCATCAGTGGCCATAGGAAGTCGTTCCAGGAGTGGAGGAACACGAAGGTCGTCAGGGTCGCCAGCGCCGGCTTCGACAGCGGCATCACGATGTGCCAGTAGATCGCGAAGGGTGAGGCCCCGTCGATCACCGCGGCGTCTTCGAGCTCCTGGGGGATGGTCATGAAGAACTGCCGCAGCAGGAAGGTGCCGTAGGCCGAGAACATGACAGGCACGATGAGCGCCGTGTAGCTGTTGGTCATGCGCAGGTTCGCCAGCAGCGCGTAGACCGGCAGCATGATCACGATGGACGGCACCATCAGCGTGGCCAGGTACGCCAGGAAGATGGAGTCGCGGCCCGGGAAGCGCAGCCGGGAGAACGCGAACGCGGCGAGCGAACTGGTGAGCACAGTCCCCAGCGTCACACAGATGCTCACCACAATGGAGTTGAGGTAGAAGACAAGGAAGCCGTCGACGTCGTGCGCGAGCCCGAAGAAGGCCTCGCGCACGCGCACACCGCGGGCCCGCCAGGCCTCGACATAGTTCTCCCAGTGCAGACGGACCTCGCGCACCATCTGCAGGTCGCCCTCGCCAACGGTCAGCTCCTCCCCGGCTCGGGAGCGCGGGGACAGCACCCGAACCCGCACGCCCTGCGGGGAGTAACGGAGCACCGCGACCCGAAGGCGGCCAGCCTTGCCGCGCCCCGCCAGCGGGCTCTGCACCTCCGCGACGCGCCGCACCTGCCCGTCGATCTCCACCGTGGCCGGCTCGCTGGGAATCCAGCGCGGGGGGAACTCGACCGCGTAGGCCGGCGCCTTGAGCGATGTCGAGACCATCCACGCCAGCGGCAGCAGCATGGTGACGCCGACGGCCATGAGGGCGACGTAGGCGCCCAGGCGCAGCGCCAGGTTCCCCAGTCGAGTGGTGCGGGGTCGGCGCGCGCTCATGCGTAGTGCACCAAGCGCTGGCCGTAGCGCCAGTTGATGAGCGTGAAGCTGAACACCAGGGCGAACAGCACGCACGCAATGGCCGCGGCGTAGCCGAGCTGGTGCCACGACAGCGCGTAGTTGTAGATGTACAGCATCAGCGTGGTCGTCGCCCCCGCGGGGCCGCCGCCTGTCATCAGGAAGGCCGCCGTGAAGAGGAAGCTGCCCTGAAATCCAGCGATGATGCTCATCGTCACCACGAAGAAGGTCGTGGGCGAAAGCAGTGGCCAGGTGATGTGCCGCAGCCGCGCCCACGGCCCTGCCCCGTCGAGCGCAGCCGCCTCGTAAAGCTCCTCCGGGATGCCCTGGAGGCCGGCCAGATAGAGGACGCAGTTGTAGCCACCAACCGTCGCCCACAGCGTCATGAGGATGAACGCAGGCTTGGCCCAGACCATCGACCCCAGCCAGTCGGGCGGATGCGCGACGCCCATTCGCATCAGCAGGCTGTTCAGCAGCCCAACCTCGTTGGGCTGCTGATGGAGAATCCACTTCCAGACAATACAGACCGCCACCGCCGAGGAGACCGTGGGCAGGAAGTAAATCGTGCGGAAGATCGTTATCCCCCGGAGCCGCTGGTTCAGCAACAGCGCCAGCAGCAAAGACCCCAGGATGCTCAGCGGAATGCCGAGCATCAAGAACAGGGTGTTGCCAAGATACCGCCAGAACTCGACATCGTTGGCAACCAGCCCCCCCGCCTCGCGGTGGAACCCAAGCAGCCGCACGAAGTTGGCCAAGCCCACGAAATGGACCTGCGAGCGCAGATCCTGCAAACTCGATATCGGCGAGAGCTGGTAGCTCGTCAGCCCGAGGGCCAGGCACGCGATGACTGGCAGAAACGTGAAAACCAGGAACCCGGCCAGGTTGGGAAGCAGAAATGGCAGCGCCTGGAGAAAAACCCGGCGGCCCTTGCGACGTCCGGTGGCGCGGTGGCTGACGTGTGCCTGCGACATCCCTGAGTGCTAGCGATCCGTGCGGTCTTCCTCAAGCATCGGGCGGCCTCGGTCGGCGCCCCGCTGGGCTGCCTCAGTTCTCGCCCAGCTCCTGGCCCGCCGGCGGGTAGTTGAAAGAGTCCACCTCGCGGCCCACGAACACCGTGACGATAAATTGATCTCGCTCGAAGCTCGGAAGGTACGAGGAGACGACGTCGTCATCGATCTGGGCCAGCAGATCCCGCTGGTCCTCACTCTCCAGCGGTGTCTCCAGGAAGAGATCCGCCTGCACCGACGAGTCGGCGTAGTGGATGTCGATCTGCCCAACGCGGCGATCGTCTTCCCAGACCAGGTAGACCTCGGACGACAGTGTGCGCAACAGCCGCACCAGGCGGTATCGGTTCACGGCAGCCCCTCCGCCGACGGTTGAGGTCCCGGTTCGTCGGCCGGCCGACAGTGTCCTTCCCGCCAGCCGACACTTCGGCCCCGCCGTCGCCTGAATATCGCCGCCGACGGGGAACCCAGCATCCGCCGCGGCGAAAGAGGCCGCGCTGGCTCCTCACGCCCGGGGGTGATAGGCGCGGTAGACCTCGCGCAGTCGGTCTGCGGACACGTGCGTGTAGATCTGCGTCGTCACAACGTTAGCGTGCCCAAGCAGCTCCTGGATAGCACGCAGATCGGCCCCACCCTCGAGCATATGCGTGGCGAAGGAGTGCCGCAGAGTGTGTGGGGAAATCGGGGTGCGGATGCCGGCCTGGCGGGCGTACCGCCGGATAATCCGCCAGAAGGAGATGCGGGTCATCGCGCGGCCCCGGTTTCCCAGAAAGAGCGCGGGGGAAGCATCCCGCCTGGATGCCAGGTACGCCCTCGCGGCCTGGATCGCCGGCCGGCCCACCGGGACGATGCGCTCCTTCGATCCCTTCCCCACGCAACGCACCACCCCAAGGTCGAGGTTGAGGTCGCCGCGGCGCAGCCCCACCAGTTCGGAGACGCGCAGCCCGGTCGCGTACAGCAACTCCAGCATCGCCCTGTCCCGCAGGCCGCGCGGCTTCGAGACATCGGGCTGTCGCAGCAGCCGCTCCACGTCTTCCACGGACAGCACGCCGGGAAGCCGCCGCAGAAGCTTCGGCGTCGGTAAGTTCGCCGACGGGTCTGAGGCGATCACCTCGCGGCGCACCAGGTCGCGGTAGAACCCGCGCAGGGCAGATACCTTGCGCATTACGGTCGCGGGAGCGAGGCCGGAGCGACGCAATCGACCTACGTACAGAATGAGGTCTGACTCCGCGACATCGCCCGGGTCCTTCAGGCCGCGTTCCGCCGCGAAGCGCAAATGCGCGAGCAGGTCCCGACGATATGCCGCCAGCGTGTTCGACGACAGGCCGCGCTCGACCGCAAGCCCATCCAGGAACGACTGTAGGGCATCAAGGAATCCCTTCGGCACGGCCGGCGGCTGTGCAGGCTCGCGATCCGGGCTCACCGGCAGCAGTTACCATGTTCCGGGGCCCCTTTGCAGCGCGGCGCCGCAAGGCACACAAGAAGCGCGCCCGCGGCCAGTGCCAGCTGCAGCCCCAGGCTCTCCGTCTCTCTTCCGTGATAGCCCCGGTGCGTCGGAATCAGCAGCCGGTTCTCCGGAATGCCGGCCAGGCGCCCGATCAGATTCTCCACGTCGGGAAACGCGGCGCCGACCGCGCCCGCGAACTCGGGCGACTCCGACCCCGCCGCTCCCGCGACGACGGCCAGCGCGCCGGAGAGCAGCGCGGCCTCCGCAGGGATGTCCAGGTCACGGTGGGGAAGCATGTCCGCCGCCAGGTGCGAGAGCGCGCCGAGGAGGAAGGCCTGCCGACGGGTGCGGCACAGCCGGCCCAGGGCCGCCCCCGTCAGTGCGTGCACTGCCGACATCATGCCACCAGCCTCCTGCGCTTACGCGAAAGCGACATGGAGGGCGTTCCATGTCGCGCTCCCTGCCGCACCAAGATCGGTCAGCCACCTACTTGGGACGCGGCTGGGCCGGCACTCCCCTGAGCCAGCAGAGGTACTCATAGATGCGCCAGAGGTACTCCCGCGTCTCGCGATACGGCGGAACGCCGTCGTAGCGATCCACCGCCCCACAGCCCGCGTTGTAGGCGGCAAGCGCCCGGTACAGATCGCCGCCATACTTGTCGAGATTGCGCCGCAGAATCCGGATCGCCACGTTCAGATTGGCCACTGGGTCGTAGGCATCCACCCCATGGGCGGCCGCCGTCGCCGGCATGAGCTGCCCCAGACCCATCGCGCCCTTGTACGACCGCGCCTTCGGGTTGAACCGCGACTCCGCTGCAATCACCGCCACCACCAGATACGGATCAACCGAGTACGCGGCGGAGTACGCCATGATGCTGTCAGTGATGAGGGCCACCTCGTCTGGCTTGAGCCTTGGATTCAGGTAGGCGATGGCCCGCTTCAGCAGGAGGCGGATGTCGCCGCCTCGGGTCGGCATCGGCGCTCTGCGCTGCAGCTCAGCCGCCGACAGGGCGATCTCCTCGGGATCCGTGACAGGGATCTTGAGGGCGGCCCGTGCCGCCTCCTTCAGGACCTCGATGGGCGTCCGATCAACCGTGATGTCCACCAGGTCGAGCCGAGAGTGCGGCGAGGCGTCGGCCGGCTGGACCAGGCAGCGCACACGCGCTCCGGTTTTCACCTCGGGCAGCCCTGGCTCGCACTTGAGCTGGACGGAAGACCCATCGGCCATCCCGAGCATGATGCTCTGCTTCTCGCCGGCCGTGATGAACCCCTGGATGACACCGGAGATCTGAAGAGCGCGGCCAGGTTCGTTGCGGCGGGCCTGCTCGACCTGCGCCTGACTAACGACGTCGACCGGCTTCAGCCTGGCCACCGCCTTCTCGTAGACTGCCTCGGGGCTCCCGCAGGCGGCCAGTCCCCAGGAAAGGGTGACCAGCGCGACGACGAGGCCTGCCCCCATCGCGCGGCCAGGGCTCCCGCTGACGGCCGTGGTACCCGGTGTCATGTCATGGGCATTATACCGCAAGACCCGTCCCCGCGGCAACCGGCCCGCGCCCGCGTCTGGGAACAAAGGCGCCCCGGGAGGAGCGCCGGGCCGGCAGAAGAAGATGCCCCAGTGCTGTGTCGAGCCGATCCTTGGCTCGCCTGCGGGAGACACTGTGGCGCGGATCGCACCGAGCATACTCGATCTGATCGGCAACACGCCGCTTGTGGAAGTCAACCGCATGGCCGGCGCTGCACTTGCGCGTGTCCTCGCGAGGCTGGAGTCTCTGAATCGCGGGGTGCGAACGAGTGAGAGCGAGGCAAGAGCAGAAAGCGTGAAGACAGCCGCACGCGAGCAGCGATGATGTTTTCCCTCGACCTCCCCGGGCCGGTTCGGCGGGCGCTGCGCTGGGACGCGACTTCGGCGCTGCTCGGCGGCCTCTACCTGGGCGGGATCTTCCCGTTCCTGGGGGTGATCGCGCGGCGCGACCTGCACGCCTCCGCGGCGCTCATCGCCTGCCTGAGCGCGGCCCCATCCCTGGGTAACCTCTTCGCCCCGCTGACGGCGCACCACATGCGCACCCGTCCCAAGCTGCCGTATGTCGTCTGGCCGAGCGTGGCCGGGCGCGCCATGTTCTTTGCGATGCCCCTGGCCGCTTCTGCACCGGTCTTCATCGCGCTCGCCGCGCTCGCCTCCGCCGTCTCCGCCTTCGGCGCCCCGGCGTACGCAGCCGTCATCCGCGACGCCTACCCGGTGGAGCGCCGCGGCCTGCTGATGGGTTTGGTCCGCGTCGCCCAGGTCGTGACTTCGATGGTCGGCGCCCTTCTGATCGGGCAGCTGCTCGGCGTGGTGAGCTATCGATGGATCTTCCCGGCGGTGGCCGCGCTCGGGATCGGCTCGACCCTTGCCTTCTCCCGTATTGGCGTGACGGCAGAGCCGGGCGACCGCGGGCAAGCGCCCGCTCGCTTCTCCGATGGCTTCCGGCTGCTGGCCGTTGACCGCACCTTCAGGCTCTACTCTGCCTGTTTCTTCCTATACGGCCTGGGAAATCTCATCATGGGGCCGGTCATCCCCGTCTTCCAGGTCGACGAGCTACACATCAGCACTCAGTGGGTGGGCTACCTCGCAACCGCAGCCACTGCGCTGGGCGCGCTTGGGTACCTTGTGTGGGGTCGGCTCCTTGACCGCCACGGGCCGTTCCGTCTGCTGCTCAGCGTCATCGCCGTCGCGGCGGCGGCGCCGCTGACGTACCTGCTCGCTCACAGCGTCCCCGTGCTGCTCGTGGCGGCGGTTGCCTCCGGCTTCGCAGCCGCGGGCGGCGACTTGGCTTACGTGAATGCCGCCATGCGGTTCGCTGCCAGGGACGCGGTCGCGGCCTATGCGGGTGTGTTCGCCTTCCTCCAGGCCTGCCGCGGCCTCCCCGGGCCGTTCATCGGCGCGGCCCTCAGTCAGGCCCTGGGGCCGCGCCCGGTGTTCCTGGTAGCGCTCGGGCTCTGGACGGCCTCCGCTTTCTTGCTCCTGCTTGGCGGCGCGCTCCGCCGCACCTCAGGACAGCCGGCCCCTGAGTCCGCGTCGCACACCACCGCGCCGGTCTGAATCGCCGGCTCACCCTCCGCCCGCGATCGCCCTGTCCTCTGGGCGAGGTGATCCGGTTCTCGCGCCGCCGGCTTCGGGTTGTCAAGCAAATTCGAGCGGCCTCCCCGCGAACGAGTTCACCGCGTTGAGCGCTACAGCTCTTCCAGCATGTGGACAGCGGTTGCGGCGAGCATCGCCGCCCCAATCGGCAGAACGCGCCGATCGTCGAAGTCGAAGGTCGAGCTGTGACCGGCCGAGGTGAAATTCCGCCTCTCGTCAAAGACCCCAAGGCGGAACAGCGCGGCGGGCACACCGGCCAGCGCGAAGTAGGCGAAGTCCTCACCGCCCAGATTCGGCTTCGGCAACTCCACCAGCGCCTTCTCGCCGAGCATCTCCTTCGCCGCCCGACACACAATCTCCACAACACGATCGTCATTGCACAGCGGAGGGTATCCGCCCTTCTCGATGGTGACCTCCAACCTCCCGCCCATCGCGCCGACAAGCCTGGGCAAATCCCGGCGCAAGAAGCCGGTCACGGCCTCCCTCCCCTCCGGCTCCAGGGATCGGATCGTCCCGATCACCTCGACGCGATCCGCCAGAACGTTAGCCCGGGTGCCGCCGCGAATGATGCCAAATGTCACAAGTTTCCGATCGACTGCGTTTGTGCGTCGCGCGATGAACTGCTGAACCGCGATCAGGGCCTGGCTGGCGACCGCGATTGCATCTACTCCCTGGTCGGGCCGGGCCGCGTGGGCAGTCTTGCCGTGGATGACCAGGCGGACGTCTTCCGTCTGGGCCGTGTCGTATCCCCGGCGCACGCCAATGGCGCCAGACGGCACATCCATTGCCACGTGAAGCGCGGCAATGCCCCGCAGCCTCGGACGCTCGAGGACGCCATCCCGGATCATCAGGCGCGCCCCCCCGGATCCCTCCTCCCCGGGCTGGAAGATCAGCTTCACCGCGCCCGGCAGCCGGTCGCCCATGTTCCGCAGCAGGGCGGCCGCCCCCAGAAGACAGGCGACGTGGCCGTCGTGTCCGCAGCCATGCATGAGGCCGGGCCGCCGGGACCGGTAAGGCACCTTATTCGCCTCCTCGAGTTCCAGCGCGTCCATGTCCGCGCGCAGGCCAACCGCCCGCCGCGTGGTCGCCCCGCGGATCAGCGCCACAACGCCCGTCTCCCCCACGCCGGACGTGATCTCCGAGATGCCCAGCTCGCCCAGGCGGTCCACAACGAACTGCGCGGTCTCCTTCTCCTTCATGCTCGGTTCCGGGTTCATATGCAGATGGCGCCGCCACTGCACAAGCCTGGGAGCAAGCCTCTTGGCCTGTGTCAGTATCTGCGTCGCTGTCCTGCGGTCCATGCTGTGTCCTCCTGCAATCGGCTCAACCTCGGTGTCGATTTCCCCGGCACCTCCGTCGTTCCTCGCGGGTCGCTCAAGCCGTGAGCCAGAGCTGCTCCGGAGGCACAGCCAGCGCGCCGAAGAGCGAACAGCACCAGCCAGCCTGCTCTTCCTGGCGCGGTGTCGAATAGCTACATAGCGATCGTAGAGTGTGCTGGAGCTGACGCCGCCGCGCGCAAGCGACGGGCCGCGGCCTGGCGAGCCAACCCGAGGTTCCGCTGGGCGCTCAAGCCCAGGGCCCCCTCTCTGCTCGGGCCGAGGAGACGGCCACGGCCGGCGACATCACGTGATGATCTCTTCGGCTTCCTCGCCCTGCTGGCGGATGTTGATCTTGCCCGCGTCTGCAAGGGCGCGCACCGCCAGGACAATCTTCTGCTGGGCCGCATAGACATCGCGGCGGCGCACAGGACCGAGTCCCTCCAGATCCTCTCGCAGCCCGGCGGCGGCGTTCTCCGAGAGGTTCGCGAACACGGCCTGTCTGACTTCCTCCCGCGCCCCCTTCAGCGCAAGCGCGAGGTCCGCCGCGTCCACCTCTCGCAGCGCGAGCTGCAAGGCCCTGGGATCCAGCCGGGGAAGGTCGTCGAAGATGAACATCGACTCCCTCACCTTTTCACCTAGCTCCGGATCGCGCTGGGCCAGTCCTTCCAGCACCATATTCTCGACGCTGAGGTCAGCGTGGCTCAAGATTTCGACGAGCGTGCGTGGGCCCGGAGCGGCTGCAAGTTCAGCCCCGGAGCCGGCCTCGTCCGTCGGCCCGATCACCCGCCGCTGGAGCGCCTTCTCCATCTCCGTCAGCGCGTCGTGCAGGGGACCGTCTCCCCTGGCGAGGCACATCACAACGTCGTCCCGGACGTCGCCCGCCAGGGCGGAGAGGACCGCCCCTGCGAGCGCCCGCGGCAGGTGGCGCAGAACTACCGCGATCGCCCGCGGCTGCTCGCCGCGCAGAGCGTGCACGATCTGCGCGGGGCTCAGGCCCGCCAGCGAGGAGAAGGGTGCTGACGGGCGCCGCGCGTTCAGCCGCCTCAGAACCTCGTCCGCGGCTTCGGGCCCGAGGGTGCGCGCAAGGATCTCGGCGGCCGCCCGCCGGCCGGCCAGACCGGCCCCTTGCGCCTTCGCTAGCCGGACGAACTCGCTCCGGACCGCTTTTCGCGCCTGCTCGTCCACGCGAGACAGCATCGCCACCTCGGCGGCCACGGCCTCGATTCGCTCCCGGTCCACACCCGATCGCGAGAGCAGGTCCGCGGTCTTCTCCGGCCCCAGCAGCGCCGCGAGAACCGCAGCCTTCCGCACCCCACTCATCTGCTCGGCAGGCCCGCTGCTCACAGAGGGCTCATCCCCCTGCGCATCTCAGCCTCGCCCGTCTCCGACGATCTCGGTGACGCGCAGCCCAAACTTGTCATCGACAACGACCACCTCGCCCCGCGCGATCACCCGCTCGTTGACCACCAGGTCGACAGGATCGCCGAGCAGCTTGTCCAGCGTCACCACTGAGCCTGGCCCAAGGCCCAGCACTTCCGCGATCGTCAGGTTGGCCCGGCCCAGCTCAACACCCACCTGCAGCTCGATGTCGCCCAGGACCTCGAGCCCGCGCGCCGGAGCGCTGTTGCCCTGGCGGCCCTGTGCGGGTTGCGGCCCGCCTTCGCCGGGCGCCGGCGGCGGGGTCACGGCCTGGCTCCCTTCCATGGCAGCGCCGGCCGGCGCCTGGCCGGCCCCCTCGGCTAACGCGTCGACAGCTTCCTGTGTCATTGTCGATTCACTCCTCTGTTACCAGGCCGACGATCTCAACGCCCACCCGCGACCCGGCCGCCACGGGCCGGCACACGAAGCGCGGCCGCGCCCCCACTCGCATCTCGAGCGAATCCCGCCAGCCCCGATCGAGCCGGACGACGTCGCCAACCCGCAGGTCCGCCAGCTCGGCCACGCGGATGGCCGCAGCTCCCAGGCGGACGGAACACGGAAGCCGGACCTCGCGGAGCGCGGCCGCGGCCACGCGGCCCTCACGCCGGCCGCCGTCGGAACGGCCGGCGGTGCCCGCCCGAAGCGCCGCTCCGCCGGCGAGCTTGAGCGCAAGGCTGGGCAGGCATACGCTGGCCATGCCCACCACGGACGCGATCCGCACCTCAAATGACGCCACGGCCACCGGGTCGCTTGCTTTGGCGACGTCGGCCAGCGTCGCGCTGTGGGTCAGATCCACCAGCTCGGGGCGGATGGGCGCCACACCCTGCCAGGCGCTCTCAAGCTCGGCAAGCATGGCCGATAGTGGCTTCCTCGCCAGCGCTTTCTCGAGGTCGGTGAGCGGGCGGGGGTTGGCGGCAATATCGCCCTTTCCACCCAGCACGCGGTCGACGATCCAGAACGCGATGACAGGGTTGAGCTCCAACGCGGCGCGCCCGGGCACCGCGCCCATCGTGAAAATGGCGATCAGCGTGGGATCAGGCACGGACCGAACATACTGGTCGTAAGACATCTGGTCCACGGACAGCAGTACGATGTGGAATGGGTGGTTGAGATAGGCCGCGAGGGCCCCTGCCGCGCCCACTGCGAACGACGCGTAGATCGCCTCGAGCGCCTGCACCGTCGCGCTTGACAAGCGCTCGCTGCGCGCGAAGTCGTGCACCCGTGCTTCGTGCACGGCCCGGGCACCGCCCCGGGCTCGCGCGCCGCGCCGCCGTTCCCCCCTCGCGGCGGCGGCCAGGGAGGCCAGCAGGCTCTCCAGCTCCTCCTGCGTGACGGCGCCTTCCGCGGCCACAGGCCTCTCCTATCCGGCGGCGCCGTCTCGCCGGCGCTCGCGGAGCGCCACGTTGATCTCCATCTTGCCAAAGTCGGTGTACAGCGGGACGACCAGCGCGGGGATCGCGGTGGAGATCTCGACGTCCGCGCCCCGCACGAGCGTCGGAGGCGTGATCTGACACTGGTAGCTGGCCTCGGACAGCCGCGTCGTCGCGTTGCCGCTGATCATGTTCCCCAGCTCCGCAATCGCGCTGCTCGCCATCTCGTCGAACGTCATGGGCGGCGTATTCGACATCGCGGCCGCGATCTTCGTCGCGGTGACCAGCGACATGCCATACACCGCCTGGCCCTCCACGTCTCCGGTCACGCCGATGACGATCGAGATCTGCTGAGTCGTGAAGGTCGCGCTCCGGACGGCGAGCTGCCCCGGCTCGGGCCGGGAGCTGATGACCATCTCCAACACCTCGATCCCCGCCGTCACGAAGGGGTTGATGAACTCGGCCTTCATGGCTCCGCGCGCCCCTAGGAGGTCGGAATGGCCTTTTTCACCGCCTCAATCACCTTGTCCGCCTTGAAGGGCTTCACGATGTAGTCCTTGGCACCGGAGCTGAGCGCGTCCCTGACGCTGCTCTCCTGCCCCAGCGCTGTGCACATGATGACTCGCGCGCCCGCGTCCACCTTCTTGATCTCCCGGAGGGCCGCCAGCCCGTCCATCTCCGGCATTGTGATGTCCATCATGACGAGGTCCGGCCGCAACTCCTGGTAGCGCTGCACTGCGATCTGGCCATTCTCGGCCTCTCCGACCACCTGGAACCCCGCGTCGGTGAGAAGCTTCTTCAGCGTGGCCCGCATGAAGAGAGCGTCGTCAACCACCAGGATGTTGGCCATCTCGCTTCCCTCCCGCGCCCGACTACGTCCTGCGGTAGAAGAACGGGCTGATCTGCTCGAATCCGATCTCTCGCGCCTCGAAGATGCGCTCGGTCGCGCCCACGAAGAGCACGCCGCCGGGCACCAGGCTCTCCCAGAACGCGCGGTAAAGCCGCGCCTTGGCCTCGTCGGTGAAGTAGATCACCACGTTGCGGCACAAGATCAGGTGAAAGCCCTTCTCGAAGCGGTCTGAAAGCAGATCGTGCCTCTGGAACCGCACCGCCCGGCGCAGCTCAGGCCTTACCCGGTATCCGCGCGCCTCGGCCGTGAACCACCGGCGTTGTCTTACGGCGCTCACGTGCTGTAGGTCCGCCGCGGAGAACACCCCTTCCCGGGCCCGCTCCAGCATCTCCTCGTCGATGTCCGTAGCGAGCACATACGCGCCGGCCGGGCCCAGGCGCTCATGCAGCAAGATTGCTAACGAGTACGCCTCCGCCCCGTACGAACACCCGGCACTCCACACCCGCGGCCTCGCCGTCTGCGCCAGCAGCTCGGGCAGGATGCGCGTCTCCAGTTCGTGGAACTTCTGCGGGTCGCGAAACAGCTCGGACACGTTGATCGTGAAACGTCGGCGGAACGCCTCGAGCAAGTCGGGGCTCGTTTCGAGCATGCGAGCGAACTCCGCGAAGCTGCGAGCACCCGACTCCTGGGCCAGGGCCCAGAGACGCCGCTCCATCTGCGGGCGCTTGTAACAGCTCAGGTCCACGCCTGTCTTCTCCCGGATGCGCCGCACGAAGATGGCGTAGTCGAGGTCGCGAGGAATCGTCAGCGCGCTTTGCATGGGCTGGGAACTCCTGAAGCGCCGGGCTGCCTCATGGTGTGTGCACCCGCGTCGCCTGACGCTCCACAAGCTGGCACACCGTTTTCGCCACGAGGTCCAGGGGCACGGAGGCATCCACTCCTGCGTGCTCAACCGCTGCCTTCGGCATCCCGTAGACGACCGAGGTTGCCTCGTCCTGCGCGACCACACGGCCGCCGGCGCGCCTGATCGCGGCCGCGCCCTCGGCGCCATCCCGGCCCATTCCGGTCAGCACCACCCCGACGCACGCGGACCCATAGACCTCGGCCGCCGACCGCATGAGGAGGTCGGCCGCGGGGCGCACACCCCACACCGGGGGGCCATCCTCGGTCGCGGCCCTGCGGGCAGGCGTGATGACCAGGTGCTTGCCCCCGGGCGCGACGAGGACGGATCCCGCATCCACGACGTCGCGGTCCGCGGCCTCTCTAACCGAAAGCGCGGACAGCGAGTCCAAGCGGGCGGCCATCGCCGACGTGAAGCCCGCCGGCATGTGTTGCGCCACCAAGACACAGGCGGGCAGGTCGGCCGGTAGCCGCGGGATCACCTCCTCCAGCGCCCGCGGCCCACCTGTTGAGGCGGCGATGACGACCACGAGATCGGCCGGTCCGGCCCCCGCTCGCCGGACCGGGGGCACAGGGGCCGGGGAGCTGACTTGCGTGCGGACCCCCGCCAGAAGTCGCGCGCTGGCCGCGAGGCGCACCTTGCTCCAAAGCAAATGCCTGACCTCCGCGAGGTCCATCGAGATGGCCCCCGACGGCTTGCAGACGAAGTCTACGGCCCCCAGCTCGAGGCTGCGCAGCGTTTCGGTCGCCCCGTGCCGGGTACGGCTGCTCAGCATCACCACCGGCGTGGGCTGCCGCTGCATGATTTCGGCCAGCGCGGTGATGCCATCCATGACGGGCATCTCGATGTCCATCGTGATGACATCGGGGCGAAGGGTCTGCGACTTCTCCACCGCCTCCCGACCATTGCACGCTGTCCCGGCCACGGCGAAGGCCGGGTTCGCCGCGATCATGTCGGCGATCATGCGGCGCATTAGCGCGGAGTCGTCGACGATGAGCACGCGGATCGGCCCGCTTCTCACCCCGGCCCTCCCAGTCTTACGAGCGAACGCTCGCCCGAATGGATCGTCCGCACGGTCACCTCGCCCGTGCCCACCACAAGCCGCACCGTCCGGCTCGTGGTCCCGCCGACGTCTTCCGCGGCGATCGCGAGGCGGCGCGCGCCCAGGGCCTCCCGCACCGCTGAGATGTTCCGCGCCCCAATCTCCATGACCGGATCGGCCGCCTTCGATTTCAACACATTGGCGCCTCCGACGAGGGCGATCCGCAGCCGCTGTTCCCTGCTGCCGCGCGCGGCCATCTCGCGAACGAGACCCGATACGGCCTGGTCGGCGAACTTGCCGGGGCCGTCGTGAGGCCGCGCGATGGCGCTGCTGGGCAACACCACGTGGGCCATTGCGCCCGCGCGGCCGGCGGGATCGTACGCGCACAGCGCGACGCAAGACCCCAGGCCGAGCGCGGCCAGCACCTCGCCCGGATCGTTGCTGACGACCAGATCGCCCATGTTGACGATGAGCACGCGTTCATGCATCAAGCCGCGCGTCCCGGCTGCGGCCGGCGCCCTCGGCCGTGCCGCGGGTGCCCACGGCCCTGAGCAGCCGCGGCAGGGACGCCGTTGTCGGCAGCAGGATCATCCGTCCGCCCAGCTCCCGCGCCCCCTCGCCGAACCGCGCCTCGATGAACAGGATTTCAGACCCCGTCTCGTGCAGCGGCAGCACCGCTGACGTCAGCACTCCCCCGGCCATGTCCACGGCCGCCGCGGGCGGCGACGGCACCACCGACAGCCCGGCCAGGGACTCGAGAGCGGCGAGGTAGGAGGAGGCCAGGATGTTTCCCGCCTCCGAGATGGCGGAGATCGCCATCTCCGTCGGCTCCTCGCTAGGCGCCCACGCGGACCCCGTCAGCGTGTGTATCAGAAGGGCCGCATCCCGCGCGGAGAAGATGATGATGAACCGGCCCGCAACATCCCCCTTGACCTGGAATATCACGCCCGCGACAAGCTGCTCCGGGTCGCCAACCAGGTTCGGGACATCCTCCAGCGGGACGATCCGCACGTGAGTGTACGAGTTCTCGACCGGCTTCCCGGCAAGCGCGCTGAGCGAGGCCGTGGCCTTCAGCGCGCCGGTGTTGCCGATCTTTTCCAGCAGGTCGAGTGGGTGTTCGCCGATCGAGGCTGTCTCCCGCATGTGTTGGTCTCCGCGGTCAGGTGGCTTCCCGCAGCGCGGCGCGGACGTCTCCCCGCTCCAGTAGGCTCGCGACATCGAGCACCAGGGCCACCGTCCCATCGCCGAGTATCGTCGCCCCCGAGACGCCTGGCACATCGCCCAGGGCCGAGCCGAGGGGTTTCAGCACAATCTCCTCATCGCCCAGCAGGAGGTCCACGATGAGGCCCAGTTCCTGGTCCGCGCTCCTGACCACCACCACGCGCACGGCGTCCGCGCCTTCCGCGAAGGCCGCGCCGCTCTGCCCAAGCAAATCGTGCAGCGAAACCAGCGGAAGCACCCGCCCGCGGAAGGAGGTAACCAGGCGGTGGCGCACGCTCTCAACGTCGGCGCGCGGAACGCGGGTTGTCTCAGTGACGTACACCAGCGGGATTGCAGCCGTCGTCGGCCCGGCAGTCACCAAAAGGGCTTGCGAGATGGCGAGCGTCAGCGGCAGTCGCATCGTCACCGTGGTTCCGACGCCGACCTTTGTGTGCAAGCGCACGGAGCCGCGGAGTCGACCGACGTTCGTCTTCACCACGTCCATTCCGACTCCCCGGCCGGAAATGTCGCTGACCTGCCCCGAGGTCGAGAGCCCGGAGGCGAAGACGAGCTGGAGCGCCTCCTCGGCAGTGAGGTCGGCCGCCGCCGCGCTCGAGATCACCCCTTTGCGCACGGCTGACGCCTTGAGGACCTCGACATCGATGCCCGCGCCGTCGTCGGTCACCTCGATGATGATGTGGTTCTCCTCCTGCCGCGCGCTCAGGATGATCTTCCCCTTCCTGGGCTTGCCCCGCGCGGCTCTCGCGTCCGGCGTCTCGATCCCGTGGTCGATTGCGTTGCGCAGCAGGTGGCCGAGGGGGTCTACCATCTCCTCGATCACCGAGCGGTCAAGCTCCGTATCCTCTCCCTCCAGCACCAGATCGAGGTCCTTGCCCGTCCTCTGGGCCAGGTCGCGCACCATCCGGGGGAAGCGGCGGAAGAGCTGCGCGATCGGCAGCATCCGCGTCTTCATCACCTCTTCCTGAAGCTCGCCGACCACGCGCGCCATCTGCTGGCTCGTCTCCCTCAACTGCTGAACCAGGTCTGCCGCACCGTGATAGGCGTCGAGGCCGGCGCCGATCTGCGCGACGCGGTTTCGCTGTGTGACCAGTTCACCGACCAGGTTCATTAGCCGATCGAGCCTTCCAACGTTCACCCGGACGGTCTGCTCCCCGCGCCCGGCCATGGCCGCAATCTCGTCCGGCGATCGCCCCCGGCCGCTGGGTCCCACATCCACGACGCGCTCGTCGGGCGCGGGGCGCGGTGCCCGCGGACTCAGGTCAAAGTCGCCGTCGCCGTCGCCGGGCAGCCAGACCTCGACCGAGTCTATCTCGGAGACCGAGTCGAGCGCTTGCCTGAGCTTCTCCTCCCCCGCCTGGGTGTCGACGTAGACCGCGAACTCGCCGGGAAAGCGCCCGGCCTCCAGGTCCGCCCGGGGGGGCTGGCACGAGACGACCCGCGCCACCGCTTCGATCGCGGTGAGGACGATGTGAGCGCGGATGCCGGGCATCACGCAGTCTGGGCGGAGACGAATCGCGATGCGCACCAGCTCCCCCGGCCCAGCCGGCGCGCCAGGCAGCTCCGGCTCGTCCTGAAGCGCGTCGGGCTCGGCGCCGCGCGGCGAGATGCTCTCAAGCGAGCAGATCAGGTCCGGCCGCGCAGGGGCGTCCCGACCCATCCGCGCCGAATCCCTCATCCCCTTCAGGGCGTCCACGGCTTGCAGGAGTACATCGATCACCGACGATTCCGCGCGCATCCGCCCCGAGCGGAAGTGGTCGAGCACGTTCTCAAGCGCGTGGCACAGCGCTGACATGCCGGCGAAGCCCATCGCGGCCGACGAACTCTTCAGCGAGTGGGCCGCGCGGAAGATCTCTTGCAGCAGGTCAGCGTTGTCTGGCTCGCTCTCCAGGCGGAGGAGGCCGTCGTCGAGCGTCTCGATCTGCTCCTCCGCTTCGTCGAGGAAGATGGCGAGATACTCGCTCATGTCGGGCGTGTCGGCCACGACGTCCCCCGGTGTCTACCTTCGCGCCGCGACCGCGCTGCCCGCGCGAGAGCCTCCTGGCCGCCCGCGCGCGGCGGGGTCGTCAGAACGCGGCAGCGCCCCCAGCCGCGCTCACGCCGCAGCAGACGCGCCCCGCGCCTGCGCTTCTACCCCGGCAAGCGCGTCGGACTCCGATTCGGTAAGGATGCGCTCGAGGTCGAGAAGGATGATAAGACGGTCGTCCAGCTTCGCCACGCCCCGAAGGTAGCGTGAATCTGCCGTCGTCACGAGCGAGGAGGGCGGCTCGATCGCGTCGCCGGCAAGCGACAGCGTCTCTGTGACCGCGTCGACGACCATGCCCACAAGCCCGGCCGCGGTCTCGACCACCACGATGCGCGACGCCTTGGTCTCTTCGAAGGCCCCCAGGCCAAATCGCTTGCGCAGATCGATCACGGGCACGATGCTGCCGCGCAGGTTGATCACGCCTTCCACGAACTCGGGCGCGCGAGGCACATGCGTGATCTGCTGCATGCGGATGATTGTGTTCACCGCTGCGATGTCCACCCCATATGACTCGCGGTCGAGCTCGAAGACGACCAGCTGTTCTTCCTCGGTGGTGGCGGCAACCTCTGCTCCAGCCGTCATCGGCATCTCCTCTCCCGGGTGTTCGGGGGCAGATGAGATCGCCCCCACAGGATGGCCAGCCACCCGGCCGGCGGCAACCGACCCTGCTACCTGGCTTTTCGGAGCCTCACCGCCTCGACTTTAGGTTGCCGCCGCGCGCGCTCAGCGCACCGCGCCCGACCGCCTGCGGTCCGGCCCGCGGATCGCCTCCATATGGTGGGCGGTATGCCGCGGCGGCTTGCGACCTGCTCGGCCGCCGATCAGGCACCGACAGTGACCGCCGGCTCGCTTGGGGAAAGGCCGTCGGGGTCGTTGACGATGATCCCGTCTGGCCGGGGTGCCGGTCCGACGGCAAGGGGGTCGCCCGTCTCGGCCATCCACGCGTCGAGCCGCGCGCGAAGGCCCTGCAGCACGTCTGCTACCCGCGGCTCGTTCACGATGTTGTGCGCCTCCTGGGGGTCGAACACGAGATCGAACAGCATCTCCTGGTCCCGCGGCAGCTCGCGCCAGCCGCTTGCGAGCAGCAGGTCCTTGCTGGGGCTATCGTCGCAGTTTGGCAGCACGACGCGTGAACGCTGATCATAGCGCCGGATGTACTTGTACCGGGTCGTGCGCACGCACCGCTGCGGTTCGAAGGCCGCGTGATACGTGACCTCGGAGAACACTGCCTCTCGCACGTGATCGGCCTCGCCCGTCACCAGCGGCAAGAACGACACGCCCTCCAGCCATCCCGGCCGCGGGATGCCCAAGTAGTCGCAGATGGTGGGAAACAGGTCGGTCTGGGACACAAGCCCGTCAACGACGGCCCCTCCAGTGAACGGGCCGGGGCCTCGCAGGATGAGCATCACGCCGATGCCGTGGTCCGTCAGGTTGCACTTCATCAGGGGGAAGGCGATGCCGTGGTCGGTCGTGCAGATGACAAGCGTGTTGTCGGCAAGGCCGCTGCGGTCCAGGGCCGCCAGCACCTCTCCGATGCGCCGGTCGAGCTCGGCTGCCTCCGTGCGGAAATGAGCGAAGTCCTCGCGCGTCTGCGGGGCGTCTGGCAGGCACGGCGGAGGCGCCACGAAGCGCGGATCGTCCTGTGGATCGAGCGGAAGCGCGAAGGGCCGATGCGTGAGGCCGAACCCCACCTCCAGGTAGAAGGGCTGCCGCGGCCTGCGCTCGAGGAAAGAGCGGGCTGCCTCGTACTCCCTCCCGTCGAGGCGCTCGTCGAACCCGATCTGCTTCCACGCCTCCTTCTCCGCGTAGTGCCGGATGTGCTGCACCCCCGCGTGGTGCGAGGTGTACCCGTACTCCCGGAGCGTATGCAGCAGCACGTGCCCGTAGTCGTGCAGCGACCAGCCCCGGTGGGCGAGGCCGAGCATTCCGCTGCTGTGAGCGGACTGCCCGGTCAGCAGCCCCGCGCGGCTCGGCGAACAGGTCGGCCCGGCGCAGAACGCGTTGCGAAAGAGCACCCCCTCTTCAGCCAGCCGCTGGATGTGCGGCGTTCGGACGGCGTGGCCGTACGGCTGCACATAGCGGCCCGTGTCGTGCGAGTTGAGGTACAAGATGTTCGGTCGGCTCTCGCCCATTGGTGCCTCTCCCTGTGTCCGGATCTCCCAGCGCGACCCCGTCCGCGCCGGCGCCTCTCCGCAGGGTATCAGAACTGCCGCGCCACTGCCAAGACGCGCTGGCGGCAGACGGCGGCGAGCAGATCACTGGCCGAAGGCGCGTCAGCCACGCAGCGCCTCTTGACAGCCGCGTGGAGAGGTGTACATTCCTGTGCGAAAGCAGGCTGCCGGAGGTGGCGCGATGAGGAAGCCGTCCTCGGTGTTGGCCATCGCTGTCGTCGCGGTCGCTCTTTCCGTCTGTCTCGTTTCCTGCGGCGGGCCCGGCGCTGCGCCCCCGCCCAACGTGCAGCCTCCGACGACCGTCCGAGTCTCCGGCGCGTGGGCGCTCTACCCGCTTATGTTGCGCTGGGCGCAGGAGTACCAGAAGGTGCACCCGGACATCCAGGTGGGAGTCTGGTCCGGCGGCACCGGCCGGGGCTTCACTGACCTCTTCGGCGGCGCGGTCGATATCGCGATGGCATCCCGGGCCGTCACCCCGGAAGAGGAGAGCCGGGGCGCCTTCGCCGTGCCTGTCGCCCGGGACGCGGTGGTCCTGATCGCCAGCGCCCGCAATCCCGTCGCGGGCGACCTTGCGACCCGCGGCCTTACCAGAGAGCAGTGCGCGGGGCTGTGGCTGAGCCACAGCAGCACCACATGGGGCGCCCTCGTCTCACGCCCCGAGGTCAAGGACCCCGTTCGCGTGTACGTGCGGTCCGACGTTTGTGGGGCGGCAGAGGCGTGGGCCCAGTATCTCGGCAAGCGGCAGACCGATCTGGTCGGAACGGGCGTCTACGGCGACCCGCAGATGGCCGAGGCAGTTGCCGGCGACGCTTTGGCCATTGGCTTCCTCAACCTCAGCTACGCTTATTCCCCCGATACTGGCAAACCAGCCGCCGGTCTGCTCGTCGTTCCCCTGGATGTCGACGGCGACCGCCAGATCGGGCCCGACGAGAGCTTCTACGCGACGCGCGCGGAAGTGACGCGCGCGATCGCCCAGGGGAAATACCCGTCCCCTCCCGCGCGCGACCTCAGCCTTGTCACCAAGGGCAGGCCCAGCGGCGTCGTGCGCGACTTCGTGCTGTGGACGCTCACCGACGGTCAGCGGCTGGCGCGGCAGACGGGATACGTCGAGCTCCCGGCCGATAGGTTGGCCGAAGCCAGGCAGAGGCTTCGCTAACTGAAGCGCTGCCGCGCAGGACCCGGCGCGCTCGGGCAGGCCGCACGCGTTACGCCTTCCACACCTTCTCCCGGCCCTCGAGCACGCCCTCCGTGGCATTGCGGGTGTCGACGATCAGCTTGGCGTTGCGCACTATGTGGTCGTAGTCGTAGGCATCGTGGTTGGTCGCGATGACCACGCAGTCCGCGTCGCGGAGTTCCGCTTCCGTCAGCTCGACGGAGGCGAGCGAGACCGTGCTGTGGCGCATGCGCGGGATGCGAGAGACCCAGGGGTCGTTGTACCGGACCTCGGCGCCGCCTCGCTGCAGCAATTCCATGATGCGGATGGCGGGCGATTCGCGAACGTCGCCGACGTTGGGCTTGTACGAGGCGCCAAGCACGAGGATCCGGCTCCCCTTCAGCGGCTTCGCCTGTGAGTTCAGGGCCTCCATGATGCGCTGTACCACGAAGTCGGGCATCTGGGCGTTGATCTCCCCGGCCAGCTCGATGAACCGCGCGTTCACCCCGAACGCTCGCGCCCGCCACGACAGGTAGAAGGGGTCGATCGGGATGCAGTGGCCCCCCAGTCCGGGGCCGGGCTGGAAGGGCATGAACCCGAAGGGCTTGGTGGAAGCCGCTTTGATCACCTCCCAGATGTCCACGCCCATGCGCAGGCAGATCATCTTCAGCTCGTTGACCATGGAGATGTTCGTGGCACGAAAGATGTTCTCCAAGAGCTTGGCCATCTCGGCCACCTCGGGCGACGACACGGGAATTGTCCTGGTCACGATGGTGTCGTACAGCGCCTTGGTCGCTTTCAGACAGGCGTCGGTGATGCCAGAGACCACCCGCGGCACCTGGGAGAACGGCGGATCGCTTGCCCCGGGGTTCACGCGCTCGGGAGCATACCCGCAGCAGAAGTCCACTCCCACCCGCAGGCCGGTCGCCTCCAGCCGGGGGAGAACCTCCTCCCGGGTCGTGCCCGGATAGGTTGTGCTCTCCAGCACAACGAGCTGGCCGGGCCGCAGGCGAGCGGCAATCGTCTCGACGGTGCCCACGACGAAGGAGAGGTCCGGATCACGCGTCGGCGTCAGAGGCGTCGGCACGCAGATGCACAGCGCGTCGGGCTCCCCGAGCCGGTCCGGGTCGGCCGTGGCATCCAGGCGCCCCTTCTTGACCGCCGAGGCGATGCTCTCCGAGGGGATGTCAGATATGTACGTCTCGCCCGCGCGGAGCTTCTCGACCTTCTCCGGGTCGATGTCAAACCCCAGCACGCTGACGCCGGCCCGACAGAACTCAAGGGCGAGTGGCAGCCCCACATACCCCAGCCCGATGACCCCCACGCGGCCGGTGCCAGCGGCCAGTTTGGCCAGGAGCCTGTCCACGTCCGACATAGGTCAGCGTCACCTCTCCGCGGGACTCGCGCTCCGGCCCCCGCCGGCATCCTGCCCCCCGACCGGCGATCCGGTGCGCCGCACCCGGCGGTCGCACAACTCATGCCAGGCGCATGGCCCCGCCTGCCCCCGCCGCGGTCGTCCGGATTATAGCACGCGGGCGGCACAGAAGGCGGAGCAGGGCGCGCCCGGAACCGCCGCCTCGGATCAGCCGCGGAAGTCGGCCGGCCGCCGCCTGGTGAGGCCGAAGTGAAAGGCGAGGACGCGCCGAATCCGGGCCGCGGCCCTCCCATCGCCGTAGGGGTTCCCCTTAGCCACCATCGCCGCGTACGCGGCCGGATCGGTGAGGAGGGCGCTCGCCCGCTGCACGATGCGCCGAGGGTCGGTGCCGACCAGTTCGGAACACCCGCGCTCGATGCCCTCGACTCGCTCCGTCGTGTGCCGCATGACGAGCACGGGCTTTTTCAGAGAGGGTGCCTCCTCCTGAATGCCGCCGGAGTCCGTCAGGATAAGCACCGCTCGCTTCATCAGGTCCACAAATTCGGCGTAGTCCGGCGGGCCGATGAGGCGCACCCGCGTCTCGCCGGCCAACACCTGCTCTGCGGCCTCCCTCACAATCGGGTTCGGATGGACAGCATATACGACCACGACGTCGGGGAATCGGCGCGCTATCTCCCTGAGCGCACGGCAGATATCGCGGATGCCTTGGCCCCAGCTTTCCCGGCGGTGCGCCGTGACGAGGACCAGCCGTTTGCCCCTCAGCCAGGAAGTCGGCACCGCCGGGCGCGCGGGACGACGTCGCGCGGCGATCAGCAGCGCGTCGATGGCCGTGTTGCCGGTGACGTATATCCACTCGGCAGGGACGTTCTCGCGCAGCAGGTTCTCCCGCGCGCGAGCGGTCGGCGCGAGATGTATGCGGGCGATCCCGCCCACCAGTCGCCGGTTCATCTCCTCGGGAAACGGATTGTACATGTCGCCAGAGCGCAGCCCCGCCTCGACATGGGCCACGGGGACCTGGTGGTAGAATGCCGCCAGCGCGGCAGCAAGCACGGCAGTTGTATCCCCCTCCACGATCAGCACGTCCGGCCGCGCCTGGTTGAGCAGCAGATCCATCCGCTGGACGGTGCGGGACGTGATATCGGCCAGCGTCTGCCGCGGCTTCATGACCCTCAGATCGTGGTCGAGCTCCAGCCCGAACAGCCGCAGGTGCCTGGGCACCAGCTCGCGGTGCTGCCCCGTACCCACCAGAGTCACGTGGAAACTCCCGGGGTGGCGCCGCAGCTCCAGCGCGACGGGGGCCAGCTTCGTCACCTCCGGCCGCGTGCCGAGCACGATCATCGTTTCCAGTGGGCGCCTCATGGTCTGGCGGCAAATCCTTCCGGGGAGGTATTGGGTCCTAGGTTAGGCGGCCCTGCCCCCAAACCCTTCGGCCGGGGTGCGGCGGGAGGATTTGGCCGGCCGCTCGCCTAATGGGAGAATGCCCGCTTGGTGGCACCCGCCTGCGGCTTGGACTGGGGCCATCGCGGCGCGCGTTCAGGAGCACGCTCCCGTGTCGCTGTTGCCAATGACGCTACGCACCTTGCGCGATGAACCCTAGCATGCGCGGCTGGCGCGGCCTGGTCGTCGGGCTGATCCTGCTGCCGCTGAACACCCTGTGGGTGTTCTACATGGAGTCTTTCAGCGGCGACGGCCCGTACGTGACGACCATTTCCCTGTTCTTCAACGTCGTCTTCATCATCGCGTTCGTGGCCCTGGGCAACGCCGTCGTCCGCCGTATTCGCCCCTCCCTGGCCCTCAACCGCGGCGAGCTGGTGATCGTATACGTGATGTTGACCCTCAGCACGTCCCTCATGGGCCACGACATGCTGCAGGTCCTGATCCCCCTGATGACGACCGGCTACTGGTACGCCACCCCGCAGAACCGGTGGGACCAGATGCTCGACAACAGCACGCCGAGCTGGCTGCTCATCACCGACAGGGATGTGCTGTACGGCTACTGGAACGGCTCGACGACCCTGTATCAGCCGCGGGTTCTCGACGCCTGGATACCCCCGATTCTGTGGTGGCTCGGCTTCACGGTGGTCCTGGTCTTCGTCCTCGTCTGCCTGTCGGTCATCCTGCGCCCGCTGTGGGCGGACCGGGAGCGGCTTACCTTCCCGATTATCCAGCTCCCCCTGGAGCTGACCAACCCCGACACTGGCTTGCTGCGGAGCAAGCTGATGTGGATCGGCCTGGGCGCCGCCGGGTCGATCGACCTAATCAACGGGCTCAACTACATCTTCCCGGCCGTGCCCTCGGTGCCGATGTATGTGGACGTCGCTCCGTACATCCGCAACATGCCCTGGAGCGGCATCGGTTGGCTGCCGATGACGTTCTACCCGGCAGTCATCGGCCTGGGTTTCCTCATGCCGCTCGACTTGCTGTTCTCGTGCACCTTTTTCTTCTTCTGGTGGAAGGCCCTCTTCGTGATCGCCGCCGCCACGGGTGTCAGCAGAGGCTACGTGGGCGGCATATCGGAGTCCGTCTTCCCCTATGCCAACGAGCAGATGTTCGGAGGGTTCCTCGCGATCGCGCTCGGCTCGATCCTCATCGGGCGGCGGTACTTCGTTCACGTCGGCCGGCGCATCATCGGGCGCCGCTCCGAGGTCGACGACTCCCGCGAGGGCATGAGCTTCCGGTTGGCCGCGATCGGCATCGTTGTGGGAGTCGCACTGCTCGTCGCCTTCTGCCTGCATGCCGGCATGTCGTTCGGGGTGGCCCTGGGCGCCTTCGCCATCTACTACCTCCTCGCGATCGCCGTCGGCCGCGTCCGCGCCGAGTTCGGGTCTCCGGTGCACGATTTTCATTTCACCGGCCCGGACTACGTGATGTCCTACGTCGGAGGCACCATGAACCTGCGGCAGCAGGACCTCGGGATGCTCACGCAGTTCTTCTGGTTCAACCGCGCCTACCGCGGGCATCCGGTCGCCAGCAGCCTGGAAGGCCTCCAGATGAGCAACCGCGTCCGCAGCTCCTCCCGCCTGATGGTGGGCGCGATCATGATCGCCACGGCGGCCGCGGTCATCGCCGGCTTCTGGGGCTGGCTGCACTACGCGTACAAGCTCGGGGCGAGCTCTAGCTGGGGATACGGCGCAAACTGGTTCGGCGAGGAAGCCTACAACCGCTTGCAGTCCTGGACCGAAAACCCAAAGCCTGCCAACCTCATTGCGCCCATCGCAATGGCGGTCGGCTTCGCCATCTCCCTCGGGCTTGCCGCCGCGCGCACGGCGTTCGTCGGCTTCCCTTTCCACCCGGTCGCGTTCGCGTTGTCCGCAAGCTGGTCCATCCACCTCGCGTGGATGCCGATGCTCATCGCCTGGGTCATCAAGCTCGCCGTGCTCCGGTACGGAGGCCTGCGCTTCTATCGCCAGGTCCTGCCGCTCTTCTACGGCCTCATCCTCGGCGAGTCGATCGTCGGGTGCGCGTGGCCCATTGTCGGCCTTATCCTCCACACCCCCACTTACAACGCATTCGGCTTCTGAGCGGGGTTCGCACGACGGCGCAGGAAGGACGGGACCCCTCCCTTGTCAAACCCTGATACAGATGACGCGCAGGCCGAGGCGGAGAACTGCCTCGGCCTCGCGGGATTGGCTGGCGGTACATGACGGTCGTCCGTGGCCCGACTGACCCGCCGGGCAACGCATGAAGTGGAACCTCCTGGGAGCAGTCGTTCTCATCCTGGTCGCCGGGGTGGCCGCGCTCGCCATCCTCGGCTACGCGCGCCCGCACGTGGTCGCCGAGGTTCAGGGTAAGCTCCTCGCACCGCCGGCCGGAGACGGATCCTGGGTCGCCTGGCTCGAGGGAAACGAGGACCAAGCGCACCTCGTCGCCGTGCGCAGGGGAGCAGCCCGCGCGAGGACGGTTCTCGTCGCGCCCGGGCTTTCAGGCCTCGCGGTGCACAGGGACAGCGCCTTCGTCATGCGGCGCGACCCGGCGGCGAAGATCACGCTGCTGCGTGTCCGGCTGTCGGACGGCGCAGCCCAGCCGCTGGGAGAAGCCCCGTGGCCGGCCGAGCAGATGGCCTGCGATGGCGAGTGGCTGCTGTGGCGGGAGGAGCGGGCTGCGGGGCTGGCAGGCGTTCCGTTTGTTATCGCCGCATCGCCGTTGACCGTCCTGCGGGCGCGGCCAGTGTCGGCGGACACGGTCAGCACGATACTGGTGCTGGCCGGCGAGAGTCCCACCAGGCCTCGGCGCGTGAGCCTCGTGGGGGTGCAGGGAGGGCGCGCTTATTGGGTTGAGCGGGAGAGGCGCCGTACCGGCGTCGAGACCGTCGTCCACCGCGTAACGCTGCCCACGGGGCATCCCGAGCAGGTGTTGCGCGAAGCCGGGGAGTCTTCCGTCGCGCTGCGGCCCAACTGTCTCCTGTGGACCGCGCCGTCTGTGGAGGCGGCCGAGCCGATGCAGTACGCGGCGCTCAAGCGCCGGACGCTCGACTCCGCACACGACGATGTCATCGGCGACTGGCTCCTCGCTGGCGCGACGGTGCTTGCCTCTGATGCAGGCATCTATGTGCAGGACAGGGAGCGCCTGTGGCGGCTGGGAAACGGCCGCCAGGATGAGCGCTCGCTGATGACCGGACCGGGCGGCCTGGTGGCGACACACGTGGCAGGGGATCAGCAATACGCGGCCACGCGTCTCGGCGACAGGCTGGTGATCCTGAGGCGGCCGCTGACCTGGTGGGCGCGGCTGCGGTCCCTCGTCGGGAAGTGAGGATATCGGGTGCAGCGGCTGAAGAAGGAGACACCGCCAGTCGTTGCTGTCTTTGCAATCCTGCTCGCCCTGACGGCGGTGCAGGTGCTCTATTGGCGCGGCCTGATCGGCGGCCCCGCCAAGCTGGGCGGTGGGAGCCCTGCGGGCGGCCAAGCGAGCGGGGAAAATCCGGAGCCGCCGGCCGGGATGTCCGACGTCGAGGTGGTCACCGTCGCGGGTGGAGCGGGCGCGGGGCATCGCGACGGCGCGGCGGGCCAGGTTCTGCTCGATCGCCCCGCGGCAGTCGCGCTCGACCGCGCGGGGAACATCTACGTCGCCGATAGCGGGAATCACTGCCTCCGCCGGATCTCCCCCGCCGGCACGATTGACACTCTTGCCGGCGTCCCCGGCAAGCAGGGCTATGCAGATGGCCCTGCCGCGGCGGCGCTCTTCTCCGCGCCAGCAGGCGTAGCGGTCGCGCGGGACGGAACCGTGCTCGTCGCCGACACCGGCAACCACCGGATACGCCGCATCGCGCGCGATGGGACGGTGACAACCTATGCCGGCGCGCCCACGCAGACGGACGACCTGGGCCGCGAGATGGGCGGCCTCCGCGACGGCCCGGCCGCGGAGGCTCAGTTTCGTTACCCGGTTGGCCTGGCCGTCGACGACTCGGGGGCCGTGTACGTGGCCGACGCGGGCAACGGCAGGGTGCGGCGCATCGCCGCGGATGGCGCGGTGAGCACCCTTCCCGTCGCCCAGGGCGTCGAGATGAAGACGCCCACCGCGGTCGCCCTCTCTGGGGACGGGCGCGTCTGGGTAGCGGATACGGCCGGCGGCAGGATTTTCCTGGGGCCGCGCGCGGGCCCGTTGTCGCCCGTGGCCGGCAGCGGCGCGAAGGGCGCGCCAACGGCCCCCGCGGGCATCGCCATTCGGCGCGGCGCGGGAGGCGAGCCCGAGGTCTACGTCTCCGACGCCGGCAGCAACTGTCTGTGGCGGATCGGGGGCCAGGAGCCAACCCTCGTGGCCGGTGCCCAGGACCCAGCCGGGGGTAACCAGGACGGGCCCGGCAACATCGCCCGCTTTGCGACGCCCTCGGGCGTCGCGGTTGGCGCCGATGGCAGCCTCTACGTGGCCGACTTCGGCAACAACCGTGTGCGCCGGGTATCGTTCCCGATATGACAAGGAGACTCGCAACGTGGACATCCAGATAAGGGGCTTGCGGAAGGTCTACCCCGGCGGGGTGGTCGCACTCCGCGGGCTGGACCTGACGATCCCGCCAGGGGTCTTCGGACTCCTGGGCCCAAATGGCTCCGGCAAAACGACCATGATGCGGATCCTGGCAACCCTCCTGGAGCCCACGGCGGGCACCGCGAGCGTCTGCGGCCACGATGTCCAGCGCGATAAGGTCGGCGTCCGCCAGATACTGGGATACATGCCGCAAGAGTTCGACTTCTATCCCACGCTCACTGCCTATGAGACGCTCGACTACTTCGCGCTGCTGGGCCGCATGAACGATCCCAAGCAGCGCCGCGAGCGTATCGAACGCGGCCTGGCGCGCGTCAACCTGGAGCCGTTCGCGGGCCGCCGCGTCGGCACGTTCTCCGGCGGCATGAAGCAACGCCTCGGGATCGCGCAGGCCCTCCTCAACGATCCCCGCGTGCTCATCATGGACGAGCCGACCTCCGGGCTGGACCCCGAGGAGCGCATCCGGCTGCGCAACCTCCTCGCCGAGCTCGCGGGGGATCGGATCGTCATCCTCTCCACGCACATCGTCAGCGACGTCGCCGCCGCGGCCGACCAGATGGCTATCCTACACAAGGGCGAGCTTTTGTTCGCGGGCAACCAGGAGGACCTGCTCGCTCCGCTCCGCGGCAGGACGTGGATCATCGACCTCGAGGAGGACGAGCTAAGCCGAGTCCGCGGGGAGTACTTCGTGACCGGCGTTTTCCGATCGGCCACCGGCCTGCAGGTGCGCGTGATCGCCGACGAGATGTCCCATCCCCGCGGCTATCCAGCCGAGCCGACGCTGGATGACGCGTACGTGTCGGCCATGAAGCAGGAGGCGGAGCCCGGTGACGTGGTCTAGCGCCCGCGCGCTGGCTGCTCTGGCCCGGCGCGAGTGTCAGCTCTCGTATCGCAGCCCTGCGTTCTGGGCGGTCGCAGGCGCGGGCGCGTTGCTTTCCATCTGGCGCGCCAGCAGCGCGGGAACATCGGCCGCGCTGGCGGCCTACGGCACGTTGCAGGTCATCGTGCTGGGCGTTGGCGTGCTCTCCGTCCTGCTCGCCGGCGCCGCCGCGACCCGCGACCGTCGACAGGGCACCATGGAGATCGTCCTTGCCAAGCCCGGGGGCAGCAGCCCGGCTCTCCTGGTCGCGCGCTTCGTGGGCACCTGGGGCGCGCTCCTCGCGCTGCCGGCGGTGCTGCTCGCCGCTGCGGCGGTGAGCCAGGGGCTGTTCGCCGGAACCGGCTGGAACCTGTACGCCTACGCCGATGGCTTCCTGCGCTCGGTGATCCCCGTGGGACTGGCGGCCGCCCTCGGCTTCTCTTTGTCCAGCCTGTTTACGACGCCCCTTGCTTCAGCAATAGCTGCGATCTACTGGGTCGTCATCCCCCTGACGCGACCGCACGTCTACGCCGTGCTCGACTTGACGCCCTCCCAGCACTGGCCCGTCGCCGTCCTTGCAGGCATGGCGCTGGTTGCGCTGGCCGCGGCCTTCTACGCCCGGCCGGTGCGCGGCGAGCGGCGCGGGGGCACCGTTGCGGGCTGGGCCGCCATCGTCCTACTTGTCGGCGCGGGACTGGCCGTTCTCGCGGTGCTCCGCAGTGGCGAGGATAACCTCGCTGGGCCCGATCCCATCCTCGCGGCCATCTCCATGCAGACGGGGCTTGAGGACCGCCTGGCGCCCGGGTTCTGGCTGCCTGACCCAGGCGGGCGGCTTGTTGCAATGAGTGATTTCGGGCGGCGGCCCGCTATCGTCTACTTCTGGGGGCCGGCCTGGCCCGACTCGGCGCGCGGCCTGCGCGACCTGGAGCTCGCCGTGCAGGATGTTGGCCCGCAGAACGTGACCGGCATCGCCGTCTGCCTCGACCGCGATGCGGCGGCACAGAGGCCGTTTCGGCGAGAGGTGGGCCGCGACGTCGTAATGCTGTGGGACCGCGGGCGCCACTTTGGCGGAGGCGAAGGCACCGCTGACTCGCCGGAATCCCCGTTGGCAATCGCCTACGACATCACCGAGGTGCCCACGACGTTCGTGCTCGACGCCAACCGGTGCCTCGTCGCCAGACTGACCGGCGAATTCCAGCCAGGGTCAGTTCGGCGCGCGCTGGCGGAAATGGTGGCCGACAGATGACCAGCGACACCCCCAGACGTCGAAGCCTGTGGGCCTACAACATCCGCATCCTTCTGGGCAACACGTACTGGCTCATCATCACGCCGATCGTCGCCACCCAGTTCGTGGTCTTCTGGAGCATGGCCACGTCCACGCTCTTTTCCTCCACGCGCGCCGCGCAGACCATCGAGGTCCTCGCCCCGATCCTGGGGGCCTTCCTCTGCGCGCACGTGCTCGCTCCGGAGCAGGACGGGGTGGGAGAGATCGTCTTCGTGCGTCCCATTTCGGTCGAGAAGATCCTTCTGCTGCGCTTCGCCGCCATCTTTGCGTTCGTGTTCGCGATCCTCATCCCGGCTTTCGTGGTCTACAAGGTGGGAGCGCAGGACTTCCCCCTCGGCGTCACCGTGCTGTCGGCCATTCCGCCCATGCTGTTCCTCTCCGTGCTCGCCATGGCCGTATCGAGCGTGACCCGTCAGCCCCTGATTGGGCTGGGGGCCGCGGGCGCGTTCTGGGCGCTCGACCTCACGGTCGGGGCCTACTTCAATCCGCTCGTGTCGCTTCACGGCTACGCCGACTTCCTCGCCAACCGGCCCATGGCCGGCCAGTGGGTGGTCAGCAAGCTGGTGCTGCTGGGCCTCGCCGGGCTGGTCTACCTCTGGGCCCGGCGCTCGCTGGGGCGCCCGGCTGCGCCGCGGCGGGCCAGGGCTGTGGTGCGTGGCTCTCTCGCCCTGGTGTTGCTGTGCGTTGTATACATCGCTACGGGCGCTGCCTACAAAGTCGCCTACGGCATGCGCCACGAGGCCGAGCTGGGGAAGGGCGCTCACCTGTGGTACCAGCGCGAGTTCCGCGGCTACGGGCCGCTGCCGGTCGCGTGGATGTTCGGGCCCGCGTTCCCGCTGTACGTTCAGGCCGAGATGGCGCGCAACGTACCCCTGGCCGGCGCCGGCCAGGCCTCTCTCTGGGCCCCGGTCGACATCGCGGCCATGAAGAAGCTCGTCCGACGTTATCCCAACAGTGTGTGGGCCGACAACGCGCAGTTCGAGATCGCCCGGGACTTCTTACAACAGCCGGCCGCCGAGGCGCTGGACGTGGTAAGCTACACTGCGGGCCGGTCCGATGCCGAGCGCCGCTCCATCGCCCAGGACCTGCGGGGCGCAATCGCGGAGTTCCGCGCGCTTGTCGAACGCTACCCGCGCAGCCCGTTCGCCGCGCAATCCCTGGAGCAGATCGCCACCATCTCGCTCGCGCTCCTGGACTTTCCAGAGGCGATCTCCGCCTATGAGCGCATCCTCTCGGACTACCCGACCAGCCCTCAGGCCTACGAGGCCGGCGTGCGCATGAGCGCCCTGTATATGCACGAGGGCAGGCCAAAGGATGCCCGGAGAGCGGCCGAGCTGGCGGCGGCCGCCGCGACATGGGATGTCAAGGCAGGGCCGCTGGTGGTGGCGGCGCGCGCGGCCCGCCAAGTCGGCGACACCAGGGGAGCGCTCGATCTCTACGGGAAAGCCCTGGCCGCCGCCCAGGACGCCATCGAGCGAAGCGTACGTGGCGAAAAGGCCCCGACGCGCATCGCGAAGCCCGACCTGTTCGACCGCAACAACGCGGCGATCAGCGAGGCGCGAGAGGCGCTCGCGGGAAGGCCAAGGCCAGTCCCGATTGCCCCGCAGCAGACGGCCCGTGTGGTCGGCCGCGTGATCAAGGAGGGGGAAGGCGCCCCGGGCGTCAGAGTGGCCATCGGCGCTGAGGCCGATCCAGGCGGCATGCCGTCCCCGTTCGTCGAGGGCCCGGGGGTCTCCGCCGTGACCGGACCTGACGGCAGGTTCGAGATGCCCCAGGTTCCGCTTGGACAATACGCCGCGGCCGCGTTCGCGGTGCCGCGCTCGCGGGACAGCGGCGGCTGGGTTGTCGAGCCACCCAGCTTGCCGCTGCTGGTGGCCTCTTCCCAGGTAGTCATCCCTCCGCTGCACCTGGTGCCCGCGCGCCTGGAAGCGAGCGAGCCGCCCTCAGGGGGGCCGAGGGCAGCAACCTCCCCGGGCCGCCGCCCCGGGCCGACGCGCACTCAACGCGACCAGGGGCGAGCCGCAACACGGGGCGGCCAGCGCGCGCGGCCCGGCACGTCAGACAACGGGACACCCGGGGCGTCAGACCGCGAAAGTATCCGGGGCGGAGCGCGCGGCCGGTCGCGCGACCGGTCCCTGGGCTGGCCGCGGCGCGGACAGCCGTAGGCAAGACGGCCGTGCCCTACGGCACGGCCGCTCGCCAGCGCGCGACGAACTCGGCGACGCCCTGGCGCCAGTGCGGAAGCCGATAGCCGTAGACCCGCAGAAGCTTACTGGCGTCCAGGACGCTGTTGGCCGGGCGCGTGGCCGCTGTGGGATACTCGGCGGAGGTAATCGGCGTAAGCTCAGCCGCGATCCCCGCTGCCCGCAGCACCTCTCTCGCCAACTCATACCACGTACATCGGCCCGCGTTCACGATATGATAGGTCCCGTACTCGGGCCTGTCGAGCACGCGGACGAGGGCGGCCGCCAAGTGTCCGGTGTACGTGGGAGAGCCGACCTGGTCATTGATCACCCGCAGCGGCCTCCCCGCTGAAGCAAGCTCGAGCATCGTGCGGGGAAAGCTTCTGCCGTGCGGCCCGAACAACCACGCCGTGCGGCAGATGTAGTGTTCGCCAAGCGTCCTCCGCACGGCCTGCTCTCCGGCGAGCTTCGAGGCTCCGTATACGTTGAGGGGATGCGGTGGGTCGTCTTCGGCATACGCCCCTGCCTTCCGGCCGTCGAACACATAGTCCGTGCTGATGTGAAGCAGCGCCGCGCCGATCGCAGCAGCCGCTTCTGCCACATGTCGGGCCCCGCCTTCGTTGACGGCGAAGGCGATATCGCGCTCTTGCTCCGCGCGGTCCACCGCCGTATATGCGGCGCAGTTGACGATGGCCTGCGGTCGCGACTGAGCCGCGAACTCCCGCACCGCGGCCGGGTCGGTGATATCGACCTCCTGGATGTCCGCGGCAATGACGTCCCAGCCCGCCGCGGTCAGCGCCGGACACAGGTCTGTGCCGAGCATCCCCCGGGCCCCCATCACGAGCGCCCTGCGCGGGAGGCGCTCAGCCGACACGGCCGTCTCCAACTCCCGCCCGGTCATCGACTCGCGCCGCCGTCACCGGTTCCCGTACATCCGTTGGTAGTACTCCCGGAAGCTGCCGTCCTTAATCCTGCGCCACCACCCCTCGTTCTCGCGGTACCAGCGAACCGTTCGAGCCAGGCCGTCGTCGACGCCAACCTGCGGCCGCCAGCCCAGCGCGTGGGCCTTGGTGCTGTCGACGGAGTACCGCCGGTCGTGCCCCGGCCGGTCCTTCACGAACCGGATGAGATCCTCGCCCCGGCCCACCAGCACCAGTATCTTGCGCGTCAGCTCCAGGTTCGTCAGCTCCTGGCCGGCGCCGAGGTTGTAGGCCTCCCCCGGCGTTCCTTTTCGCAGGACGATGTCGATGCCCGCGCAGTGATCGTCGACGTACAGCCAGTCCCGGACGTTCAGCCCGTCGCCGTAGAGGGGCAGGGGCTTTCCCTCGATGGCGTTGGTGATGAACAGCGGGACGATCTTCTCTGGATACTGCCGGGGCCCGTAGGTGTTGGCGCCCCGCGTGATCACGATCCCGTACCCGTATGTGCGCCGATAGGCGGCGGCCATCAGCTCGCCCCCGGCCTTGCTGGCCGCGTAGGGACTGGAAGGGTTCAGCGGGTCGCTCTCCTTGAAGGAGCCGGTCTCAATGCTCCCGTACACCTCGTCGGTGGACACGTGCGCGAACCGCTCGATCCCCCGTCTGCGGGCCGCCTCGAGCAGCACGTACAGTCCCTTGACGTCTGTGTCGATGAAGGCCCCGGCGTGCTCGATACTGCGGTCCACGTGGGTCTCCGCGGCGAAGTTTACCACCGCGTCGGCGCCGCTCATCGCCTGCTCGACAGCCGCCTCGTCGCAGATATCGCCGCGGACGAAGGAGTACCGCGGGTCATCCTGCACGTCGACCAGGTTCTCCAGGTTGCCGGCGTACGTCAGCTTATCGAAGTTCAGCACTTGGTCCCCGGGGTACGCCCGGAGCAGGTAGTGGATGAAGTTGGAGCCGATAAAGCCCGCGCCACCAGTCACAAGGATCCTCACGGCGACACCTCCGTGCTGGCTGAACGCCGCCGGTGAGCATGCTTCGACAGGTCGCCGACCTCTCCTACATCCCGCCCGGGCCGCCATCCCGGGCCGTCGTTGACCGCCGGTGGCGAGTGCTGTAGAATCACTGATGCCTTGGTGTCGCTGCGCCCGGGTGGGAACCCGGGAGCGAGGAGAGAGCGGATGATCGACGGCGTCCAGGTGAAGCGCCTGAGAGTCATACCGGACCAGCGCGGACGCCTGATGGAGATACTGCGCAGGGACGACGACGTGTTCACCGGGTTTGGGCAGGCCTACATGACGACGGCCTACCCGGGTGTCGTGAAGGCCTGGCACTATCACCGGAAGCAGTCGGACAACATCGCCGCCGTCCAGGGGACGGTCGAGGTAGCTCTGTACGACGCGCGGGACAACTCTCCCACCCGGGGCGAGGTGAACGTCTTCTACGCCGGAATCCACAACCCGATCCTCGTGCACATACCTCCTCTGGTCTACCACGGGTTCAAGAACGTGGGGACCGAAGAGGCGATTATCATCAACTGCCCCACCGAACCCTACGACTACGATGAGCCCGATGAGTTCAGGGTGGACCCGTACGATAACGACATCCCCCACGACTGGCGGCGGCGGGATGGCTAGGGCGGGCCGCGCATGAAGCGCGCCCGCGCCGATCGCGGCCCCGCCGCTGACCCGGCCCTCGCCGAGCACGTCGCACATGGCCGCGAAGTGCTGGAAATCGAGGCCGCCGCCGTGCGCGACCTCGCCGGCCGCCTGAACGACAGCTTCGGGCGGGCGGCCGAGCTGGTGCTGAGCACGGCTGGGAGGGTGGTTGTCACGGGCGTCGGCAAGTCGGGAGCGGTTGGGCGCAAAATCGCCGGCACCCTCGCCAGCACCGGGACGCCAGCGCTTTTCCTGCACCCCTCGGAGGGAGTGCACGGCGACCTCGGCATGGTGGTCGCAGGCGATGTCCTGCTCGTGCTGAGCTACTCCGGGGCCTCCGACGAAATCCTGGCGATACTGCCGGCCATGAAGCGCATCGGCGTTCCCGTGATCGCGATCACAGGCGGCATCGACTCTGACCTGGCCAGGTATGCGGAGGTGGTTCTGGACGTGCGCGTCGAGCGGGAAGCGTGCCCCCTGGGGCTGGCTCCTACGGCGAGCACGACCGCCATGCTGGCCATGGGAGACGCGCTTGCCGTGGCCGTCATGCGGGCCCGGCGCTTCAGCGCGGAAGACTACGCCCGGCTCCACCCGGCCGGGAGCCTTGGTCGGCGGCTTCTGCTGACGGCGGCGGACCTCATGCGCACCGGCGACGCCTGCCCGTGTGTGCCGCAGGAGGCGCCGCTGCGCGAAGTCCTGTTCGCCATCACCTCGGCCCATGCGGGCGCCGCAGGCATCGTGGATGAGGCCGGCCGGCTCTGCGGAATCATCACGGACGGCGACATTCGCCGCCACCTCCTCGACGACGTCGGGTGCCTTGAGCGGCCAGCGAGCGCGGTCATGACGCGCTCCCCGCGGACGTGTGCTCCCGGCCAGCTCGCGACGGAGTGCATTCGGATGATGCAGCAGACCGCGCGCGGCATCGGGGAGATGCCTGTCGTCGATGCCGAGGGCCGGGTGGTCGGCATGCTCAACCTGAAGGACCTGCTGAGCGCCGGCATCGTCTAACCCCGCGCGAGGCAGGCCGCGTCCGCCCAGGAGGTGAGCCAAGTGAAAGGCGTCGTGTTAGCGGGAGGACTGGGGACCCGGCTGTATCCCCTGACGAAGGCGACGAACAAACACTTGCTTCCCGTGTACGACCGCTGCATGGTGCACTACGCCATCGACAATCTCGTGCGGGCCGGGCTCGATCACGTCATGGTGGTGACCGGCGGGCCGCACGCAGGGGACTTCCTGCGCGTGCTTGGCAATGGCCGGGACCTGGGCGTCAAGCACCTCGAGTACGGGTATCAGGAGGGAGAGGGCGGCATCGCCGACGCGCTGAGCGTCGCCGAGGACTTCGCCGACGGCGAGCCCATCCTGGTCGTGTTGGGCGACAACTTCACCGACGCCGACCTGGGGCCGCCAGTGCGCGCGTTCTCCGGCGGCGCCCACCTCTTCCTCAAGCGGGTTCAGGATCCCACCGCCTATGGTTGCCCGGTGTTCGACAAGGACGACCCTGGGCGCATCATCAGGATCGAGGAGAAACCAAAGGAGCCCAAAAGCCCCTATGCCGTGGCCGGGTTCTACATCTATGACCAACAGGTGTTCGACTTCATCCGCCGCAGCGAGCCCTCCGCAAGGGGGGAGCTTGAGATCACGACCGTCAACAACTTCTACATCGAGGCCGGGGCCGCCCGCTGGAGCGAACTCGACGGCCTGTGGCTGGACTGCGGCTCCTTCGAAAGCCTTTTCGAGGCCAACCGCGTGGTCGCCGAAGCGCGGCGCCTCGGGACCGGGCGATTTGCCCCGCGCGTCGGCCGCTCCGACCGCTGAGGGGGTGAGGTGACGCGGCGGCTGGTCGGACCCACCCTCATCGCCGGCCTGGCCGCGCTGGTCGGGATCGGGCTCTGGCAGACCCACGCAGGGGGGCCGGAGGCGCTGACCGCGGTCGTTCGCGAACCGCAGGCGGTCATGGGGACGACCTGCGAGCTGGCCGCGACCGTCCCGCAGGACGACGCGGCCGCCGGCGAACAGGCCCTGCGCAAGGCCGAGGCCGCTCTCCGGGACGTCGAGGCGCGGATGAGCGTCTGGCTTGCCGAGTCGGAGGTGTCGCGCCTGAATGCCGCACCTGCCGGGGTTCCGGTGCCGCTTTCGGGCCCCACGCTCGAGACTCTGCGCGCCGCTCGCGCGGCCCTCGACCAGACCGGAGGGGCCTTCGACGTCACGTGCCGCCCCCTCATCGAACTCTGGCGCCAGGCCGGAGCGCGGAACAGGGCGCCGGACGACGCGCAGCTCGCGGCCGCCCGCGCGGCCTCCCACTGGGACCTCATCGATCTCTCGGAAACCGCCGCCGTGAAGCGCCGGGCCACTGCTTGCGTCGACTTGGGCGGCATTGCCAAGGGATATGGAATCGACCGCGCTCTGGAGGCGATTCGTCGGCAGGGAGCCGCCGGGGGGCTTGTCGATGTAGGCGGCGACCTGCGGTGCTTTGGCAGACCGCCCGAGGGCGAGGGGTGGACTGTCGAGATCCGCAACCCCTTCGGCTCAGGCACGCTCGCCCGGCTGGCGCTGCGAGAGGGTGCCGTATGCACCAGCGGCAACTACGCGAGATTCGTGATCATCGAGGGGAGGCGATACAGCCACATCGTTGACCCCCGCACCGGGTTTCCCGCGGACCGGGTGCCCTCGGCCACCGTGGTCGCCTCCACGGCAATGCAGGCCGACATCTGGGCGACGGCCCTCAGCGTGCTCGGAGAGGAGGGGTTCGCGCGGCTGCCAGAAGGCGTGGAAGCGCTGATCGTCACGGGCGAACGCGATGACCATCGCGTGGTCTGCACACGGGGCTTCGCGCGCCTTCTCGCGGAACCCCTGGCGGGGCTGGAGGTCCGATAGCCCAGAATGTCGCGGGCGCGGAGGCGGCCCTCCTATCCGCGCCACTCCGTATCGTCGACGGTGGTCTTGAAATCCGCCTGGATGCTCTCGGGCAGTTCCTCACCGGCGACGGCGGCCAGATCCTTCTCGGTCGGGCGACCCACGAAGACCATCCGCTTGCGAGGGCACTTTTCGAGCACCTTCTCAAGCAGCTCGTCTGTCGGGTCGTAGTTCTCGTAGTTGATCGAGGGGAGCCCGCCCTCCATCGAGATCAGGTCTGGCGCCACCCGGGTGCACGCCCGGCAGCCCAGACAGCCGAGCATACAGACAGCCCGGACATCGCCTGCGGAGTCCTGGTTCGAACACGCCACCACAAGCATGCGCTCGGCCTTGAACGGCACCATAGTGATGATGTTGCGGGGGCAGGCCCGCGCGCAAGCGCCACACCCGACGCACTTGGCGTAGTCCACCCTCGACAGTCCGTTGACGACGCGGACAGCGTCGTAGGGGCACGCGCGCTCGCAGTCTCCGAAGCCCAGGCACCCATACGTGCATCCCTGCACGCCTGCCACCAGGTTGGCCGCCGCGCACGTCGGCTCCCCCTCATAGGGGGCGCGGCGCAGCCGCTGCTCTCGTTCGGCCGAGCAGTGCACAACCGCGCGGTAGGGGAACGTCTCCTCGATCTCGACCCCGAGGATATCGGCGAGCTGCCGCGCGAGGTCCTGTCCCCCCGGACCGCAGAGGCCCACCTTGGCCTCGCCCTTCGCCACGGCCTCCGCGTACTCCCGACATCCCACGAAACCGCAGCCTCCGCAGTTGGCGCCCGGGAGCGCGGCCACGGCGGCCTCGACCTTCGGGTCCACCGACACCTCGAAGCGCCGGTTCGCCCACCCGAGCACATGCCCCATCCCGACCGCCAGCGCGGCCAGCAGGACAGCGGAAAGCCCGACTATCAGACCGGTCAGCATCGTCTCTTCATCCCTATCTCTACCGCAGGAACGAAGCCAGAGCCGTCTCCACGCCCTTGTCGACGCCGGCGAAGCCCATGAACGCCATCGCCATTATACCGGCAACGATGAGTGCGACGCCAGCGCCCTTCAGCGGCGCCGGCACGTCGCACAGGTCCAGCTCCTCGCGAATGCCGGCCATCAGCGCGATCGCAAGCGTGAAGCCCAACCCCGCGCCCACAGCCAGCATGAGGGCCTCTCCGATCCCCCACACCTTCAGGGGGTCTTGCATGTGCTTGAGAATCTCCAGTGACGCAAACAGAATCGCGCAGTTCGTGGTGATCAGCGGCAGGTAGACGCCGAAAGACCGGTAGAGCGGCGGGAAGAACTTGCGAACGTACAACTCCACGAACTGGACAGAGGAGGCGATCACGAAGATGAAGACGATGTAGCTGAGCACGGACAGGTCGACGCTGTGACTGGGGCTGCCCCCCGCCGCCCGCCATACCCATTGCGTCAGTGGCGCGCTTGGTCGCAGGATGAAGAAAGTGAGGGTCCAGTTCAACAGCGCCGCCACCGTAATGACGAACGTCACGGCGAACCCCATCCCCACGGCCGTCTCCACGCGCCGAGACACGCCGAGGAACGGGCAGATGCCCACGAAATAGTGCAGCACATAGTTGTTGATCAGTGCTGCGCCGATGAAGATTATGATGAGCTGGCTAAGCGTCTCCACGACCAGAGGCTCCTCGCGGTTCGCCAGATGCCGGTGTGTGGTTGCACCCGGCTGGCCCACTCCACCGCACCAATCAGCATGCCCAATGTCACGAACGCGCCGGGCGGCAGGACCATGATGCCCCAGCCCACCCAGCTGGTCGGCAGCACGCGCAATCCGAACCACGTGCCAGACCCCAGGATCTCGCGCACGGTCGCGATGCTCGCCAGGCCCAGGCCGAAGCCCAGCGACATGCCGACGCCGTCAGCCACCGCCACGCCCACGCCCTGCTTCGACGCGCAGATCTCCGCCCGGGAGATGATGATGCAGTTCACGATGATCAGCGGCACGTATGGCCCAAGCTGCTTGCTCATGCTGTACATATATGCGGCCAGGAAGCGGTCCGCGATCGTGACGAACGTGGCGATCGTCAAGGTGAAGACCAGGATGCGCAGATGCGGCTTCAGCAGCCCCCGCAGGAGGCTCGTCATCACATTGGACGCAATCAGGACGAAGGCGGTCGCGCCAACCATCGTCAGGGCCGGCTGCATCGCGCCTGTCACCGCCAGCGTCGGGCACATGCCGAGCAACTGCCGATAGGTCGGATTCTCCGGCAGAATCCCGTTCAGGAACCGCTCCAGTGCTGTCGGCCCATCGCGCTCCATCGCCTATCCCTGTCCCTTCACCGCGTCGCCGCCGCGGCCCCTCCGCCCGCCGCCAGCCGCCCGATCGGCCCCTTCAGATTCCCGATGGCTTGGTTCACGATCGCCGCGACGCTCTCGGAGGAAATCGTCGCGCCCGAGATCGCCCTCACTTCGTGCGGGTCCGCGGGCTCCGACTTCACGACCACCAGGGGCCGGTCGGTCGGTTTTCCCCGGAACCGGTCCCGGAAGCTCTCGCTCCTGATGTAGTCCCCCAGTCCCGGCGTCTCCTTTTGCTCGAGCACATACAGGCCCGTGATCTGCGACACGGAGGCGTTCACGCCGATGACGAGATCGATCCGGTCGGAGAACCCTTGTCCGCTTGCCGGGATGACCCATCCCTTCAGCGCGCCATCGGCCCCGATCGCCTCATACACCAGCGACTCCTTCCCATCCTCGCCGGTCACCAGCCGCTGTTGGGTCTTCGCCTTGTCGGCGCCGGGCACGAGTTGCGGGATGGCGTCGTATGTCTGGTCCCTCTTGTTCTGTTCGATTCTCCCGCTGAGGGACGTCTGCACCGCGGCCAGCGCTCCCCCGTAGAGGATCGCGAGCAAGATGACAAGCCACGCCTCGCCGATGTAGCCGCCTCTCGGTCTGCGCCTCGGGCTCTTGGGCGTCTCTGCCATCGCCTTTCCTCAGGCCGCCCTCCGCGCCGGCCCCCCCAGCGGACGCGGGATCGCAAGCTGGTTCATCAGCGGAACGGCCGCATTCATCAGCAGCACGGCGAACATCACACCCTCCGGGTATCCGCTGAACACACGCAGCAGCACGACGATCGTCCCCACCCCCAGGCCGAACACGAACTTGGCCTTCGGCGTCAGCGGGCTGGTCACCGGATCGGTGGCGATGAAAAAGGCGCCGAACAGCAGGGCGCCCGCCAGGAGATGGTAGCCGGGAGGCATCGGCGAGAGGTTGAGCAAGTCCGCGGCCGTCGCGACGACGAGCGCCGCCAGAATCGTCCCGGCGGGAATCTCCCACGACGCGGTCCTTCGCACACACAGGTACAGACCACCGATCAGCACGGCGATCGCGCTGGTCTCGCCCAGGGATCCGTTCACGTTTCCGATGAACAGCGGCCAGAGATGCCGCGCCGACTCCAACTGCGCGTGCGCCTGTGCTGCCGACAGCCTCCCCGCCGCCACCTCTGCGGCAATCTTCCTCGCTGCGGTCAGCGGGGTCGCCTCCGTGACCACGCTCAACCGCGAGTGGGACGCGACGTAGGCCGCGGCTCCCATGGCCTTCGCGAAGCTCAGCATCACGAACGCCCGCCCCACCATCGCAGGGTTGAAGATGTTGTAGCCAAGGCCGCCGAACACCACCTTCCCGACCCCGATGCCCACTGCCGAGCCGATGACCGCAACGTACCAGGGCGCGTTCCACGGCAATGAGAACCCCAGGATCGCTCCGGTGATGACCGCAGATAGATCTCCAAGCTGCGGCCTCCTGCCCCGCAGCCGCGTGAAAATCGCCTCGAACGCCAGGCAGCTCAGGATGCACAGGCCAACCTGCACGACCGCGTACCACCTGAAGACCACAACGGCCATCACGGTCACCGGCACCAGACCGATGAGGACATCCAGCATCAAGCGCTGGGTGGTCAGCGCCGTCCTGAAGATATGGGGCGATGGGGCAACCCGCAATGCCGGCGGCTCGCCCTTCTCGGCCGCCGCCTCCTCCGCCTGGCTCGAAACGCTGCTCTCGGTCATCTAAGCTCTAACACACTCTCTCACATCACCCCACGTCGCCCCACTGGCTCTCTGCGCCGTCTGCCACCCGGCCTGACTGCCTCCGTAGTCCCTGGTTGCCCATCAGTGCGCGGCGCGCGCCTTCTGCAGCAAAGTCTTGCCCAGGCGGATCAACTGCACCAGCGGAATGCTCGCCGGGCAGGTGTATGCGCAGCACCCACACTCGACACACGCCGCTATGTGATACCTCTCCGCGAGCGCCAAGTTGCCGCCGCGCGCGGCCAGCGCGATTTTCGTGGGAACCAGCCGCATCGGGCACACGTCCACGCAGCGGCCGCAGCGCACACATGTGGTTTCGCCCGCCTTCCTGACCTCCTCCTCGGTCAGGATGACGAGCCCGCTCGTCCCTTTGGTCAGCGGCGTCTCCAGGTCGCCGAGCGTGAACCCCATCATCGGCCCGCCCGCTACGGCCCGCGCCGCATCGCGCGTCATGCCGCCGCAGAAGTCAAGGAGAGTCCGGTAACTCACCCCTATCGGAGCCAACACGTTCTTGGGCTGCTTCACCCCGGCCCCCGAGACCGTTACGATGCGGTGGGTGAGAGGCTTCCCCCGCACAACAGCACGCGCGATCGCGGCACACGTCCCAACGTTGAGCACGACCGCCCCGATGTCGAGCGGCAGCCCTCCTGTGGGAACCTCCCTGCCCAGCACGGCCGCGCAGAGCTGGCGCTCGCCCCCCTGCGGGTACTTGGTCCTCAGCAGGCAAACGCGGATGCTCGTTCCAGCAACCGCCTCAGCCATCCGCTGCGCAGCCTTGGGCTTGTTGTCCTCGATGCAGATCGTGACCTGGGACGCACCGCATGCCCGCTGAGCCAACAGCGCCCCTGTGATAACCGCGCCCGGGGCCGCCAGCATCAGCGCGTAGTCGGCCGTCAGATATGGCTCGCACTCACAGCCGTTGACGAGCAGGTCGTGGATCGGCCTCTGCTCGTTCGGCGTCAGCTTGACGTGCGTGGGGAACGCCGCGCCGCCGAGCCCAACCAGGCCTGCCTCCCGGACGGCGTCGACGATCTGCTGCGGCTCATACTGCTGCAGCCCCTCGGTGGGCCACTCTCCGCCCAGCACCTCCTCGAATAGCTCGCGGCCCGACAGCGGCTGCTCGTCCGCGGCCCTGATGGGCACCGCGGAGACGTGCCGCCCATTGGGGAGGGTGGCAACGCTGAGCCGGCCAACCGTGCCGCTGATGCTCGCATGCACGGGAGCGGACACGAAGCCCTTCGGTTCGCCCACCACGTCGCCGAGACAGACCTCGGCCTGCGCCTTCACGACTGCTTCGCAAGGGGCACCGAGGTGCTGAAGCAGCGCGATCTGCACTTCCTGCGGAGTCGGCAGGACCTCGATCGGCCTGTCGGCCGATAGCTCCTTGCGCTCCGGCGGGTGAATGCCTCCCGCGAACCGACCGGCGTACGGCAGTCGCACCGCGGTCACGGCGCTTCGTCTCCGCAGCGGCGCCCCTGGGCGAGCCGCCCGATGAGGACCGAAGCCCCCAGGCCGACCACAAACCCGGCAAGCCCACCGAGGAAGTGCATCGCCTCGCCTCCGCCAACCACCGCGGCGCCGAGAATGCCCAACAGCCCCGGCCCAAGGAAGAGCCCGAACGCGGCCAGGCCCATGCGCCACCCGCCCTCGCCCGGCTCCACAAAGCCCTGCTGGCCAGGGCAACCGCGGATGCGACAGCTTGCGCACCTGGATCCGTCTAACCCAGCTCTCTTCTCCTGGACCTGCATGGGATCAGACTCCCGCGATGAGGGCCCGGCATACCGCCGGCCCCCAGGTCTATTTCTCGCCGCCCTCCGCGGCTCCTGCCGGCCGCGCCAAAATCCCAG